>Ga0187770_10001712_pt1 | contig 11830 bp, 13 predicted proteins | sample 0116_SJ02_MP02_2_FD_133154 | JGI IMG/M metagenome (GOLD analysis project Ga0187770, IMG submission 133154) | Tropical peat soil microbial communities from peatlands in Department of Meta, Colombia - 0116_SJ02_MP02_20_MG | ecosystem: Environmental > Terrestrial > Soil > Wetlands > Peat | place...
ACAGGGACAAGCCTCACATCCTGCCCATAGCCCGGGAGCTGCTCGGCCTTGGATTCAAGTTGGTGGCGACACACGGTACCGCCGAGCATCTGAGGGAATCAGGAGTACCTGTCAAGGAGGTGGCGAAGGTGGGCGAAGTCCGCCCGAACATAACGGACATGATAGTAAGCGGAGAAATCGACCTAGTCATCAATTCGCCCAGCGGTGAAAGGTCCAAGAAGGATGGCTTCTACATCAGGCGCGTCGCCGTGGAGAACAACGTTCCCTACATCACGACCCTTCAGGCGGCGTTCGCCGCGGCCCATGGCATCAAGGCGATGAAGAACGGCGCCATCGAGCCGAAGCCCCTACAGGAGTATCACAGCGACGTCGGGATGATGATGCGGCAGGTCGGATAGGTCGTCCTTGGATTATCGTTAGGCGCATTATCTCTCGATGGCGAACCGAGCGTCTAGAGAATCGCCTGCATTCCATTGGCAACTGAACCTCGGCCACGCCGGCGCCTTCGCCCCCAGCATCGCTGTCAACTTGCAGGCCAACTCGCCTCCTTGAACTGCAGCCAAAACGCGACGAAGGCTCCAGCGAAGATCAGGCTGCAGAGGGCGAACAAGGAAGCGAATCCGAACCGCATCGAGACGAATCCACCTAGGAATCCTCCACCCGCGTTCCCCAGGCCCACCAGCGCCCCATAGAGCCCGGCCCAGCCAACCTGTGCGGTCTCCAGGTAGGCGAACGTGCTCGAAACGTCGAAGAGTGACCCGAGGCCCATAAGCGCGGCAAGGGCGGCCACCGTTATGGCGAGGCCAGGTGCTGCCCCTAGGGCAGCGAGCAGAAGGAGCGGAAGCATGATGGCCCGCAAGAATGAAGACATCATCAGGCTCATGCCGGCGCTTTGGGCGAGGCGTCCCACCAGCAGGTAGCACACGGCCTCCCCCAGCGAGCCCCCAAAGAGGATCAGGAACACTGAGCCTGAGGAGAAGAACCGAAGAAAATATGCCGGCAGCGGAGAGTAGAACGCCGACCCGGCGAGGGAGAAGCCGAAGATTCCGATCATCAGGAACTTCGTCGAACGTTTGAGCGTCCCCAGGAGCCTGTTGTAGGCTGGCCTCTGGGGCTGAAGCCGACTGTATTCCATGAAGCTCGAAACCGCGACGATGGTGGACATGGAGCGCTCGAGCTGCACCATCCTTCTTTGGATCATGACCCCTGGCTCCCGGGCCACAACTTCGAGCAGGGCAGCCGAAGTCACGCAGAGGGCCGCGCATAGGAGGAAGAGCTGACCGAAGCCCAGGACAGACACCGTCAGCGTGCCGATTCCCAGGCCGATGGTTTCTCCTGAAGAGGTCAAGAACTGCATCCTCGCAATGCCCGATTGCCAGCCCTTCCATTGCTCGGACTCCACCGTGAGAAGCTGTCGGGCGGGGAGGGTGGCCGCGTATGCAACAGACTTCAAGGACACCAGGGCAAGAAGCACTGCCACGCTGCCCGCCCAAGGAACAGCGGCAAAGGAGACCCCCATCCCCAGGAAGCCGAGGACCAGGAAGGGTTTGCACCTGCCAAGGGCGTCCACGAGCCTCCCCCACAACATCTGCGAGGGTATCAGGACCAGGGCAGCCACCCCGGTGACTAGCCCGATGTCGAGGAGGCTCCCGTGGAGGGCGGAGATGAGGTAGAGCAGCACTAGGATGTTCGCAAGCCCGTTGGCGACGGCCTGGGGCATCAGGCCTAGCTTCCAGGAATCGGCGGGCGCAGAGAGCATCGTCCTTTGGACAGTAAGGGCCTTGAAATGAAACCAAGCCTAAAACAATTGCCTTGGAGGTGAAGACTGCGCGCTCAGACTTTAACATCCTGGCGGCTCCCCTGAGGGGGGTAATGGGGCGGGGGAAGCCGATGCCGACACGGGGATTTGGGCCCCTACTGCTGCGTGGCGGACACTCCAACGGAGTCGTAACCGGTGGCGCCGTTCGGGAATGGGTCCGCGGCCACCGAGGTCTGGAGGTTCCCGTCACCGTCGGTCGCCCTGACCTCAATCTTGTAATCGCCGGGGCCGGGTGGAATCCATTGAATCGACCAAAGCACCCAGGTGTATCCGGACAGCGGGGGCTTCAACGTGGCCGCGGACCAGGTGTTGCCACCGTCGAAGCTGACCTCAACCTTGGAAATCCCCCTATCTCCGGCAAAGGCCACCCCCGCTACCGTCGCGGAGGTGCCCGAGGCCAAGGTGGAGGGGCTCGCGATCCCGAACCTGCCTGCTAGACCGCTTCCACCAACGGTCACCACCGCCGACTCCGTCTGATACATCGCCGCGTTGGCCCAGCCCCTCTGCTGCCAGAAGCCCAGGTAGACCTTGTCGGTGAGCTGAATCCCCGTTATCCACTTCGGGTTCATCATCCCGTAGAACCCTGGGACTATGGCCCTGAGGGGGTAGCCGTGCTCGGCCGAGAGCTGCTGGCCGTTCATTTCGTAGGCTAGGATGGTGCCATCCGCCAAGGCCGCAGGGAGTGGTATGCCCACGTCGTAGCCGTCCGTGCAATTGAACACTACGTACGATGCCGACTGGCCCACGCCGGCCTTCTGCAGCACGTCGGAGAGGCGGACCCCCTTCCAGAGGGCGGAGCTCATGAGGTTTCCCCCGACGGTGTTGCTCACGCACTCTAGGGTGGCGTACTCCTCCACCGATGGCATGGAGGTAAGGTCGGCGAGGGAGAAGCCCTGGGGGTTGTCCACCAGCCCCCCCACTGAGAGGTTCCAGGAGTTGCCGTCGACGCTAGGAGGAAAGATGTTGATGTCCACCCGGTAGAACTGGTCGTTCGACGTAACCTCTCCAGCGTAGAACGTCGATGTGCTTACGGTGGGGGCGCTCACCGACTGCCTGGTGAGGACGTCGAAGCCGAGGTACAGGAGAGCGATGGCGGCGCCCAGGGCTACGCCCGACTTTATTATCAAGCGCCTGTTTCGGTCTGCTGGCTCCATCTTGGCCAGCTTCGAAGTCGTGGCCGCAGCTGAAAACAGGCCATACCTGTCCCCGATTTCACTGAACGTGAACCCGAAGACCAGGCTCGTCAAGGCCACCTCGGCCGTGAGGGTCAGCAGGTCCGCCCTCTGGGTGGCTATCTGGGTGGCTTGCTGAAGGGCCAGGCTGATGCCCATTATGACCGCGAACGCCAGGACGAACGCAGAGAGGTGCCGTCCAAGCGTAGACCGCAGGCGAAGCCCACCGCCCCAGCCCACCAACAGGACCGCAATGAGCCCGTAGAGGGAGACGTTGACAACGACGGCCACGCTGAAGGCCGTATACTTCGCCAGGCTCCCGAGCGTCTCCACGGCGCCCGACTCGATGGAGCCTGGAGTGAATGAGACAAGGGTCTGGGCGGCCAGCTCAGGAAGGAAGCTACCTCCGGCGTAGATCCTCAGGATATATGAAAGAAATAGCGCCAGGGCCCCGGCGGCCGCGCCCACCAGAAATGCCCTGGCTCGAGTTGACGACATCCAAGTCGCCTAGGTTAGGTTGGCCGATGCGATCAGGACGGAAGAGGTCATCGACATTCCGGGAAGGAGGAAGACCTCGATGGTTTCGAAGGTCGTCCGCGGGTCCGACATCAAGGTCGCCGCGAACAGCCCGTTGCCGCTGGGATTCGCCTCGAATTCGGAGGTCGTGTCGTTCCCTGTAATTGGCGCCGTGCTCATGGATCCGGTCTTCGAGACCGCTTCGACGATGAATGCGTTGCTGGAGGAGTTGTCAAGCCCCGACGCGCTGATCACCACCGAGTAGTCGCCCATCCCAGTCGGAGCTATGAACAGCCAGGCGCTCTCCACCATCTGCCCTCCCTGAGGCGAGAGCGCGATGGGGACGGTGTAGTTCTGGAGTTCCGCCTGAGCCATGCTTGCGCTGTCCTTGCTTTGGGTGAGCTGACTCTGGAGGGAGGACACCTGAGCCCCCCAGGCCACATACCCGGCGCCGACGCCCACCACGAGCCCGATAACGATCGCCACAGCCAATATCGTGGAAGATCTGGTCGCCATTTGCCTCAGGGACGGGCACGGACTTGTCTTAACGGTTCTTTCCAATTCGCCTCCAAATCCCATCCAAATAACTTTAAGCGGACGGGTTCCCCGCCTCCCCACCGTTGGAGGACGAGCGGGGCTTCAAGCAGCTGCTCCTGTACCTCTTCGCCTTCAGCAGGGGGGCCGAGATGCGTTACAGGCTCGTGATGACGCTCGTTGAGAGGCCCATGAACGCCAACCAGCTGGCAAAGGAGCTGGGAATCGACTACAAGGCCGTGGAGCACCACCTGCGTATACTCCTCCAGAACGGGATCCTCCAGACCCCTGCGGCAGGCTCCTACGGGGCCCCCTACTTCCTGAGCCAGGTGGGGGAGGCCTACCTTGGATACTTGAAGGAGATTTGGAGCGAATATGGAAAAAGGCAAAATAAGAAAGGAGCGCGCGAAAAGAGGTACATAGAATGAGCACCCTGATGGACCTGACGTTCATCGTCTCAGGGATCAACCTAGCGCTCCTCCTGGCCCTCCTCTACCCCGGGGTGCAGAGCTTCAGGAAGCTGAGGTCTCCCCTCTCCGCAGCATTGCTCGCTTTCGTGCTGATCTTCATAGTCGAAGGCCTCACCACTTTGTATTTCAACCTCGACATGATGCCATTTTACACCCCCTCGGTGGAGCCACTTGTGCTGGCCATCGGCCTCCTCAAGACCATCAGCTTCTCCACACTCGTGTGGATAACCTACCGCTGAACCGCAGGGTTTGGGTTTGTCGTCTCTCTCGGATGAAGTTGATTTGAGGCGCCGCCTGCAGGAATCGAACCAGATTTGATTCCAAGAATGGACTCGGGTGGCACAACGCAAGAAGTGGCGGAGCATGCGGGTTGGTTAAATACTGGTCTTGCTTGTCATATAGTGATGACAGAAGCGGTCTCAGTAAGGCTTCCCGACGACCTTGCGAGGAGGCTCAACGAACTCGCCAAATCCTTGGATCGGCCAAGGACCTACATCGTGAACAAGGCCCTCCGCGAGTACCTAGGGGAGTACGAAGACTACCTGATCGCTCTTCACAGGCTTAACGACAAGGATGACGCATTGGTTTCTGCTGAAGAGCTGACCCGCCCTGACGACTAAGATCCTATACAAATCCTCCGTCCGCCACGACCTCAAGAACATCGAGGCCAAGGACAGCCGGAGAATTCTCCGCGAGATAGGAACCCTTCTCGGAGGCAACCCTGGAGCTGGCGAGCCTCTCGCTGGTGAGTTCAGAGGCCTCTTCCGCATAAGAGTTGGAGACTATCGCGTGGTCTATGCCCTGTCTGGTGAAGACGTAATTGTCCTCAGGATCAGGCACAGAAGCAAGGCATACGAATAGTCATTCAATAAATCAGCTTGCGATAGGCGAATTTTAGGCGCCGCCGGCAGGACTCGAACCTGCGACCAGCTGGTCTCTGCGTGGATTAACAGCTTCAGCCTTCTTGGAAGTCAGCTGCTCTACCACGCTGAGCTCTCGTCGGCCCCAACGGGGCCAACGGCGGCTCGACGGCAGCGCTCGCAAGGGCTGAAGTCTGGTTTCGTTATAAGCGTTACTGGGTGAGCCCCCCGTCACCGATGGCAGGGAGCCCCGGCCAGCGCCGCACAAAGGAGAGGAGACGCACAGGCTCTCGTTGGGCCTCCTTCGTCGCCCGAAATCCGCTGGGCTCGCTCGCAGCAGCCGATGCGGGAGAAGAGCTACTTCAAGTAGAGCTTCTCGAAGGCCGCCATGGCCCTCTTGACCCCTGCGCGCTTCGGGGGGTTCTTGAAGCCGAAGGCGGAGATGACCTCCTCCACGCCCCCCCTCCCCCTGGCCGCGAAGGCGGCCCTCGCAGAGTCCAGGAGTATGTTCGCCGCGTTGACCGGGTCGCTGCTCTTGAAGAACACGTCCATGACGTAGGGCTCGTCCAAAGGTCCCCTCCCCACGATCCACAGGTAGACCGTCCTCTTCGACCCCATGAACTCGACGAAGTCCGTGGTCCCCGCCACCGTGTCGACCTTGTAAGGGAGCTCCTCAGCTATGGACTGGCTCTTTATCCCCCTCTTGAACGCCCTTATTTCGTCCTTGAGGGTGTTCAGCGTATCGGGGGAGCCGCCGACGTCGAGCTGGTAGCTCTTGACGACCCTTATCCCCCTCTGCTGGAGGAAGTCCATTATCCCCTTGTGGAGCATGGTCCCCCCCATCTGGCTGAGCAGGTCATCCCCCACCAGGGGCACGCCCTCCCTCCTGAAGGCCGAGGCGATCTTCCTGTCGTTGGCCACGAGCGCGGGGGTGCCGTTGACGAAGGCTATGCCGAGCCTGCCGCAGATCTCCGCGTACTTCTTCGATGACCTCTCCTGGCCCGACGAGATGAGGTTCAGGGCTACGTCCACCTTCGCCCTCTTGAGCTCCCCTTCGAGCGAGGCCTCCCCCTGCTCCCTGAAGCCTCCCTGCGTGAGATGCCTGGGGGGCTCGTCGAGGAGGAGCCCTGGCCTCACCTTCGTGCCATGGAAGGCCTTGCCGACCTTGTCGCCGTCCACGTCGTAGGCGAGGACCACCTTCAGCTCGCCAACGGTATGCCCCCCGACCCTTTCATGCCAGAGGCCCTCCCCTCCTCTCCTCCCATATCTCTGAATGGAGTCCGCGAAGGCCCCAGCGCTGTTGCCGGCTCCGAACAAGGCCACCCTGATCAAGGAGCTCACTCTTCGTACTTCGAGATCAGCGCCAGGAAGCCCGCCCCTCCCATCACGACCCCCGCCACGACGTAGGAGACCTGAAGTGGGGGGTACAGCGATGGCGAAGTCGTCCAGGCGTAGTAGGCGAGGAGGAAGCCCATGATCAGCGTCGCTGCGCCAAGGAAGCGCAGTATGACCTCGGCCCTGTCATTCATTCCAACTAAAGCCCCCTTGCGCGAGAATTTAAACCCTTTTGGGTCACAGGGATTTGGCCCATTCGAGCTTCTCCGGGAGATACTTGTCCACGATGTACGTGAGGCCGTACCTCGCGAAGGCCTCCAGCTCAGCCTTCTTCCTATACTTCAGGAAGCAATCTATCTCGTCCCTCCAGAGCTTCTCAACGTACCTGGGGTCCTTCTGGAGCTCGTATAGGCGTTTGATGTCGAGGTCGTTGAGCTTGTCGTGGGGGAGCTTGAATTTGTTTACGTCCGATGCCCATACGCCGATCCACTTGGCGTCGGGCGTCGTAAGCTCCCTGAGATGCGCCGCGTTCGCCGACCCGCTCACGATGACCATGGCGATGTGGCAGCCCCATGGATCCGCGTCGCACATGATGTAGACCGGGAGGTGGAGCTCCTGGTTGAGCCTCCTGATGATGTAACGTGTGCTCCTGGGCGGCTGCCCCGCAGTGTTGATGAGGATGGCCTTGTGCTTCCTGTGCACGTTCTCCTCGATGAACCTAGTGAAGAGGCCCCCCTTTTCTATGGCTATCACCATCTCGGCGTCGGTGTCGGCGAACTCCGCCGTCGTCAGCGCCGGCCCAATCATTACCCCGTCGGGGTGGGAAGTGAGGTCCAGCCTCTTCCCCTCGTAGCCAGGTATGGTGTACTCCACCGTAAGCTGCCCGAAGATGGAGCTCCTCTCCTCCGGGTAGATGTTGAAGTCCTCCCTGGCCTTCATCAGCGCCGTCTCCAGGTCGGTGATGGTCTCGTCTGACTCGGCCTGGTCGGCGAACTCGGTGCTGTAGGCCTGGGCCGAGTAGTAGACGTCCCTCAGGGTCGACGTCTTCTTCTCCTTCACCAGCTGCTGCGAGAAGAAGGCCAGCCAGAGGAGCTGGGTGTAGGGCCTGATGTGCTTCACGTTGTGGGACGACCTCTTCACCGACGCCGCTCCCAGCACGAACTGCCTCAGGGCCTCGTCGTAGACTATGTTCTTCACGGAGCGGCTGGGGAGGGTGATCTCGGGGAACCTCCCCTCCTCTATGGCCTCGTAGGCCTCCTTCCCCATCTCCCTCAGCTGGGCGAATACCTCCTCCTTCCTCTGCTCCGAGACCTTTCGCTCCTTCAATCCCCTCCCTCCCCTTCGCCCTCATCCGCCTGCCCCAGCAGCTTAGAGAAGGGGGGCGGCCTGCTCTTGCCATAGAGGGAGGCGCTGAACCTCGCTATCATGGGGATGTACTTGCCGTAGATGTTCATCCTCTTCACCTGCCTCTCCATGGAGCCCTTCCGGCTGAGGTAGAGCTGGAGCCTCCTGAGGACCTCCCGTATCCCATTCCTCAGCTCCCTCTCGACCTCAGGCCTGTCGGCTATGTACTCCTTCCCCACAGTCTTGTAGGGGATCTTCGTCGAGCAGATGTGCGTGATCAGGACGAGAGAGGAATCCGAGGGGACCCTGTACCTCTTCAGGTCTATCTCCTCGTTTATGACCTTCCACGAAACGTCGCTCCCCTCGTCGTAGAGGAGGGGTATCCTGTTGGCGAACCTGAGCAGCCTAAGGCCCGGGGGCAGGGCCCTGCTCCCGTAGGCGAGCCCCACCTCCACTATGAAGGGGTAGCCCGAATAGGCCGCCGGGTCCCTCACCGCCACCGCCGAGAACTCGGGGGCGAGCTCCTTGGCGATCCCAGCCGAGAAGATCTGCTCCCCCAAGGGCGAGAGGCACCTGGCGTCGGGCGGGAGGAAGCCCTCGTAGGCGTGGAGGGCCTCGGTGAACCTCACGATGTCGTCGCCGCTGAGGGTCCTGGGGTCGGCCCCGGGGTCGAAGCCGGCCGAGACTAGGAAGTCCCTGGCGATCTTCTCGCCGACCCTGTGGAAGTTCCTGACCATGAATTTGGCCATGGAGCCCCCCTTCCAGGAGCGGACGAGCCTCTTGACGGCCTCAACATCCAGTCCGTGGGGGTGGGGGAGGGTCTCCTTCGGGGGCTCGGGCATCTCGGCGGTGCCCCTGGCGAAGGTCATCAGCCTGCCGTTGGGGTCGACGAAGGTTATGTCGGCGTAGGGGGTGACAAGGGCCGTCTGGCGGAGGTAGTCCTGGATCCTCGAGGCCGACCTGAAGTAGTCCCCTTCCAGCTCGATCTTGACCTGGGTCCCCCTCCATCCTTCGGCGTCCACCACGTCGTGCCTGAGGATTATCGGGTTGTTCCTCTCGATGTCTATGGTGATGGCGAAGGAGTGGGCCTTCACGCCGTCGGTGGAGGTGGCTATCTCGGCGGGCTTGTTGGTCGTTATCTGGCCGTAGAGGACGGCCATGGTCCCCCCCATTCCGAACATGCCCCTGGCCTGCCTCAGCCTGTACTTCGAGCCGTAGAAGATGCGCCCGAAGGCCTTGGGGACGTGCTCCGGCTCAACGCCAGACCCGTTGTCCCTGACGAGGAGCTGGTAGTGCTTGGGCTCTGGCTTCTCCTCCTCTCCCGGCGTGCACGAAAGGCGCACGTAAATCTCGGGTAGGATCTTCAGAAGCTCGGTCCCATCGAAACTATTTTCGACAAGCTCACGGCAGGCCGAGTAGAGGGCCCTCGAGGGGTTGCTGAAGCCCGCTAGATCCCGGTTTCTATAGAAAGAAATCGGACGCTGATGCCTCAGTGAAAGTAACACTATTCGACGGCATTCGCCCTCACCCGCCAGAAACCTGTCGATAGATGCTCATTAATCTTTCAAGAGTCGCTTCTCGTGTCTGACAGTTGGCAAACAAGAAACGAATCGGGTTGCCCCAAGCTTCGTCTTGGTAGTCGGAGATATGCAGAAACACCCTTGTCATGATGCTCTTGTCGCATCCGTACCAAACGCCCACACCAGCCTTCTTCCTGATTACCTTCAGCCCCGGCGTGAAGCCGACAATCTCGACAAACTTCTTGATGTGGTCTTTCTTCATAATGTGGACTCCAACGCGGTTAATGTTGGAATCCATTCCTAGCGCGTTCAATATCGCCTTGATCTGAGTACTGAACATCCTGTTTGTAGAGGCGAGGACAACCCTGAATTCGACTGTGAAGTTCCGTGGGGCCTTCCTAATCGAGATTATCATCGAGCCCTCTGTGTCGGCGATGATCCGCATGATTTTGGCGCATAATTCCCTTGAGCTGAGGATCCTGTCAAGGCAGGCTTGCGAGAATACCTTACCCTGTATGTGAGGAGCCATATCCTCTCTGACGGCAATGCTCGAGAATCTCGAATTGAGCCCATTTCTGCCTATGTGAATGTCTCCGTAAGCTTCCAATACAAGGTGTCTGAACATTCCGTGTAACTGTTCCTGAGTGTTCGTGAAATGTATGCCACTCTTGCAGATGCATCCCTCAGTAATGATTGCAGTCATCAGGAGGATCTTCGCATCGGTGATTACGCCCGGATTTCTGACCCTCCATTTGTAGATCTTGGCGGCGTATTCAGGATGCCTCTGAATGTATGCCGCCTTGCCCTCCTGCCGGCTCCTTGGCGCGACGCCGGCCCTTAGCAATCGCTTCGTGACAAAGGTCCTGGACCTGCCGATCCTCGCCGCTATTTCGTTTATCGACATGCCGCTGGCGTAGAGGGCGGGGAACTCTTCAGGGGTCGGGACGTGAGGCAGCTCCTGTGAGAGCGTCATCGCTCGCTCTACGACATGCCCTATTTAACGACCCTCGGGCGGCGGGACTACTGCATCGGAGCCCCGCAGGAGCCACAGAACCTCTGGCCAGCGGAGACGGGCGCGCCGCATCGGGGGCAGGCCCTTCCCTGGGCCAGGGGCGAGGTTCCGCCCCCCGCAAAGGGGGGCACGCCGGCCATGCCGGTGGAGAAGGGCGCCTGGAACCTCACAAGGTTCTCCCGGATTATCCCGTAGGCCCTCTCCGCCTGATCGCTGGGCAGGTCGTTAAGGACCATCGGCTCCCCGCCGAGCCTGAGCGTGAACTTCACGCTCGACCTGAGGATCCCCTTGTCCAGGATCACGTTCGAGATGTCCTGGTAGTTGAAGTCTGTGTAGTCCTTCTTCAGATTGAGGGCATGCGGGTGCCTCAGGATGACCCGCTCGTTCGTGATGACTACCGAGTCGATGCTGATCTTCGGGTGGTAGATCTTCTGCTTGATGTAGAGCTCCACCTGCTCGTTCGGTCCCATTATCTCCTTCATGTCGGAAGGGGTGTCCTCCAAGGTCGCTTCCTCCTCTATTGGCTCCCGCAGTCGGATTTCTGCTTTGCTTAACGTCCGTGGCTCAGAGCGTAAGGCTGAGACTTTGGGGGTTGGTGACGGCGGGCCCGCTCGCCGCTGGGCGCTCCCCGGGCCCCTCTAGGCTTCGACGGGGAGGCGGTGGAACGAGGACGCGGGCCCTCCATCGCATGCGCCTGCCGCCATCTCCATAAAACGACCCCCGCCTCGGCCCGACGGGCTAATCTTCCCAAAGCTTCATCCGGTCGAGCTTCTCCTTGCTCCGCGCCTTCTGGAGGGTCTCGTAGACGCTCCTGTGCTCGCTCCCGGACGCCAACATGGCGATGGCATCGCCGGCGAGCTTCGCATGGGCCTCGTCGCAGATGATGGAGACGTAGTGGCCGTATATGGAGATGGAGGCGCCGGTGAGCTCCTCTATCACCCTCCTCGCCTTGCCTCCCTCCCCGATTATCCTGCCCTTGATCCTCTCCATGGAGGACTTCGATCTCCCGGTCGTCTCCCTCAGGTCGATGACCGTGAAGGTCTGGTCCTCCTTGAGCAGCTTCCTGGCCCTCTCCGGAGAGAAGCCCTTCCCGATGGCGTCGATGACCTCGATGGCCTTGAAGGGATCCACCTCTTCGAGGTCCGAGCTCTCCGCCCTGACCATCACGTCACCCGTCTCGCTGTCCACCGAGAGTTTCACCTTGAGCAGCTCCTCTAGCTCCTTCTTCTCTTCGCCGCTCCGTCCGAT
>Ga0187770_10001713_pt1 | contig 11827 bp, 13 predicted proteins | sample 0116_SJ02_MP02_2_FD_133154 | JGI IMG/M metagenome (GOLD analysis project Ga0187770, IMG submission 133154) | Tropical peat soil microbial communities from peatlands in Department of Meta, Colombia - 0116_SJ02_MP02_20_MG | ecosystem: Environmental > Terrestrial > Soil > Wetlands > Peat | place...
TCGGAATATTCACAGCTGTGCTGATTTCCGGAATTGGAATCTTCAAGATAAGCCTGTAGAATAACGGCAGCTTGTCCCTGTCTATTCGCTGAAGTCCCCCTTCCTGGCTCATACCCAACCTTCGAAAGCATTCAAACAGGCTGTGCTTTTGCGCACACTTAAGGCTTTGTGCGTTTCAACATTGCCAATACCATTGCCAGTCGCCTCATGACTCCCAAATTCCTCCTTACTTCTTCCATAAAGTTGCGAGCCTGATCTAGCGTTTCTCTGAATGTTTCGCGTCATTATTGACACAGTGTTTCAAGGGTTCAGCCGGGCTTTCCACCCTGCCCTTCTGCAGGTTCCAAGGTGACTTCGAGGACGCAGCCCTGCAGGTTGCCTACTTCGTCTCCTCGCAGAAGCCTCAGAATCAGCCTCGGAACCGTCAATCGACCATCCTTCCTCATCCGCCCAAGAAACCTCTCGTCGCCAAAAAACTCCTCAACCCTCACCTCCACCCCCAACACCTGATCAGGCTCCATTCTATACTGCCAACGAAGCAGCCTCGGAACCTGAACCTTGTTTCCCCTCTGCAACACAGCCTTAAACATCACAGACTCTGTCAACGGCAACGAACCCCGCCTCCCCCCACTTTCCACGTCTTTCCAAGTCGAACCCAGACGATTCAAGTCGAACCCAGTCGAGAACTAAGCCCGATATAAGCCTTACCCCACAAAACAAGCCTAAAACAAACCTTTCAAAAAAACAATGCCACCCGAGCACCAACCCCAAGCCTCACACCAAAAACAAGCCCTCACCTCCCGCAAGCCGCCCACATCAGACCCGACCACACGACAACAGAAGCACAACAACCCCCTGCACCACGGAAAAGCCCAAAGCAAAAACACGTCTGCCAGCAAGAAAAGCAAGGCACCTAAGGTTTTATAAAGGGTATATAAGCACTTCAGTAATAAGAAGTGGAGTTCCATGCCGAAGAGCAAAGCCATAATAAACATCGAGAACGTCGTTGCCTCTGCCACCCTAAACCAGAAGGTTGACTTAAACGCCGTCGTCAAGAGTTACCCCGGCGTCGAATACCGCCCCGAACAGTTTCCAGGCTTGGTGTTCAGGCTCAAGAGACCAAAAACGGCCACACTGATATTCAACTCTGGAAAAATGGTTTGCACGGGCGCGAAGTCGGAGAAGGAAGCCCGCAGAGCCGTCATGAAAGTCGTCAAGGAGCTGAAGAAGGGCGGAATAATAATCATCAGCAAACCGGAGCTCAAAATCCAAAACATCGTCGCCTCAGCCAGCCTGGGCGGAATGATAGACCTGGAAAAAGCCGCCTACACACTCGGAAAGACCATGTACGAACCCGAACAGTTCCCCGGTTTAATCTACAGAATGGACGAGCCCAAAGTCGTCATACTACTGTTCGCAAGCGGCAAACTCGTCTGCACCGGAGCCAAAAAAGAACAAGACGTCTACGACGCAGTGGGCAAGCTTCACAAGATACTCGAAGACCAAGACCTAATATTCTACGAATAACCTCTCCAAACCCGAACTCACTTTTTCTTTCCCGTCCTAACCTGTCTCAAGATAGTTCTGAGCTGTTCCTCGTCTATAGTCCCCAACTCCCGCAGCGTGCTAGCTATCTCAGCGATGTCCAACAAAGCGTGAACCCTTATTCCGGCTTTCGCAAGCCTCTCTTTCCCGCCCTCTTGACGGTCCAGCAGCACAGCCGAATCCGTCACCAACCCGCCTTCCGCAACGATGGTCTTCGCCGCGTTCTGCAACGACAGGCCAGTCGTAACCAAGTCATCAACCAACAGTACGCGATCTCCGGGCGCGATGACTCCCTCTATCCTCCTCTCTCTTCCATGACGACGCACGCCCTTCCGTATGTAGAGGAACGGCTTCTCCAGGAGATACGCAATCAGGGTGGCGAACGGTATGCCTGCCACCGGAATTCCCGCCACTCTCTCAAAGTTCTTCGTTCCAACCGTGTTCTTTATGAAGTCCGCATAGACACTGCACACCTCCATGAAAGCGTCTGGAAAACTCGGGACTATCCGAAGATCAATGTAGTACGGACTCATCTTTCCACTCGTAAGCCTGAAAGCTCCAAACTTGAACGCTCCCGTCCTGTTTAGAATCTTGCAGATTTCAATCTTCACGGATTCGCTGGCTTCAGGATACGGCAACATTTCACTTCCTCTTCGAAACCTGATATATCTTTCCCGTTTCAGGAATCAAGCAGGTCATCTTCGGCAACTCCTTCTTCAGAAGCTCGGCAAACTTTTTCTGGTCCGCCGCTGAACCCGTATGATATGGAACCGCAACCTTCGGTTTGGTCAGTCTCGCAATCTCCAAGCCAGTTTCCGGCGAGGTTCCAGGCGCGATTCCCACGGTGCAGAAGACTAGGTCCAGTTTCTCCCTCTCACCAATACTGGCCATTTCAGGAAAGGGCAGACTGTCCGCCGTGTGAAACACCTTGATGCCGTCCTCACTCGCGATTATGAACGAGACCGGCGTGGCTGCAGGGGGATGATTGCTCCTTTCGACTTTCACAGAGACCGAGTCAAACTTCACTTCTGAACCGGGCCTGGCTTCGACCAGTTTTTCTGGAGAAATCGAGTGTCGCAATTTTTTAACGGAAGTTGGATCCGCAACGACGGCGCACTGCGTTGATTTTTGAAGCTCCGAAATCAGAGATGGGTCCAAGTGGTCATAATGCTCATGGGTAATCAGAACCGCATCAACATTCTTAAAATCTCGAGGCTTGACGTCAACAGGATCAATCACTAACGTTTTTGAAGGAGTTTTAAGGGTCACTCCGGCATAGTGATTGAACCACACGAATAGAACTTCGTTCTTTGAAGGAGACTTTCCAATCGACACTTTCAATCCCTCACAGTTCCTGAATATTGTGCGTTGCCTCTAAAGAGGCTTATGCTGCTAGAGTTGTCTGAAGCGGACACTTGCTTTAGGCTGCCTCTTTTTTTATTCCGACAAAACTTAATAGTTCCTGCTGCCGTGTTTCAATACTCAAGTGAAGGCCCATGGTTGATGCTTGGCTTCCATACGGAAAGTCACAAGTTTGCGTGAGAATTCCAACCAGAAATTTCTTGGGCTCAATAGAGCCGAAAGACAAGCCGGGCGTGCCTGATCCTGCTGCGGAAATCGAAAGGGCCCTGAAAGAACCATTGAGTTCTAAGAAGCTCAATGATATTGTTAAACCCGAAAGCAGGGTGGCGATAGTCGTGGACGACGTCACCGGAACTTCACCAAGCGAATTGATGGTACCACCGCTGCTCGACGCGCTGACCGAAGGAGGAGTCAAGAGTGAAAACGTCAACGTAATCTTCGCGTGTGGACTCCATAGAACCGTCAAACCTGAAGAAGCCATTAAGCTACTAGGGGAACCAGTTTACACCCGTGTCACAAGTGCGAGTCATGACAGTAGAGCCCAAGACCTAGTTGAGATCGGCACAACCCAGAAACACGGGACAAAAGTCTTCCTGAATCACTCATTCACTGAAGCGGACGTCAGAATCTTGACCGGTAATATTGGCCTCCACTATTTTGCTGGCTATAGAGGTGGAAGAAAAGGCGTGCTGCCAGGAATATCGGGCGAAGAAACGATAAAACACAACCATGCACTGCTGCTGGATCCGAATGCGAGAACCGGCATTCTCTCCGAGAATCCCGTTCATCAAGATATGGTTGAGGCAGCGGCGATGGCAAGGATAGACTTTGCCCTCAACGTCGTGATGAACAACAAGAGGGAACTCGTGAGGGCATTCGCAGGAGAATTGGAGAGAGTTTTTTCCGAAGGAGTCAAGCTTTTTGATGAGATGCACCGCGTGCAGGTCGAGCGACGGTCAGACATCGTAGTAGTCAGTCCAGGCGGAGACCCCGCGGACGGCAATCTTTTCCGAGCATACCAGAGTGTCGACAATGCTTTAGAAGTTGTGAAAAGGGGAGGCGTGATAATCCTCGTAGCTGAACTGACAGAAGGCCATGGAAACCAAGATTTCTACGAATGGATGACCAAGTTCCCAGACTTGAAAACAGTCGAAAGGGAAATAAAACGAAATTTCGTCATGGGAGGATCCATAGCCTATTACTACATGAAAGCTCTGCAAAAAGCTCGCATAATTCTGGTCTCGTCATTGCCCGACTACTACGCTGCAAACGTTTTCAAGTTGAAAACCGCAAGAGCGGTAAATGATGCGCTGAACGAAGCCATGAACATAGTTGGGAAAACCGCCAAAGTCTGGACCTTGCCATACGGAAACCGCACATTGCCAGAAGTTAAAGCAGTCGAGGATCAGGACGTCACAACGACTAGCTAAAAAGGAAAAGTGTTTAAGACACTATGAAACTTGCCTCAAGATAAAAGGAGTCTGACAACGTGCAAGACATCTTCGAAATGCGCAAATTCACGATGAACGACTTGGCAGCTGTTACCCACATCAATCAGATCTGTCTTCCAGAAAACTACACAGACTTCTTCTTCGTCGATTTGTACCGCAGATTTCCTGAAACCTTCATCATCGCCGAAGAAAACGGAAACGTTGTTGGCTATATTATGTGCCGCATCGAGGTCGGGTTATCAAACATTGGACTGCCAGGTCTCGTCAAGAAGGGACACGTTGTTTCGGTTGCCGTATTGCCCGAACACAGACGCAAGGGTGTCGGAGGGGCTCTTGTTACCAAGGCCATGGAAGGCATGCGGACATACGGAGCAAAACAATGCTACTTAGAAGTCAGGGTGACAAACGAAGAAGCGATCAGCCTTTACAAGAACCTAGGGTTAGAAGTTTCCCGCTCCATTCGGGGCTATTATGCTGACGGAGAAAACGCCTTTGTCATGAGCAAAAAACTGACCTGAATGCTCCATGAGCCTGCTTTCGTAGCGCGCGCCGCCATACGAAACAGAATCTAGATTCGGTATCAGAAAAATGAAACGCAAACATTGAGCAGAAAAACAGGGTTGAAACTATGGCGTTATGCCAAGTTTCTGATAGATCCTCTGTTTGTTTTCTTCAACGCTCCTTTGTATGTCCGTGAACAGGTTGTTTCCATGAGAGTCTATGGCAACAGCGAGCGGACCGAATTCCTCTACCTCAAAGATCCACATGGCCTCGGGCATCCCTAGGTCGAACCATTCCACGCTCTTGACGTCCTTTATGGCTTTAGCGGCTAACACGGCCGCTCCCCCCGTAAAGGCACCGTAGACGGCACCGTATTTCGCCATGGCGTCTGTCGTCCGTTTTCCCATTCCACCTTTGCCGATGACCACTCGAACCTTGAAGTCCTTTATGAATTCATCCTCGAAGATGTCCATACGCGTGCTTGTCGTCGGTCCAGCTGCGACCGCAACCCACTTTTCTCCGTGCTTGGCAACTACTGGTCCGCAGTGGAAAACAGCTAATCCTTCAAGGTTCACCGGTATGGGTTTTCCTTCCTTGAAGTATTCCAGAGCTCTCCTATGAGCTTGATCTCTTGCAGTCACTATTGTCCCAGTCACGTAGAGCACGTCGTTGACGTTCAGTTTTCTTATCTGCTCATCCGAGATCGGAGTTTTAAATTTGTAAACGGCCATTTTCTTCACCTCACTTCAACTTGTGTGTTAAGTACTCGACAGTTCCATCCGCCTTAATTCTTGCAGAAGCTCTTCTGGAAGCCCAGCAGTTGAAGGCAACGGCTACAGGGAAAGATGCTGGGTGTCTGTAGGCGTAGTCGATGTGTACTCCCAGAACCGTGGTTTTCCCGCCGAGTCCCATCGGCCCGATTCCCGTCATGTTTGCCGCTTCGAAGATTTCCTGTTCAAGTTTTGCAATTTCCGGGTCCTTATTATGCTCATTCAACGACAGTAACAGTGTTTTCTTAGCCAGTTTCATCGATATGTCCGCTCCCCCTCCCATCGCGATGCCCAATATGTTCGGCGGACATGGCTGAGCTCCTGCCTTCACCACGGCATCAATCGCGAATTTTTTCAGCCCCTTTATTCCTTCCCCTGGAACGATAATTCCTCCGATGCAAACGTTTTCGGAGCCTCCGCCCTTCGTCATCGCAGTCATTTCTATAGCATCGCCAGCTGCAATTTCCCAATTCAGAGCTGGTATGCATCTTCCAGTGTTGTCTCCGCTGTTCTTTCCTGTGAACGGGTCCACCGCGTTTGGTCGTAGCGGAATTTCTTTCGTGGCCTTGCGCGTTGCGTTTATCAGCGCCGCTTCAACCTTGTCAAGATCTTTCGCGTTTGAGCCCGCCTTGATGTAGAAGATTATTGTGCCCGTATCCTGGCAAACTGGGGCCTGATATTTTTCAGCGAGTTCGATGTTGTCCAGTATTGCTTTCAACTGTGTTTTGCCCGTTTCGCTTGTTTCTTCAGTATAAGCCTTCTTCAACGATTGTTTAACATCGTCTGGCAGATAGATGACGGCCTGTTTTAGAATGTTAAATGCAACGTCTTCTACGATTTTTGCCATCTCCAAGGTTTTTCCCTCTTCGGTTGGCTTCTATGAAAAATCGGGGTACTTATATCTTATCTTGGAGAGTCATCGAAGCCTACGGAAAATCTTGCAAAGCTCGCGCAACTCTTCCAGCAGTTCACTTTAACCGATCTCTCCACGGAATAGCCCTTGATCCAGTTCGCTCATTTTAAATATGGCTTGCTCATCTGTTCTATCAACTGGTGGAAGGCAAGAGATTCATGGTTGAGGAAGTGGAAGAAGAAAACAGCAGTGAAGACATGGCCAAGAAGAAGTACGAGTTCTTGGAGGATTTGCCAGGCGTCGGCCCGGCCACTGCGCAGAAGCTTCGTGAAATGGGTTATCACACCATTGAGTCCCTGGCTATGGCTACGGCTAGGGAACTCGAGCCTGCAGGTATAAGCGAGAAAAAGGCTTTTGCCATAATTGAAACTGCCCGTTCTTCCATAGGCGTATCCTTCATTCGAGCGGACGAGCTTCTCAAGATGCGGCAGAATGTTCTGCGTTTGACGACTGGGAGCAAGGTTGTGGACAGGCTTGTCGATGGCGGATTGGAGACGCAAACGATAACAGAGTTTTATGGCGAGTACGGCAGTGGGAAAAGTCAGATGTGCCACCAGCTGTGCGTGAATGTTCAGCTGCCTCCCGAAAGGGGTGGACTAGGGGGTTCCGCTTTGTACGTGGACACTGAGAACACGTTCAGGACTGAAAGGATAGTTTCCATGTCAAAGCACTTGGGACTTGATCCTCTACAGGTTGTCAAGAACATTATTTATGCTGAGGCCTACACGTCTGACCATCAAATGTTCTTGCTAGACAACGCAGACGAGGTTATCAAGACCAACAACGTGAAGCTCATAATCGTCGACTCTTTGACGGCACACTTTAGAAGTGAGTATATCGGGCGCGAGATGCTGGCCCCTAGGCAGCAGAAACTGAACAAACATATGCACAAGCTCATCGGTCTGGCGAGGGCGTTTAACGCCGTGGCCGTGGTGACGAACCAGGTTATGGCCAAACCCGACGTTTTCTTCGGAGACGCGGTGCATCCTATCGGAGGCCACATTGTCGGACATACCAGTCATACACGTGTCTATTTGAGGAGAGCTTCGCACGGCCCTATTCGCATAGCACGTTTGGTCTCAAGTCCATATTTGCCTGAAGGGGAAGAAATATTTAAGGTAACGGAGAACGGGATAGAGGATACTTCCGAAGAGGAATTAAAGAAGTCTCGTGGTCATTGAAGATGCCCATTCAATCAGCTCTGGTCACCAGGTTCTTTCAACTCTTGGTTAATCGGCAATTCACTGAGGCAGAGCGAGAGCTGGAAAGGTTGAAACAAAAAATGCAGAAGACAGAATGGAACCGCGGCTATTTTAGAGCCTTGTACGGCATGTTTCTCTCTCGCAAGGCGAACGGAGACTCGTACGCTTTCTTCTCAAGAGTAGATCTGAACGATAAGGCGGCATTGCACAGTTATAGACGCGAGTTTTTGGACCATGTAAGAAACAGGCTTCATGGAGATTTCGACCGCGGTTTCTTCTCAGCGTGGGTAGACTGTATGCGCGTGCTCAGCAGAATCACCACCCCACAAGTTACAAACACTCCTGAAGCAAACCGTGTAAGCGCTAATACTGAGGGAGAAGAGTTTGTTTCTGTCACGACTGAGAAAGGTCAGGCAACAATAGAGAACTTCCTAGAACAAGAAAAGGACTAAGCCCCAGCGACTAGCGTGTACAGCAAGGCCCAGATGACCAACCACGCCAGAATATAGATGCCTATCCCGGCTGTTAGGATCTTCTGGGGCTTCGACACTTTGGGGCCGAATCTGGACTTTAACACGTAGTATGAAGCAATGTAGACCAGAATCGCAATCGACGCACTGTTGAAGAATGATTGCACGGGTTCCGTTTGCCTAACGTCAAAGTCATCTCCGAACAGATCTCCAGACCCATTTACAGCCCTGAAAACAATTTCGCAGCTCTTTGCAACGCTCGGGGCAGTAAAGGTACCTCCCACTAGTTGCCATCCAGAATAGTTCCCAAGCAAGGCAACATCATTGTCACCGATTTCTCCTGAGTCTGAAAACCAACTGATTGTCAGGAAGAATTGGCCCTTAACAACTTGCCCGTCAAAGAACCCCTCTATGTGGTACACGTTTCCACCGTATATTTGCCCAACCTCTCCTGTCCAATTCGCGGTTGCATTAGTAACGTCAATTTCGAGGCTTCTAGATCCTGTTCTGGCATAAGCCGTGCTCCACACCGTTCCATTCCCAGAAGAGGACCAATTTTGTGGTGCTGTCGCTCCAGCGTTTGCCACTTCCACCGATGGGTTTACCACCAAGTTTGTGCTAACCGCCCCTGCGATTACCAAGAAGCCCACAGCCAAGAAGGCTGCTAGAATGCCAAAGCCAAGTCTCAGCCAGTAAACGGTTTCTAACGGTTTCACAGTTCTTCCACTCTCTCAAACTTGCGTTATGAATGGTCGTTTGGAAGACACGTTGCGTTTAGGTATTAACATTCTCATTCGAGATGCTCACGAATTGTTTTCTCTTGTGCAGGTTCCTCTTTGGATGCCGCTTATAGAGTTTAAGTACGTGAACTTTAAAGCTTTCCTTTCCTCGCAACTTTCGTTCTGAAGAGCCAGCCATTGTCAAGGCATCTTGTCATTGCCCGTCAAAGTTGTATATTTATACAATTCGAGATCAATAGAGTCTTGCTGTGATTCACGTTGCTCAAGAAGGAGTTTACAAGCTTTGACGTGGCTGCAACCGTTCGAGAGTTGAGAGGACAGATTTCAGGTTCACACGTCAACAATGTTTATCAACTAGACCCGAAGACTCTGACGCTTAAGCTGCACATGGTTGATCATCCGCCTTTTCAGTTGGTTTTGAAAGCTGGTAGGCGTATCCATTTGACTGCTTATTCACTGGAGAAGCCTCTTAGGCCAACGGCTTTTTGCATGGCTTTGAGAGGGTACCTGCGGAACGCTCGGTTGGTGAGCGTCGAGCAGTACGAGTTTGAGAGAGTAGTTGTTCTCTCTTTGAGAACAAACAGGGGCGCTTTGAAGTTGGTCCTCGAGGTTTTTGGCGATGGTAACGTCATCCTCGTGGGCGAGGACAACAAGATACTGCAGGCTCTAACCTACAAGCGCATGCGAGATCGAAACGTATTGCGCGGAGAAGCCTTTCAATTTGCGCCTTCGAGTGGGAAAAACCCGCTGAGAATCAGCCTTGAGGAATTATCTGCAGGGCTAAAGGCTTCTGGCAATGTTGAGGTAGTCAGGGCACTGGCCCGTTTTCTAGGCATAGGCGGCGAATACTCGGAAGAGGCATTGTTCAGAGCCAATATAGAAAAGGCTAGAAGTTGTGTTACGCTGAGAATGGACGAGGTTGAAGCCATTTACGACATTTTGCAGGGTTTGCTCAAACAGGTCACTACTGGCGCACTGGAGCCCTGCATTGTTTTGGCTGAAGATGGCGGGTTGATTGACGTGGTCCCGTTCAAGCTTAGGCTATATGAACGCGAAGATGGCCACCTCCAATGCTATAAAAGCTTCAATGAAGCTTTGGACGAGTTTTACACCCGAGTCTCAGTCGTTGAGGACACCACAGTCGGAATAGAGGTTGACAAGCTGAAGAAGGAAGCAGAAAGGCTCAAACGCATGATAGATGAGCAAGGAAAACTCTTGACTGAAGGTGAGGCAAAGGCTGAGACTGACAAGCGAATTGGCGACACAATCTACGCCCACTTCGACGAACTGCAAGCTTTATTCGACAAGCTGCTGACCCTCAGACAGGGTGGTGAAGATTTGAACGTGGTTGTTGCACGGGTCTCTGCCGAAAAACAGAAGGGACTGATGCCAAGCGCGATTTTCGAATCCATAGACAAAAGGGGGTTGACTATTACCGTCAACGTTGACGACTTGCGATTCGGATTGCATCCGCACAGAACCCTGTTTGAGAACGCAAGCGATTTTTACGAGCGAGCGAAACAGACCAAGCAGAAGATAAAAGGAGCGAGAAATGCGTTAGAAGATTCTTGCAAACAACTGGCAATTGTTGAAACAAAGATGCGAGAAACAGAAGCGTTGGAGCATGGTAGACCCGCTGAGGCCTTGGAGGAACTCACGAGACGCAGGATTAAGCCTAAGAAGTGGTTTGAAAAGTTCCGATGGTTCGTCTCCTCTGACGGGTTCTTGGTTGTTGCCGGAAAAGACGCGGTTACAAACGAGCTTCTCGTCAAAAACCACAGTGGCGACGATGATATTGTTTTTCACGCCGACATTGTCGGTGCACCGTTCGTTGTCGTCAAGACAGAGACAAAGGAATCTAACCAACAATGTTTGAGAGAAGCAGCTGAATTTGCTGCCGCATTTTCCAGAGCATGGCGTGAAGGTTTCGGAAGCGTGGACGTCTACGGGGTCAAGCCTGACCAGCTTAGCAAGGAGGGGCCTTCAGGCGAGTCAGTGGGACATGGTGCATTCGTCGTTCGCGGCCAGCGTAACTGGATTAGAGGGGTCAGACTTGAACTGGCTGTAGGCATTCTTGTTGAGGCGAACGATACACTCCAGTTTATCGGGGGCCCAGTTGGCGCCGTCAAAGCTAAGACGAATGTATTCGTCAAAGTGGTGCCTGGAGACATGCCGGGCAAAGAACTAGCTAGACTCGTGCTGAAAATCTTGGCCGGCAAGTTCCCCAAGGAGTTAAAAGAAAAAATACTCAAGGCCTCAATTGAGGAGCTGAGAGATTACATTCCTTTCAACAAAGGCAGAATCTCACAAGATTAGCTTATGTCGACGATACTAGTTCATTCAAAGAAGAACGTGTGATATGGGAAAACGAGAGTGCTGTTAGGGATAGTGACTGCGATTTGGGCTTTGGCTTTTTTGTGGTTCACCCTGCTTTCTCCTCCAGTCGATTTGCAAGGCTGTTTACATAGGAGGTGATCCGGCCGCAGGTTCCCCTACGGCCACCTTGTTACGACTTTTCCCTCCTTACGAGACCTAGATTCGACGCAGCCAAGGAAGACCACGCCTCACCCAGAAGTCGCTCGGATGGAACGACGGGCGGTGTGTGCAAGGAGCAGGGACGTATTCACCGCGTGCTAGTGACACGCGATTACTAGGGATTCCATGTTCACGAGGGTGGGTTTCAACCCTCGATCCCAACTACGGCAGGTTTTAGAGATTGCCTCCCCCTTTCGAGGTCGGAACCCATTGTGCCTGCCATTGCAGCTCGCGTGTGGCCCGGGAGATTCGGGGCATACTGACCTGCCGTGGCCCGCTCCTTCCTCCGCCTTATCGGCGGCGGTCTCCCCAGTGTGCCCAGCTCAAGGCTAGTTGCA
>Ga0187770_10001715_pt1 | contig 11825 bp, 6 predicted proteins | sample 0116_SJ02_MP02_2_FD_133154 | JGI IMG/M metagenome (GOLD analysis project Ga0187770, IMG submission 133154) | Tropical peat soil microbial communities from peatlands in Department of Meta, Colombia - 0116_SJ02_MP02_20_MG | ecosystem: Environmental > Terrestrial > Soil > Wetlands > Peat | place...
AGTTAAGGCCGAAACGCGCGGCGGGCGGCATGTCTTCGAGGTGCGGGTCGCGCTGGGCGGGCTCGAGCCCGACGCGGTGAGAGTGGAGCTCTACGCCGACGGCGTGAACGGGGGAGAGGCGGCCCGCGAGGAGATGAAGCTCGTCGCTCGGTCGAATGAGGCATGCGGCGGGCGGCGGCGCGGGAGCACTTCGGGCGTTAAAGGCAGCGTTGTAAAGGGTGGCGACTATAAATACAGGGGATCCGTAGACGCGTCACGGCCGGCGGCGGACTACACAGCGCGGATCATCCCTCACTGCCCCGGCGCCGCCGTCCCGCTCGAGGCATGCCATATCGTCTGGCAGCGCTGATTCATGCGCCTTGGCTGTTGCCTCTTTCTTATTTTCTGGCCCGAAAAAGTCGATAAAGGCCCGAAAATGGGCCGAAATAATACTGATTTTAAATCCTATCAATAATTTGCGACAGCCAAGGCACGATTATACAGGGAAGGAAAGCTGATTCCTAAGCTCTAGAGCTCCGGGAAGCGGTACCCTTTTTCGAAGACCCTCAGGCAGGCGTCGACCGCGTCGGGGTCGTAGGCCCCGGCCCGGCGCGTCTGGATCTCCTCGAGGGCGGCCCCGATGCCCTTGGACGGCCGGTAGGGGCGGTGCGAGGCGATGGCTTCGACGACGTCCGCGACGGCCAGAATCCTCGATTCGATCAGGATTTCATCGTCCTTTAACCCCTGCGGGTATCCGGAACCGTCCATCCGCTCGTGATGCTCGCGGACGATCCGGGCCACGGGCCAGGGGAAGGAGATGTCTTTGAGGATCGCGTACCCTTGCTCGGCGTGTGTCTTGATCAGGGAGAATTCAATGTCCGAAAGCCGAGCCGGCTTGCTCAGGATCTCCGACGGGATGGACAGCTTGCCGAGGTCGTGGATAACGCCCGCCGTCCGGATTCCCTGGATCTTGTCCTGCGGAAGCCCCATCTCCTTGGCGATGGAGCGGGCCAGGTCGGCGACGCGCCTCTGGTGGCCGGCCGTGTAGGGGTCCCGCGCCTCGACGGCCGAAGCGATGGCCTGGACGGTCGCTCCGACGATCCGGCGCAGGTTCGCGAGGGTCGATTTCAGCTCGGAATCCGCCTGCTTGCGCTTTGTGATGTCGCTGATGATACTGAGAATGATTTTTCTGCCGTCCTGCTCAAAAAGACGCGCATGAACTTCAACAGGGATGCTTGAGCCGTCCTTGTGAAGATGAGCGGATTCAAAAACGGCGCTCCCTTTTTCCATGATCTCCTGGATCCGTTTAGAGACGAATGGAGCATATTTCGGATCATCCAGCTCCCGAAGGTTCATGCCCATTAGCTCGTCCCTGTCGTAGCCGCGGGACTTGTAAGCCGCCTCATTGACGTAAATAAAATTCCCTTCATGATCTATCGCGAAAATCGAATCATGGGCGCTGTCCAAGAGTTGACCCTTTAATTTCAGCTCCTCTTCGGCTCTTTTTCGTTCGGTGATATCGCGAAATTGGGCAAGCGTTTCCGCTTTTCGGGCGGAATTGCGGATCACGGACGAACTTATCTCGATCCGTCTCTTCTCGCCGCTCTTGCGGATCATGTCGTGCTCATAGTGGGACGGCACCGGCTCGCCTTTTTGCCTTCTGATATAAAGATCGCTGACGAACTTCTTGCTCTCGTCGGCGAAAACGCCGGTAAAATTGCGGCCGATGATCTCTTCCTGCCCATAGCCAGAGATGCGCGCTGACTCCGGATTCGCATAGATGATTCGAAAGTTGTCGTCGATGATGGCAATGGCGTCATGGGAATTTTCAACGATGCTACGGAACCGTTCATCGCTTTCCCGTCGCTTTTCCTCGACCGCCTTGCGGTCGCTGATATCCCACATGTAGGAATGCGTCCCGACCAGGCGGCCTCCGCCCTCTACGGCCACAGCGTCCACTTCCAGGTAAATCGTCGAGCCGTCCTTCCTGATCCCTCTGATTTCGTATCGGGAGGGGGCAGGCTTGCCTCGAACACGGGCGCAGTGACAGCTTCTGAGTTTTTCGGTGTCATTCGGATGGACGCACATCCAGGTTGTCTTCTTCCTCATCTCCTCTGCGGTATATCCGAAAATCTCCGCGAACCTCCGGTTGAAATACGTGATGTTCCCTTCACGGTCGTCGGTGACGATCGCGATGCCGGACTTTTCGACGAGATCGCGGTACTGGCGTTCGCTCCGCTCGAGCTCGAGTTTGGCCCGGCGCTCCTCCGTGATGTCGCGGGCCGTGACCATGATCCCGACCATCTTCCCGTCTTGATGGATGGGGGCGGAGCTCTCGGCGACGCTGATGAGCCGGATTTCGCCGGACTTCGATTTCACCTCGAGCTCCAGCTTGGGCTGCGGGCGGCCGAGGAACTCCTGGGCCAGGGCGAAGAAAGCCTTCTTGACACTGTCTCTTGTCAGGAAGCGGGCGATGGATGCGCCGATGATCTCTTGGCGCGAGTATCCGAAGCTGGTCATCGCGCTGTTGTTGCCGAAAACGATCTGGCCGCGCCTGTTAAGGATGAAGATGAGGTCGCTCGAGCGCTCCATAAGGAACCTGTAGGCTTCCGCGTCTCCGGGGGACGGGTGAGCTGGCTTATGTCCCCCGGCATCGAAGGTTTCAGGCCCGGGGGTTTCCGGAGGCTGTCCCCGGGTTTCGAGCAGATGCGTTTCTCTCATCTTTTCCGGCATGGTGCGAAGATCCTTGACTCGGGCGCAGCTCGATTAACGGAGGACGCCGAATGGGGGCAATCGCCCCTCGAGGATCTTGCGCATATTCCGTCCCACCGCTTTCTTTATATGGGCAAAGGAGGCGCGGCGCATCGCCGGGGAGAATGATGAGAGGGGTGAATTTTGGGCCTGGCGCGTCACCCCGATAGGGGAGAAAACAAAAAAGCCAAATGCTTGTTAGAGGGCGTTTTTGAGCCTCAAACGCGTTTTGTGGGCCCAGAAACCTCCTGATGAGATCTCGCGTATTTGGTTTTAGAGTCCGAAAAAGGCGAAGAAGGGCGACTTGCCCCTGAGAGAAGAGCTTCATGCCGGGATTGCCAATAAGTTGCAGCAGCCAGGGCAAAAATTGACAGGCGAATTGACACGCTGGGCGAGAAAATCTAATATCCATAGATGCCCCGGGCGGCATAATTCTTTCGGGAGGGGACTATGAGCTTTTCCAGATCCGCAGTGAGGCTCTTTGTCGCATCGACATTCGCAATGCTCCTCTTGGCCGCGGGCGTTCCCGCGCTGCGCGCGCAGATCGACGCCCGCATGCTCCAGTATCCGGCCGTCTCGCAGACGCACATCGCGTTCGAGTATGGCGGCGACATCTGGATCGTGGCCAAGGACGGCGGGGTGGCCTACCGCGTCACGTCCGCTAAGGGGGAGGAATCTCTGCCGCGCTTCTCGCCCGACGGCTCGCTCATCGCCTTCAACGGCAACTACGACGGCAACATCGACATCTACGTCGTCCCCGCGATGGGCGGCATGGCGCACCGCGTGACGCACCACGGCATGCCGGACCGCATGGCCGGCTGGTCGCCGGACGGGACCCGGATCCTCTACACGTCGATGATGGAGAGCGGCAAGCAACGCTTTAGCCAGTTCTACACGGTCCCCCGCGAGGGCGGGATGCCTCATAAGCTCCCCGTCCCCTACGGCGAGTTCGGGTGCTTTTCGCCCGACGGAACGAAGCTGGCCTACACGCCGATTACGCTGGCCTACCGCACCTGGAAACGCTACCGGGGCGGGATGGCCGCCGAAATCTGGGTCTTCGACCTCGAGCGGCTGACGGCGGAGAGGATCGCGAACGGCGACGCCAACGACGAGTTCCCGATGTGGCACGGGGACACGATCTATTTCCTCTCCGACCGCGGCCCGGCGGAGCGCTGCAACATCTGGGCCTACGACGTCAAGACGAAGGCCGTCCGGCAGATCACCGACTTCAAGGACTTCGACGTCCACTTTCCGTCGCTCGGGCCCACCGATATCGTCTTCGAGGCCGGCGGGCGGCTCTATCTCTATGACTTCGCCGCCGGGACGACCCGAGAGGTCAAGGTCGAGGTCGTGACCGACGAGTTGACGCTGATGCCCCGCATGGAGAACGTCGAGAAGTGGATCGAGAACGCCTGGCCGTCGCCCGACGGCCAGCGGGCCGTGTTCGAGGCCCGCGGCGAGCTGTTTTCGGTGCCCGCGGAGAACGGCAGCGTCGTCGACCTGACGAACACGCCGGGAGTTGCCGAACGCGCCCCCGCCTGGTCTCCGGACGGCCGGTCCGTCGCCTACTGGAGCGACCGTTCGGGCGAGTACGAGCTCACCGTGCGCGACCTGGAGAACCCGTCGGTCGAGAAGAAGCTCACCTCCTACGGTCCGGGCTACCGCTATCAGCCTTACTTCTCCCCGAACGGGAAAATGCTGGCCTTCATCGACAAGGCCATGGACATTCAAATCTACGACATGACGACCGGCAAGACGGCCAACGTCGACAAGGGCAAATTCATGTTCCAGGGCGAGCTCGAGCACTTCGCCGTGAGCTGGTCCGCCGACAGCCGCTGGATGGCCTACGCGCGCGACCTCGACACGCAGCACACGGCGATCTTCATCTACGACAGCCGCGAAGGGAAAACGCATCAGGTCACGTCGGGCTTCTACAGCGACTTCGAGCCGTCCTTCGACCCCGGCGGCCAGTACCTCTACTTCCTGACAAACAGGACCTTCCAGCCGCTGTATAGCAACGTGGACGGCACGTTCATCTACGCCAACGGCACGACCGTCGCGGCCGTCCCGCTGCGGACGGACGTCCCTTCGCCGCTGGCGCCGAAGAACGATGCCGTGGCGCCGCCGAAGGCGGAGGAGAAGAAGCCCGAGGGCGCCGGCGGGAAGCCGGCGGCGAGCGGCAAGCCCGGTGCCAAGCCCGGCCCGAAACCGGGCGAAAAGGGCACGGAGGCGGGGGCGTCCACGGAGGCGCCCAAAGAGGTCAAGATCGATTTCGACGGTTTCGAAAGCCGGATCGTCATCCTGCCGCCCGAGCCCGGGAACTACGGCGGCGTCCAGGGCGCGGCCGGAAAGGTCATCTACCAGCGCCTGCCCAATACCGGGTCGGAAAGCCGGCAGAGGCCGGTCAAGTTTTACGACCTCGAGAAGCGCGAGGAGAAGACGATCGTGGCCGACGCCGACGGCTACCGCCTCGCGGCCGATGGCAAGAAGATGCTGGTCGCAAAGTCGCAGGCATTCTACATTGTCGATGTCGCGCCGGAGCAGAAGCTCGAGAAAAAGATGCCCACGGCCCAGATCGAGATGACCATCGTCCCGCGCGAGGAATGGCATCAGATCTTCAACGATGTGTGGCGGTTCGAGCGCGACTTTTTCTACGATCCCAACATGCACGGCGTCGACTGGAACGCCATGCGCGAACATTACGGCAAGCTCATCGACAGCGCCGTCACGCGCGAGGACGTCAACTACGTCATCGGCGAGCTCATCGGGGAGATGAGCTCCTCGCACACCTACAGGAGCGGCGGCGAGGTCGAGGAAGGGCCGAGGCGTCCGGTCGGATACCTCGGCGTAGACTGGGAGGTCGACAGCGGGGCCTACCGCATCAAGAGGATCATGCGCGGCGCGCCGTGGGACGGCGAGACGCGCTCTCCGCTCGACGCGCCGGGCGTCGGGGTCAAGGAGGGCGATTACGTGCTCGCGGTCAACGGGATCGCGCTCGACACGGCCAAGGACCCCTGGGCCCCGTTCGAGGGGCTCGCGGGGACGACGGTCGAGCTCACGGTCAACAGCCGTCCGGCCGCGGTCGGCGCGCGGAAGGTCGTTGTCGAGACGATGAGGGACGAGACGCACCTCCGCAACCTGGCCTGGATCGAGGCCAACCGCGAGCGAGTGGACAAGGCTTCGGGCGGCCGCATCGGATACATCTACGTCCCGGACACGAGCCTGGAAGGGCAAGACGACCTGTTCAAGATGTTCCTGGCGCAGATCGACAAGGAGGGTCTGATCATCGACGAGCGGTTCAACAACGGCGGCCAGATCCCGGACCGGTTCATCGAGCTGCTCAACAGAAAGCCGCTGGCTTTCTGGGCCGTGCGCGACGGCGTCGACTGGCAGTGGCCGCCGGTCGCCAATTTCGGCCCCAAGGTCATGCTCATCAACGGCTGGAGCGGGTCGGGCGGCGATGCCTTCCCCGACTTCTTCCGTCAGGCGGGCGTGGGGCCGCTCATCGGGATGCGCACCTGGGGGGGCCTGATCGGGATCTCGGGGGCGCCGTCGCTCATCGACGGCGGGTCGATCACGGTGCCGACGTTCCGGATGTACAAGCCCGACGGCCAGTGGTTCGCGGAGGGGCACGGCGTCGACCCGGACATCGTCGTGCCCGAGGACCCGGCGCAGCTGGCCAGGGGAGTCGATACGCAACTCGAGCGGGGGATCCAGGTCGTCATGGAGATACTCAAGACGCACCCGCCGCTTCGGCCCCGGCGCCCGCCCTACCAGAAGCGCTGAAAACGAAAATTAATTCGGAAATGAGTATTGCGTCCCCGAATTGAGACAAGGAGGGATCCATGAAACGATCACAGCGATCGCCACGTTTGAGGGCGGCCCTGGTGCTGTTGGCCTCCGCCGGCCTCATAACGGCGGCGCTCGTCGCCACGTCGGGCCTGTCCGCATCCTCCTCGCCGCGGCAGGACGAGAAGGCCTTCGGGGGCCTGGGGATGTCTCTCAGCAGCCTGCCCCGCCTCTCCCACGCCCGGACCCGCTCGATCAGCCCTGAGAATCCGACGGGCGAGAAAGGCAAGGGCGGCATGTCCGTCGACGGCCCGGCCCGCAAGGCCGCCCGCGACCTCGGCCAGGGCTGGAAGATCTCGCCCTGCGTCACGATCAAGCCGCAGGAGACGTTCGTCATGGCCGACGTCAAGGGCTCCGGCGCGATCCAGCAGATCTGGTGCACGCCGGCCGGCAACTGGCGCTTCGCCATCCTGCGCATGTACTGGGACGGCGAGACCGAGCCGTCGGTCGAATGCCCGCTCGGCGACTTCTTCGCCTGCGGCTGGGGCCGGTACGCCCAGATCTCCTCGCTCCCCGTCTGCGTCAACCCCGGCAGCGCCCTCAACTGCTACTGGGAGATGCCCTTCCGCAAGGGCTTCAAGATCACGCTCGAGAACATCGAGGACAAGCCCCTGCCCGGCTCCTCGGCCACCAACGACTTCACGATCTACTACCAGATCAACTACACGGAGACCGAGGTGCCCGGCGACGCCGCCTACTTCCACGCCCAGTTCCGCCGCGTCAATCCGCTGCCCTACAAGAGCGTCTACACGATCCTCGACGGCGTGAAGGGCTGGGGGCAGTACGTCGGCACCTACCTGGCGTGGGGCGTCCACAACAACGGCTGGTGGGGCGAGGGGGAGATTAAGTTCTACGTCGACGGCGACAAGGAGTTCCCGACGATCTGCGGCACCGGGACCGAGGACTATTTCTGCGGCTCGTACGATTTCGACGCTAAGGCGCCCGACGGGACCTATCAGTACCACGAGTTCACGACCCCCTACAGCGGCCTGGCCCAGGTCCTCCGCGGCGACGGCCACTACGAAAGCCAGCAGCGCTTCGGCCTCTACCGGTGGCACATCATGGACCCGATCCGCTTCGAGAAGGACCTGAAGGTGACGATCCAGGCCCTCGGCTGGATGTCGGGGGGGCGCTATCTTCCGCTCCAGGATGATATCGCGTCGGTGGCTTTCTGGTACCAGACGGAGCCTCATGCGCCGTTCCCGAAGCTCCCGTCGAAGGACCAGCTGGAGATTATCTGAGGGTCAGTTCTGCGGGCCCGTGATCAAGCGGCCCTCGACCTGGTCAAGCAGGGACCTGAGGTAGGGGCGGGGCGGGTTGGTCCTCGAACGGAAGGAATTCTTCAGGTTCGTCACGTACTCGACGAAGGCGGCGAAGTCCGCCGGGTTGCTCCAGTTGCCGAAGGTCAGCCGCTCGAGGATGTCCTTCATCATGCGGGCGCTGAGGACGTCGGAGATATACTGGGGGAGGGCCCCGTCTTCCTTCTCGCAGAACCGGACGACGCGGAGGAAGGTCTTGCGGAGGATCTCCTGCTGGTTGAGGATCTCCTGCTTGATGAGGAACATGTCCTTGGACAGCTCCTTCTGTCCGAGGTTCACGTGGAGCCCTTTCGCGACGTCGGAGATCTTGCCCACCGTGGCCACGAAGGCATCGCCGTCGAGGACCATTTTCTTGTCCTTCTTGTAGTAGGCGATCTCCGTGCCGTTGAGCACGGGCTCCGTCTTCCGGTAGCGGGCCAGGCTTTCCATGATCGTCTGGACCTCCAGCTCCTCGACGTCGTCCGGGGTCGGCGTCCAGTCCGGCTCCTCGGAGTAGCCTTCTTGCTCGGCCGGTTCCGCCGCTGGCGCGGCTGAAGCGGGGGCCGGCTGCGATACGGGTTCCGCTTCCGGTTCGGCCTCGGCCGCGGGCGCCAGCTCCACCTCGACCGGCTGGGCTTCTTCCCGGAAATTCTCGACTTCCGGTTCGACCGGCGGGGCGCTCCGGCTGCCGCCCGCCCCGAGGATCTCCTGGATCTTCTTCATCTTGACGATTTCCTGCCTCAGGTCGGCCGGCAGGCCCGGCGTTTCGAAGGTCATCCGGAACTGGGCCCGGACGCCGTATTTTTCCGCGAGGTGCTTCTTCAGGGCCTCGGTCTCCTCCTCCGCCCTCTGGCGGAGGCCGTCGAGCTCGAGGCTGAGGTGGCTGATCTTGTCGTATTCCTCGAGGGCCTGGCTCGACATTCTCTCGAGCATCCTCTGGTTGGACAGGGCGCGCTCCACATAGGTTCTGATCTGGCCCTGGATTTGCTCCTTGGCCGTCTTGATCTCGGCCAGCACGGCCTTGTGCTCCTCGAGGCGGCGCCGGCCGTCGGCGAACTCCCGCTCCGTGGCGTCGATCTTTCTCTGGGCCTCTTCCTTCTGCCGGTTGACCTGCTCGAGAAGCGCCTTTTCGATGGACTCCTTCTGGGTGGCCAGGGACTTTTCGAGCTGGCTTTCGATGCCGTCTAAGGCCGAGGTCAGTTCTTTCTGCGCGTCATTGGGTTCATACATGTGATCCTCCACCGCCTACGCCGCGGGCGCGAGGCGCATCGTCCGTCTCCATTCTCCCAACCATGTCGTTTGTCCTGCGCGGGCAGTGTGCCAGAGGCGCGCCGGCCCCGCAATCACCTTTCCTGGGCATTGCGGCAAGCATTTTTCGGCCTCCCGCCTCATCTCCGGAGATGAGACGGCCTGACCGCCGGCGTGCGTCCCCCGAGCAGCCGCCGCCGGGCTATTCATCGTCGTCTTGCTTGAGGTGGACGGAGGACAGGACATTTTGATCCTTCTTGTAAAGATGATTGATCAGGGCCATGACGCTCGCCGGGATGCCGTGCTCGAACTCGACCCCCATCTCGTAAAGGCCGGTTTCGACCGTTCGGGCCCAGCGGACGAGGCCGTGGACCTTGACGATTTGCCGCGACTTCGACAGGTACAGCGTCATCTTGAGGGCCGAGCCCACGGGAAAGAGCTCGTCGATCATCAGGATGCGGGCCCCGCCGAGGGAAATGTCCTGGGTCAGGGCGTTGATCTCGAGGCCCCCGGTCGGACCCGCCTTCCCCGGGACCTCGATGAGGACCCGGTTCTCTTCCTTGATCCGCCGCTCTTTCCGCTTTTCACTGAACAAGTCAGTTCCTTCCGCTTCGCACGATGATATGGTGCCCCGATGATAAACCCCCGCCGACAGGGGAAAATAGCCCGTCCCGGTGAAAACGAGGGTGATTTTGGCTCACCCCGTCTCACCCCGGTGGGGGCCGCCGGGGAGGGAGGGTGAGGCCGCGGACGGACGGGAGCGCCTTATTTCACCTGCTCGAGGGCCGGCTGGGGGACCGGCCGGTCCCCCTGGATGAAGATGGCCATGTGGACATAGGCCCGGTCGGTCACCTTGAGGGGCGGCAACCCCTCGTAGTCGTGCCACCGCTCGAGGAATTCCTGGCGGGGGATGTAGCCGCGCGACCCGAGGAGCGAAGGGTCTTCGAAGTACAGGTTCTTGCGGTCCATGCCGAGGAGGACCATATAGTGGCCGTCGTCCCAGATCTCGGTCCAGGGGCGGTTCTGGGATTGCCGCCAGGCCTGGAGGTCGACAATGACCGTGACTCCCTTACTGAGCGCGGCCTCGAGGTCGTCGAGCTTGAGTCCCTCGCGGAGCTCGGCCCGCAGCCCGAACTCGCGGGCGACGCGGACGATGTCGTCGGGGTGGGTGCCCAGCTCCGGGGTGCAGTGGAGCCGGGCGACCAGACGGTCCTCCCGTTCGCTCGTCCCCCAGTACGCGAGGACGGCCTGGAGAGCCGCGGCACCGCAGGTGTAATTCGTGCTTTGGCGCACGTCGGGAATGCCGGAGAAGAGGGCGGATTCGGAGGCCGGCACGCCCGGCGGGGTCCACGCGGCGGTTTCGCGGTGGGCCGTGATCCGGCCGACGCCGGCCCCCGCGAGGAAGACGGCCACGAGGGCCGCCAGATAAACCGCCGTGGATTTGATCTTCATGGTTTCGCGGCTCCTTCTCTATTTCGCGGCGATCTGGAATTTCCGGATCTGGTTGGCGTCCCTTTCGACGACGAAAACGTCCCCCTTGCCGTTGACCGCGACGCCCACGGGAGTCGTCAGGGGCCCGCCCGGCGAGCCGGCCGCGCCCAGGGTGACTATGAGTCTTCCGTCCGGCGAGAACTTCTGGACTCTATGGTTGCCCGTATCCGCCACGTAGATATATCCGTCGCCGTCGAGGCAGAGGCCGAGAGGTGCGCTGAGCTCCTCCGGCCCCGAGCCGGGGCTCCCGAACTCAGAGATGTAGACGCCCTCGGCGGTGAACTTCTGGATCCTGCCTCTCATGTCGGCGACGACGATCTCGTTCTTTGCATTGACGGCCACGCCGGTGGGGTAGGAAAATTCGCCCCGGCCGAAACCCGGTTTCCCCCAATACCTCTTGATGGCGCCGGCGGGCGAATACTCGAAGATGCGGCTGCTTCCCGTGTCCGCCACATAGACGTCGCCGCTCTTGCTTACTGCGATGCCCGCCGGTTTCTTGAGCTCCCGGTCCGCCGGGCCCGTGTTTTTCCACTTGCCGACTTGGCGGCCATCCCGGTCGAACTTGGCCCAGCAGGAATCGCCGGCGTCCGTCACATACATGTTCCCCTGGTCGTCGAAGGCGATGCCGGCCGGGGTATCGAGCTTCCAGAGCGTCCGGGCTGGATCGTTCCAGCCCAGGGAAACGAGATCGACATCGTACTTCCGGACCTTGTAATTGCTCTCGTCCGCGATACAGAGATTGTCCGACCTGTCCACGGCGATGGCCTTGGGCATCTTGAAGAATTTGCTGGTCGGGCCTCCCCACGTTCGAGAGGGCGCATACTGGTTGGCCGTCAGCACGGCCGAGACCGGTAGAGGATCCGGCCCTTCCGAGACCTGGACGGACTGCTCCTCGTCGGCGTAGCCGTCCATCGTCCACCGGATCGTGTGCGCGCCGTAACGGACGAAGGGGATCTCGCATTCCGTGACCTTCCCCGTGTCCTGGTCGTCGAGGAAGATTTCGGCACCGGCCGGGGTGGAGCTGATCCGGACCGTCCGGCCCATGCTTTGGAGGGGCAGGCTCACCGTCGAGTTGGCCTCCGTCAGAAAGATCGGCTTCTTGACCGGGGCGAAGCCGTCTTTTTGGGCTTCCAGCGTGAGATTCGCGTTGGTGGTGCTGTAGATCTGGGGGGATTTCCCGATGACTTGGCCGTCGACGAGGATCGTCGC
>Ga0187770_10001716_pt1 | contig 11821 bp, 13 predicted proteins | sample 0116_SJ02_MP02_2_FD_133154 | JGI IMG/M metagenome (GOLD analysis project Ga0187770, IMG submission 133154) | Tropical peat soil microbial communities from peatlands in Department of Meta, Colombia - 0116_SJ02_MP02_20_MG | ecosystem: Environmental > Terrestrial > Soil > Wetlands > Peat | place...
GGAAATGCCCTGTTCCGAAAGCGCACTTCCAACGCGTTTGGCAAGAGCAGCGAGTTCGCCATATGCCGCGCTGTGAGGCTCGCCGACGATCGCCACGCGCTCAGGATGCCGCGCGGCAGGCGCGAGAAGGAAGTGCTCCGCGAGATTGAAGCGCTCGGGAATCTTCACCACCGGAGAATGATCCGCGGATGGAGCTGTCATTTTCGGGTAGACGCCGAATGTTCGCTACTGTACGGAAGAACTGGCCCCCGTGATCCGGAATCTATACCTTACCGTACCTGCCGGATAGAGAACATCGTTGATTTGAGAGTTCTTTTGTTCTCCCGGAGCAAGCGTGGTAGCAATGGTGCCTTTGTTGATGAGGAGAGCGTGGTCGTCCGCCCCGACGTAGGTGGTTTCGTATTGGATGTCGCTGTAAGTGTACGACTGAGATTTGTTTTCAATGGTGACCAGCCAAACGGTTGCGGTCCCGTTCTGGCTTTTGTCCATCGTCGAGCGTTGGACCTTTAGATCGCGCACGGCATCGGCGTCGCCTTTTGGCTGAGCCGTTGTGCTGGCTGCGGCGGGCGCTTGCTTGGCGCTTCGGGAAGCAACAAAAAAGTACGCCCCCATTCCGACGACAATCACTGCCACTGCGATGCCAACCCACAGACCTTTGGAAGCGGATGGCTTAATTTCTTGAGGTGTTTCGAACATGGACTCCCCCGTCTCTGCACGGCGCAGACCTTGCAGCGTTGCTCAATCCAGGCCAAGGAGAAAGGAATCGCAACACCGCAGGGAAGCTGACTGCCAAGCCGGAGAAGTCCCCCTGACCCCTCCGGGGCGTGCGGCCCTAGTGATACCAAAGAAGATTGTGGAAGTCCATCGTGGCGAGGTGCGCCTTCCGCCAACTGTCCGCGTGCTCACTCCTCGCCAATGTCCTCTTTCCAGACTTCCGGATGAGCCCTTACATATTGTGAGAGCAACTCCGCGCATTCGCTGGATTGCAAATCCACAACTTCAATGCCGTTTTCGCGAAGCCAATCGATACCCCCGCGAAAATTTACGGATTCGCCGACGAGCACTTTCCCAATTCCAAACTGGCGGATTAAGCCGCTGCAGTACCAGCAAGGCGCCAAGGTGGTGACCATAATTTTGTCGCGGTAGCTGCGCTGCCGGCCCGCTTTTCGGAAAGCATCCGTTTCACCGTGCGCTGACGGGTCGCCTTCTTGGACTCTGCGATTGTGTCCTTTTCCTAACAGCGCTCCCTTAGAGTCAAACAATGCAGCACCGATGGGGATGCCTCCTTCGGCGAGACCGACGCGGGCCTCATCGAGTGCGACCCTGAGCATCGCGAGGTATTCTTCTCTGAGTTCATCTCCTTCTCTGACCACTGAACGCTCCTTCTTTCGTAGGTGTAGCTAATTGGCAGGGCGCGGTGTCGCCGGATAAAGGCGCGAGAGAATCAAATGCGTAGGCCAAAGAAAAATGACCACGCACCCAACTAAGATGACCGCAAGATGAACAGGAGGCGGCCCCCAAGCCCGATGAAACAGAGGGTCCTGGAACGCATAGTTCATGTTGAGTTCCGGCGATAGGAACCGGGAGAAAATTAGTAGCGCGCCAGCAATGACCGACTGCAGCGCGAGGGCGCGGCGGTCATAGCCGAGTATTCTCAAGGTCCAGAGGAGAATGGCCGGCAAGACCAGGTGGAAAGTAGACTGCAGTCGTATCCACAGCGGGTAGTGCACATCCCACATGTATTCGGTTCCACCAATCAGGTGATGGCCTAAGACGAGGCGCCAGAGGATGTCGAGGCCCCAGAGGGCACCGACTAGAAGCGCGGTCAATGCTTGGCTGGAAACGAGCAACGGCAGGCGCCACCACATCCCGAGGCAGGCAAGCACCAGGCCGATGTCGCACAAGTGCATCATGTTCTGCCAGCCCCAGACCCAGACATTACAAGGCAACCAGACCAGCAGCCACAGCAGCGACGCCCATCGAACAAACGTGAATTCTTTTGTTGCGGTATTCATCGCCGGCTTTTGGGGCTCGGAGCCGCCCAAGAGTACCACACGCTCCAATATGGAGCTTGGAGGCTAATCGGCCTATGTCTAGCATGATGAGCCGTGTCTGAAATCGCGCGTGAACGTGCGGACGCCAAGAGTTTGCTCGCATGGCTTCGGCCACGCGAAAACGAAATGGCCTCGTTGCTGGCAGAACTCGTGGCTGTGCCCACGGAGAATCCCCCCGGGCGAAATTACCCGGAATTCGTGGCACTTTTCGAAAATCGTCTGTGCCAACTCGGCCTGACATGCGATCGGATCAAAGGCGAGAGTGAGGGAGATGAAAACGATGCAGCTGCACCTTCTCTCTGTGTAAGCTTTGGGCAGGGAAATCGCGTGCTTTATTTCCATGGGCACTATGACGTGGTGCCTGCGCAGGCCGAAACGCAATTCCAGCCAGAGCGGAAAGAACACTTTTTGATGGGACGCGGCTCCGCCGATATGAAAGGCGGAATCGTAGCCATGCTGTATGCCATGCTCGCGCTTCGCGAAGCGGGCGCGCCTCTCAATGGCCAAATCAAGCTGATTTTGGTCCCCGATGAAGAAACGGGAGGAGCTCGTGGCTCCTCGTTGTTGGCGAAAAGGGGATTGCTGGGTACCAAAGGCGTGGGCATGCTCACGGCCGAGCCTACGAGTGGCATGGTTTGGAACGGCAATCGTGGCGCCATCTCTTTGCGGGTGGAAGTTTTTGGAAAGTCCGCGCACGTGGCTCTGCAACACAAGGGCGAAAACGCATTTGAGCGCATGCTTTGGGTGGTCACGCGGTTTCAAGAACTGAAGCGCGAAGTGGAACAACGGGCGACCTCCTTCCCTGTCGGAGCAGGCGAAGCGCCGAGCTCCCTCTTGCTGATTGGCGGGCAAAGCGGGGGCGGCGCGAACTTCAATGTTGTGCCGGAAAAATGCTGGTTCACGCTCGACCGCCGCATCAACCCCGAAGAAAACTTGTCGACGGAAAAGGCCAGGATCATCGGCGTCCTTGAAAAATGCCGGGAAGAAGGCATCCGCCTTCAATGGGAAATGTTCCAGGAGGCAGATTCGTCGGCGTCTTCTGCGGACGAAGCGGTCGGCAACGCTCTAGCCAGCGCGATTGAGGAAGTCACGGGCAAACCGGCACAATTTTGCATTTGCCCGGGCTTGCTCGAGACTCGTTTTTACTGCGCGCAGGGTGTTCCGGCCTACGCCTATGGCCCCGGGCTGCTTTCGGTCGCCCATGGACCTGACGAATATGTGGACTTGCGAAAGCTGGCGGAGTGCGCGGCTGTTTACGCACGGACAGCGCTGAAGCTACTGAATTCGCGGAATTAGTACAGGATTGAGAATGTTGCGCGTGGCGGCCCTAAAACACTGAATACAAATAAGATAAGTTGCCGATTAGGCTGAAACTGCGAGTTTTGAGCACACTTTCGGGCCAGTTGTCCGGAAGTACTATTTATGTTTTTCGGAGATTTTCCGATGATTTCGACCTATGCCGAACCTCTACTTTTGCCAACCGCACACGAAGAACCAAGGGATGCTCCGGGCGGTTCTGTCTGTGAATGAATGCGAGAGTGTGGTCCGCCAGCACCCGGCCACCTATGTCGGGGAGAGTTTTCCACCGGTGGGCGCCGGACAAGATGCGGCCGGCGACTTTGCGGTCATAAGCTTTAGCCCCGATGAAACCAAGGCGCCGTGGCGCACCGGCTACTACCGCGTAGATTCCGACCTCACGAAACTGAACGAATCGCTCCTCGCCCTCTCGCGGTAGTTTTTCAGGTACTGTTCCTCCGTTTCCGCAGGCCCGCCACGTCTTCGAACCTCCTGAGAACTGCGCCTTTCTTGTTTGAGATTCGCGAGGGCCGCGTTGCCGCGCACACGCTATTGCTGATTAGCATACACAGTAGTACTTGGGGTCTATCGACTCCCCATCGCTGGGTCGCAAAAATGGCCCTACATCAGAAAAACCCTAGTCCGGCCTTGTAGGCAGGAGTAGCGGCCCTGGGTCCCTGGTTGAGCTGATGTAAGGAGGCCCCGGTGAAGCACTCTAGTTTGTTCAGGATGCCACTCCTGTTGATTGTAGCGGGGGCGGCGTTGTTTTTCGCCCCAGCCTGCAAAGCCCAGTCCGAGGTTAGCCCAGATCACTTCGACGGCACGGATTCCTGGGCTACGGCGGCGCAAACTCCACGCCAGGTTAAGCACAAGCAGACTGTTGCGAAATCGGGGTTGACAGCGCAGACGCAAAAGAACGCTCAAGCTTCCAAGTTCCACCTAGCTTCCTCGCGCGAGGTTTCAAAGCCTGCGCCAAAGCAAACAGCAGCCGTCGACCGCAAGCGGAAGCCAGCGACTAGCGACCCAGAAAAGAAATAGCGCCTCACAGGAGAGTTTTGAGCTTTGACAGTACGCAAGTGCTGTTGCGGCTCCCCGTTTCTTCTATTGGAGCAGGTGCTGCAAACCGCTCACTCGTTTTCTGGCGTTGCGGTCGCCCCTAAATCGAGTGCAAGATTCTGCGCATTCTTCGTCAATCGCTGCGAAATGACAGAAATTGGGTGAACCTTGCCGCTTGCGTATCATGCCCCCACAAAAACCGTGACGGGCGCAATTTCCTCCAAGTACCATCTTTCTAGACTTTCCTCTCACCGCGGGTGGAGCGATGCCGCCAGAAGGTGTGCGCCGAAGCAGCCGAATCCCCAGAGCGATCAGCATTTTGCTGGTCGGCAGCGACATTGAGGGAAAGGTTTTTTCGGAAGAAACCAACACTGTGCTGCTGAGCAGGCACGGCGCCGGCATCGTTTCCCACTACAAGCTATCCGCCGAACAAGAGCTGATTTTGCGCCGGCTTGATACCAACAAAGAAGCCGAAGTGCGCGTCGTCGGGCAAATCGGTGCCGAGGACGACGTCTACACGTACGGCGTCGCTTTTTTGGATTCGACAGAAAATTTTTGGGGCATCAAGTTTCCCCCGGCTTCAGAGGTCGAGCAGCAAGCGCGGTTTGCCTACCTCGAATGCAGCAGTTGCCGGGCACGGGAAAGCGTGGAACACAGCGATCTTGAATCGGACGTCTATCTCGTCAACGAGGGAATCGTCCGCTATTGCAAGCAGTGCGGGTCGTCTACGTTCTGGAAGCGCGCTTCGGATGATGGCGAAGATGCCCCTGTGCTGGTGGAAGTGGGGCAAAGGCAATCTAGCGCGGCCGTGGCTGTTGAAGAAGCTCCTGAACCCGCGCCAGTTCCGGAGCCAAAACCCGCCGCCAAAGCGGAGAACCGCCGCAAGCATGTCCGAACAAAAGTGAACTTTAAGGCCTGTATCCGAAGCTTTTCCTTTGGCGACGACATCGTGAACTGCGAGGACGTTTCCCGCGGCGGCCTATGCTTCAAGAGCCGCAAACGCTACACCGAGAAGCTCAAGATTGAGGTTGCTGCCCCGTATACGCCAGGAGTGCAAAACTTTTTTATTCCAGGGGAAATTGTCTACGTGCTCGAGCAAAAAGATGACAAGGTTGTCCGCTGCGGCGTCGCCTATCTGAAGACTTCCAAGCATTCTTAAACAAGCGGCTCAGAGATTGGAAGAATCAAACGGTTTGGGAAACAACTCCTTCATTTGAATCACTTCGGTCTTGCCTTTCAGGTTCGCGAGAATCACGGGGATGTCTCCGCAAAACTCCCAAATCAATTGGCGGCAAGCTCCGCACGGCGGCGTAAGCGTGTTGGTGTCCGTTACTACGGCAATCGCGCTAAATCCCCGCTCGCCTTCGCTGATGGCTTTGAAAATGGCGACGCGTTCCGCACAGACCGTGAGGCCGTAGGTGGCGTTCTCCACGTTGCAGCCGCAGAAGATTCTCCCCGAAGTAGCACGTAGCGCCGCGCCGACGCGAAAATTGGAGTAGGGCGCGTGGGCGTTCTCTCTCGCCTGCTTCGCTGCGGAAACCAGGACGTCGCTATGTCCCACATTTCTCCTTCACATATTCTTTCAAAAGCAAACTCTATCGGATGGCTTCGGCAATCCGAGGAATCACCGCTTTCAGCAAACCGATGAACTGTCCTTTGACGCGTTCAGCCGTCTCCAAAACCTCGATATGATTCAGAGGCCGGTCAAGAATTCCCGCCGCTGCATTGGTTACACAGGAAATTCCTAAGACGCGAATGCCGCTGTGCCGCGCCGCGATCACCTCCGGAACCGTAGACATCCCAACGAGATCCGCACCAATGGTGCGCAGGTATCGTATTTCCGCAGGCGTTTCATAGCTCGGTCCGGGTAGGGCCGCGTACACCCCTTCATACATTCCGATGCCCATGCGGTTTCCTTCGCCGACAGCCATCTCGCGGAACCGCCGGTCGTACGCCGCGGTCATGTCGTGGAAACGCAGGCCAAACCGCTCGTCATTTGGGCCGGTGAGCGGATTAACGCCTTGCAAATTGATGTGGTCACTGATGACCACGAGCCTGCCTTGAGAGAAGTCCCGCTTGATGCCACCCGCGGCGTTGGTCAAGATCACGGCTTTGACGCCCATTCGTGCAAAAACGCGAATGGGAAACACTACGTCCTTCGCGGAATATCCCTCGTAAAGATGGACGCGGCCTTGCATCCCTGCAACCGGAACCTCACCAACTTTTCCGATGACGAGCTGTCCCGCATGGCCGATCGCCGTCGACCGCGGGAAATATGGAATTTCCGCGTACGGTATTTTTGTGGCATCCGCGAATTCATCGGCGAACGCACCCAATCCCGAGCCTAGAACGAGTGCAATCTCGGGCCGGAGCTCCGTTCCCGCGTGAATGAAATCCGCCGCCTGCCCCGCTCGCTCGAACTCGCCGGGAATTCCATCCGCATTCTCCACGGTTGGCGAACTCATAAGCCCGGCTGTACTGTTCGAGGTCGTTTTCGAGCGCTTTCTTGGACTCATGTCAACATTCCAACGATGGAAGCGGACATCAAGTTGGCCATCGTGCCCGCAAGCATCGCGCGCACTCCGAATTTGGCGAGCTGCCCGCGCTGTTCCGGAGCCAGCGCGCCGATTCCGCCGATCTGAATTCCGATGGAGCTGAAATTCGCAAAGCCGCAGAGCGCGAACGTCGCAATCGTAAATGTGCGCGGGGAGAGTTGGCCCTGCATCGGCCCTAACTGCGCGAAGGCCACGAATTCGTTGATGACCATTCGCGTTCCAAGCAGGTTGCCGATCTGCGCCGCTTCGCCCCACGGCACTCCGATGAGCCACGCCACGGGAGCAAGCACCCATCCGAATACCGTTTGCAAGTCGCCTGGAAACCAGCTTATGTGGTTGTGGCCCCAGCCCATCATTGCGTTTACCAATGCCAGCAGCGCCAGGAAGGTGATGAGCATGGCCCCGACGTTTAGCGCAAGGTGCAATCCGTCAAGCGTGCCGCGCGCGATCGCGCCCAAAATGTTCGATTCCTTTTCCATCGCCGGCATCTGCACATGCCCGGCCGTCAACGGCTGCTCCGTCTCCGGCACCAGCATCTTGGCCATCAGCAACGTGCCTGGCGCGGTCATGATCACCGCGGTCAGTAGATGCTTGGCGTCCGCGCCTCCGACTCTCATGTACGCGGCCATCATTCCTCCGGAGATATGCGCCATTCCGCTGGTCATCACGGTCATCAATTCGGATTTCGTCAATTTGGGAAGAAACGGCCGGATGGTGAGGGGCGCTTCCGTCTGACCCATGAAAATGCTCGCCGCCACGTTGAGCGATTCCGCCCCGCTCGCTCCCATCACGCGCGTCATCACCCACGCCGCCGCGCGGATGACCAGTTGCATCACTCCGAGGTGATACAGCACGGCGAAGAACGCCGCGATAAAAATGATTGTCGGCAGCACTTGAAAAGCGAAAATCAAGCCCAACGAAGAGTTTTCTTTGCCCAATTCTCCGAAGACGAAAAACGAACCTGCATAGGAGAAACTCAGCAGTTTCTTCGCGCCGTCACCTGCCGCCTGGAAAATCCCTCTCCCGACCGCGGAGCGCAGCACAAAAAAGCCAAGCACCAACTGAAGGCCCAGTCCCCACGCGATGGTCTTTAATTTGATAGCGCGGCGGTCGGTCGAAAACAGCCACGCCAGCCCGAGAATCACGGCCATGCCGAGTATTCCGGTGAATTTTGCCATTCGCTCTCCTTATTCTCTGGCTAACCTTCTCACCGCACATTGATCCTGCTAAGCGCCAATGATGCGCCGGACCAGGGGCCGCTTTTCCGCGGGCGCGGTCTCACCAATGGTGTAGCTCGCCGCAATCAGCGCTTTGGCTTCCGCCAGTTTGGCGTCGCTATTGTAATGAATGGTGACCAAACGTTCTCCGCTTTCCACTCGCTCCCCGATGCGCTTGTGAAACTCCAGCCCAATCGCATGGTCGATCTTGTCTTCTTTCTTTTCGCGTCCGCCACCCAACATCGCCAGCGCGGTGCCGAATTGTTCGCAGTTCGTGGCCGTAATGTACCCTGCGGCTGCGCTCGTGATCTCGACATGAAACCTCGCCTGCGGCAGCCGTTCTGGCTCATCCACGACTCGTTCGTCTCCGCCTTGCAGGCGAATCCCCTGCCGCAATTTTTCCAGCGCTTGCCCGGTAGCGACCAGCGTTTCCGCCAGCCGCCGGCCTTCTTCCACACTGTTGGTTCTCTCGCCCAGAAAAAACATCCAGGCGGAAAGATCCAGGCTCAACTCGCGGAGGTCCGCAGGTCCGCGCCCCTTCAGCACTTCCACCGATTCCCACAGTTCGTTCGAATGCCCCGCCATCCGCCCCAGCGGTTCGTCCATCCCCGTAATGAGCGCCACGACTTTCTTCCCCATGCGCTTCCCGGTTTCCACCATCACTTCGGCCAAACGCACGGAATCTTCTTCCTTCTTCATGAACGCGCCCGACCCGGTCTTGACGTCCAGCACCAGCGCGTCAATCCCTTCCGCGAGTTTCTTGCTCATGATGGAGGCGCAGATTAGTCCGATATTCTCCACCGTCGAAGTTGCGTCTCGCAACGCATAGATCTTCTTGTCGGCTGGCGCAATTTCTGCGGTCTGGCCGATCAGCCCCATGCCGCATTCGTGAAGAACTCGCCGAAACTGTTCGAGCGAGAGATTCACGTTGAATCCGGGAATCGCTTCCAGCTTGTCGAGGGTTCCTCCGGTATGGCCGAGGCCGCGTCCGCTAATCATCGGAACGGTCAGGCCACCGGACGCGACAATCGGCGCAAGAATCAATGAGGTTTTATCTCCGACTCCGCCTGTGGAATGCTTGTCGACTTTCTTACCTGGAATGTCCGCATGATTGAGCACTTCGCCGGAGTAGAGCATCACTTCGGTTAGCGCCGCGAGTTCCGAGCGGTTCATCCCGCGAATCCAGGCCGCCATCAGCCACGCGGCCATCTGGTAGTCGGGAATTTCTCCGCGCGTGTAGCCCGAAACCAGAAATTCGATTTCTTCGCGGGAGAGCTCCCCGGAGTCACGTTTCTTGCGGATCAAGTCGACGGCGCGCATGCGTGTGGAAGGTGAAAGCGAGCGTAACATCCGACCTGTGGAGCGTCAACGCAACAGCTTTCTCTTATTCCAGACTCGCTACAGCGGTTGCTGCACATCTGGCGGCAGGTTTGTCGTCTGGCCGGAAACCACGCGCCACCCGCTTGTTGTGTTCAGGTACACATGAATCACCCGCATCTGGATGCTCATGCGCTGGCCTCGCAGCACGCTGCGCGCCGACCACAAACAGGTCGCCACCGCCGTGTCTTGAAAAATTTGCACTTTGATGTCCGACGTGTTGAACGAATCGTATTTTACGTCCGGGGATTCCACCGCCGCGATCCAGGCCGTCCGGTTCACCTGCTGCCCGTGGGAGAGCGTTCCAACAAAATCATCTCCATAGACACGCCGAAAAAAAGTGCCGTTTTTCAGCTCGATGGCTTTTGCTGCTTCTCTCTCCAAACTTACGAGTTCCTGCCGCTGCATCTCGGGGTCGCCCGGTTGTGTGTAGCAGCGCTGCACGCAAGCCCCAATCCGGTCCGCATCTGGCCTCTGCGCTGCGGGAAGAAGCAAGAGTCCCATGGCTGCGGCAACAAAACCTGCAAATCTGATCATCAGGCACTCTCCCCCCGGCTCAATTTCGGTCAAATTATAGGGGAGACCGGCGCGCCTCTAAAGCTCTTCCTTTTTCCTGCTGCGGAATTTGCTAGAATGAGCGTCCTCAATCCAGGCGTTCGAAACAGACCCGTAACCACAAGGAGGTTTCAAGATGGAACTGCCAACCAGCTTTTCTCGCCGCGAATTCCTCGCGAAGACTTCTTGCTTCGGTTCTTACTACGCGCTTGCCAGTTTAATTCCCCTCCCCGCTTTGCCGGCCGAATTGGCGGTCGACCAGCGCATTTCCCAAACTCCTCTCGTGGACAAGGGTTTTGCCTCCATCCGCAAAATCGGCAACGGCGTATATGCCACCATTTCTGATTTCTCGAAGGGCATCACCACGATTTGCAACGGCGGCTTCCTCGTCGGAAAAGACGCGGCATTTCTCATTGAGGGGTTCACTACTGCCGCCGGAGCTTCTTTTCAGATGGACACTTTGCGCACGGTAAGCCAACTCCCGGTCAAAGGCGCTCTCGACACCCACTACCATTTCGATCATTCCATGGGAAATTCTTTTTACGGCGCGAATGGGATTCCGTTGTGGGCCCACGCCACGACGGCGAAGCGAATTGTGGATAATTACGTGCCGATGCAGGGGGTGGACAAGGAGGCCGTTCTGGGCCCGATCGAGAAGGCTATCAAAGATGCCAAATCAGACGTGGAACGCGCCCACTTACAAACCGACCTCAACGCAGTCACCTCTGTTTTCCAAGTGGCCAGTTCCAGCATCTTGAGCTTGCCGAATCACCCACTCGACCCTTCAAAACTCCCCATGTCCGTTGATCTTGGTGGCTTGACTGCGGTTCTTGAATCCTACCCGGGCCACTCTGGAACCGACATCGTCGTCAGACTTCCGGAACAAAATATTGTTTACACGGGGGACCTTTTCTTTCACGGTTGGTATCCGGTCTGCTTTGACGAGAAAGCGACTATCTCCGGCTGGCGGGAAACGCTCAAGAAATTTGCCGCCTTCGACAAAGACACTCTCTTCGTCCCAGGCCACGGCCAGCTTTGCGGCCAGGAAGGCATTGCTTCGATTCGCGAAGTGTTTGATGACATCGCCGGCCAAGCGGAAAAAATGTATAAGGCCGGTGTTCCTGCGGAAGAAGCGCAGCACCGCTACGTCGTGCCCGACAAATTCAAGAATTTCCCCATTTTCGCCTGGGGCTTTACCATCGGACCTGCCATCACCAAGCTTTACGCGGAATGGCAGCGCAAGTAGCGGCCGCACTAATCAGGAAAAATGCCCTGGAAGTCATGAATGGCGTCCGGCCTGCCGCCTGATGCGTCGGACTGTTCCAATCGCTCGCACAGCAGGGTCCGCATTCCCGCTCCGCGCGCCGCTTCGATCTCTTTCAATGCATCCGAAATGAATAAAAACCGTTCCGGCCGGTGCGCAAAGGATCCCGCGATTCGGCAGTAGCTGTCGGGCTCAGCCTTGGCCCCCACGCGAGTATCGAAATAAAGCGAAATGTGGTCCGTCAAATCTCCATAGCTTGTGGACCGAAACAGCAACCGTTGCGCCAGGGCGCTTCCCGACGAATAGATGCAGATGATTCTTTTCTGCCGCTTCCATCGTTCGAACGCCGCTGGAACGTCCGCGTACACTTCGCCTTTAATTTCCCCGCATTCATAGCCCCGTTGCCAAATCTTGCCTTCCAGCAATTTCAGCGGCGTGCACTTGCTA
>Ga0187770_10001717_pt1 | contig 11820 bp, 12 predicted proteins | sample 0116_SJ02_MP02_2_FD_133154 | JGI IMG/M metagenome (GOLD analysis project Ga0187770, IMG submission 133154) | Tropical peat soil microbial communities from peatlands in Department of Meta, Colombia - 0116_SJ02_MP02_20_MG | ecosystem: Environmental > Terrestrial > Soil > Wetlands > Peat | place...
AAGGTGATTCGCTTCCCTCGTGTCATAATCGCAGGACGGGCTACAGAGAAGGTAGGATCCAAGTCCCTTCCCGTGGGAGCGACCGTCTCCGAAGCAGCGCGCGATTACCTGCGGAGCGAATGCCCGGGAGTGAATGTCGACAAGGTCTCGGTGGAGTTCATTGGTGGCCAGACGGACACCTCCCTCCTGGGCATTTTTTCGCGGCCTCGCCGTCTCGCCAACGACACATCTGTGGGAGTCTCGGTCGCGCCCTACTCCGACACTGAAAACGTGGTGCTCCGGATGGAGGAATTCATCGTAGGCACGATCAGCAACCGTGAGGCTGGGCTTGGGCGAGACGTCAAGGTCATGGCCATCCGAGATCGAAACAAGATACGGATCACGGTCGCGATCGCGATGATCGCCACCTCGTTTGCTAACCCGGGACAGTACAATGCCACTGCCGATGCACTCGAAAGACGTCTTGTGCGGTTCGCGAAGGGACTTACCGATCGCGATGTTGAACTGACGGTGAACTGGACCCGCAAGCTTGGGTCTTACTATCTTACCGCTACCGGCTATTCCTGGGAGAATGGTGACGACGGGGCGGTCGGGCGGGGGAATCGTGTGAACGGGTTGATTACGCCCAACCGCCCCATGAGCCTCGAGGGCGTAGCGGGGAAGAACCCCTCGACCCATCCAGGCAAGCTCTACAATATCCTGGCCTACGAGTTGGCCCAGCGCATCGCCACTGAGCACTCGGACGAGGTTCGAGAAGTGACGGTTAACCTCGCATCGAGCATCGGTCGGCCGATCGACCAGCCCCAGACCGCGACCGTCGAGCTACTCATGCGGAAAGGGATTCCGCTGGCTCGGGTGCGACATAACGTCGCCGGCATTGTCTCGGACGGCCTGTCGCGCATCGATTCTCTATCGGAGCGGATCACTCTCGGAATGACGAGAATCTTCTGAGTCGTGGGGGGTCCCGTACGTTCCTTTGACCCAATGCCCGCAGGCATTGCAGAAGGTTCCTCCATGCTCCACGGAGCATGGAAAACACTGACAGACCTTACCGTCGAACCTCTGACAGTAGCCGCACATCTCTCAGCCCGTTGACCTCGCCCTCCGCGATGCCGTCCTCCCGGACGTTGTCCAATCGTCACTGCGGACTACGTTCGTTCCTGCCTTGAATCATGCTGGTCACAAGCCCGGTCGCCCCGCTTTGACAAGATGCGCCGGAGAAGCCGGCCCCCCGTTCTCAGGCGCAACGGAGTTTCCGCCCCCGCATCCTCGACGGGTTCCACGCCCCGGCCTTCTCACAGACGCCCGCGAGAACGGTCGTCAGTCCGCCCGCACGTCATCTCACGACCATGACGGTCTTTCCGAACCGCAGTGCGGTCATCCATGAACAAACAGACATGGACCCAGGTCGCGGAGAGGAACGCTCGACCACCCCGGTCGGTCCGAATGGCCGAGGGCCAACTCCCAGCTCGCTGATTGTTTGCTCGGAAGAAATAAGTTCAGGCCTCACGCTGAGACGCTCGGGTTCCGGTGCATGTGTCTTGAGTGCAGGCCGCAGACCGACTGCCACTGCCCCTGTAAGTGGGAAAAGCATCCGGTATCGGGAATCTACTACTGCCCCGTGTGCGGACATCTGATGGCCTGAGTGAGGCTATCATCCACCGAAGGGCCGGCAGCGGTCCTGCAATCCCGGGCTGGAGGAATCGAAATACCGGAGGGCCATGCGAGCTGGCTGGAAGATCCTGATTTCCGGAGTTATCATTCTGGCCCTCTCCGGATTTGAGTTCTATCTCCTTGTCGCATTCGTCTTCGCTCAGGACACCGTCGAATCGGGCTTCCTGTTCGTGACCGCTTTGCTCGCGGTGCCCTTCGGGATCATTACAATCTGGGACTCCAGCAGTGCGTTCGAGGAGTTCGACCGCAACTTTGCAGTTTCATCGAGGGTGCGATCGAAGGGTGTAATACCACCAGACCAACCGATGCCGGTTGTCCGGAATTACTTTCACTGGGTGCTGGCGGCGCTGTTCTACCTCCTTGCGCTCGGGTGTCTTTGGCTGTCACTGACTCCCAGCGCCTGGGGGTCGTCTTCAGGTCCGGTCACGGCGGGTGCTGTCTATGGATTAACGGCATTCACGGCAGGTATGGGCACCGTACAGCTCTTCTCCGGACTCTGGATCCGCGAGGACAACATCCTCATCAGTAGAATGTTCAGCCTGCGGACAAAACAGAGTCCCGCCGTTCCGGAAGGGCTAGTGCCGGCCGCCGAGAGCGACATCCGCGTCTCGAGCACTGTCCCGGTCCTATCGCAGAATCTTACCGAGAAGCTGGCATCGCGGGTCTCCCCACCGCTGTTACCGCCGCACCTTCGTATCGACGTCCGTACCAACAAGGATCTGAACGAACCGCCGGGTGCCCACGGGTATGCGATGATGGACGAGAACGTCTCGCCACCTTCGCCGCTATTTGGCTACATAATGCTCGCGGGCCTGGACCTGCAGTCCGAACCCGCACAGGGTTTGTGGGGCTGTAAAGTTGGGCAAAAACTTCCCGGATACGTCATGAAACGTACCGAGTCCTGGGATGAAACCGTGGTCATGCTCCTGGCTCACGAACTGTACCACACGATCCAGTCCTTCATCCCCGGGTACGGTCAGGCCGGCCTGGACTCTCGAAGAGAGCACGTCGCCGACCTCTACGCTCTGCTCCGATTGAAGGAATTCCGAGAGTGGAGGCTCGCTTATCCGACGGAGCCTCAAGCACTTCTCCGGTTCGCCGAAAGTCCCGACGACCGATTGTTCACGGAGACGGCAAGTTCAGACTCGGTGGCGCTGGAGGCCCAGGTCTTGCAGCCGTTCGTCACCCTCGACAAAGGACAGAAACGAAAGCCCTGCCCCTACTGCGGCACCGCGTCGAATACCGTTGGCGGTCGATGCCAGAATTGCGGGGCGCCCAGACTCGAGGAGTTGAGACCGCCTATCAGCTAGGACCGGACCAGAATTTGGCCGGTGTCGCACAAAGGGGCTCCGTCGAAGAAACCCAGCCGCGGACCCGACGCGAGACTTGATTCGCGCCAAGAGGTTCGCCGAGTCATGCGCGAGAGCGAGGCTCGCGAGTTCTGCGCTCGATGGCTATCCGCGTGGAGCGGGAATCGTCCGGATGTCCTTATCGAGTTCTACGGAAAGGACGCGTGCTATACGGACCCGGCCCGCCCCGAGGGTCTGCGAGGGCGTCACGAGATCCGGGCCTACTTCACCAAGCTCTTGGCGAAGAATCCGGATTGGAAGTGGGAGCTCGCGGAGCTTTTCCCAACCGAACGTGGGTTCGTGGTCAGATGGATCGCGACGATTCCGACAGCCCGCGGAGTCTTGCGAGTACCGGGGGTAGACATCGTTGAGGTCGAAGGGGATCGCATCGAGCGCAATGACGTCTACTTCGACCGAACCCCCTTGTTGATGCCCCGACCCAATTCGGTTTGACTTCTTCGACGTCGACGCTAGCGATGGTGTGACCGAAGCGCAGGCCCCATCCACGCGAGGCCGTTGACCGCCAGCCTTAGGCGAATGCCCGAGAATTGGGAATGCGTGAAACGGAAGATCTCGGGGGCGCTGATGGCGGGCGCCGGATTAGTTCTCATTGTTCTAGCGGTGGTGACCGCTTACCAGAACAGCTGTCCCGCTTCCACCTACAACGGGACCGGACCATCGCCTTCAACAGCTCCGTGCACGGGACATTTCTCGTGGACGGCGGTTCCCTTCACCTTGCTTGTCGTCGGTATCGTGCTCATTCCGATTGGCGCTGTGGTCGCGCGCTTGCATCGCGCCTGATCCACGGATCCCTCCCGTTTACTCCGCTGGTCACCACGGGCTAAGTGGTCCGTAGGCCGTGGCCTTGCCCCCTGCTCGCGGGCTTCCAAGTCGAGGAAGACCGCGAGCAAACCAGCGTGCGCTACGTCCGGTCTCGCCTCGGCCGTCGAGCTGAGAGACGAGGTGCGTACTCCATCGTACGAGCGACTTTCCGAGAGACCGCCGGGCTTGAGAACCGCTCCACCAGATGCAGGGAAACGTCGATCCCGGCAGAAATCCCGGCGGCCGTCACGATGTCCCCTTCGTCTACGAAACGTCGTTCGACCACGACCACCTCGGGATATGCTCTCAGTTCATCGCGCGCGGACCAGTGCGTTGTAGCGGATTTCCCTCGAAGCAGACCCGCCTCGGCCAGCACGAACGCACCTGTGCACACTGAGGCAAGTATCGAACCAGCGGAGTGGATTCTCCGAATGTAATCGAGAAGTTTCGAGTCCCTCATGACAATCTTGCGACCCGGTCCTCCAGGAACGAGCAGCACGCGAGGGGTGTTCCGATCGTAGAGATCCTCGAGACCATCGACCCGCAGGCCGTACCGTGCAACGATCGAAGCGGACCCGGTGGAAACGAGGGAGGTCGGAAAGGAACCCGGACTCAAACGATTCGCCACCGAGAAAACCTCCCAGGGACCGACAAAGTCGAGCTCCTCCACTTCGTCGAAGACCAGGATCTCCACCGAGGTCATCAGGGGCGGCTGGCCTGCTCGGCGGCGCACTGGTGCAACCATAGAATCGCCCGGGTGAACGAAGCAACCCGGAACTTATCATCCTACAGTCCCGAAACGCAGACCGATTCTCGGAGCGGGAGGATCGTCGCGGGCGCGGTGCGGATGGAGCAAACGAGACGATCCTCGGGGAAAGGGGACGGCGCTCCAAGCTCCGTCGGCAGGGCTGCACCACCTCTTCGTGGGGCCGTCTTAGAGGAGGCGGTCGAGATGGCGCGGCCGACAGCCTCGAGGTTCGAAAGCGAGACGGGATCACTTCGTCGAGGCCCAAGGCTCCCGCGCCATCGCCTCCGACTTTGGTCAGAATCGCATGCGGCGGACCGCCGGGACCCCGAGGGCGATCAATCCGACGAAGACCAGCGAGAATCCCATGTAGAGGCCCAGGGTCGCAGGCGAGATCGTGGTGGCGAGCAAACCCAAGACGACAGCTCCGAGGGCAGCTGTCGCAGAGGGGAAGAACTCGAGGTCCGAGACGATCCTTCCAACCGCATCGGGCGGCGCGATCGCTTGGAAGTATGCGTAGACCAGCGTCGAGGGAACCCCGGACGCAAGCCCCACAAGAAACCATAACCCGGCACTGGGGAGGAGCAACGGCAGGGTGACGACAGCCAGGGTCATCGTGACCCCCTGAGCGACCATGGCGCCGATCAGAAACTTCCCTATGTGGCGCCGAGGGTTGATACGACCGACGGCAATCCCACTCGCGATCACCCCGATCATGTACGCGGTGAACAGGACTCCGTAGTCGAAACTAGAGGCAGCGTACTCGCGATTCGCGAATAAGGTGATCAGGAGCGCGGGAGCCCCGACGAAGAACCCCCAGGCGGCGAAAAGCGCGCCAACCTTCAGCAGCGACCGTCCGGCCTGCTTCCACAGGAAGGACCATCCTTCGGCGAAGGATCCGAAGAGTCTTCGGACCCGGGTGGGAACGGATGGGATGGCGACCGGAAGAAGGAGGGCCGCCGAGAGCCCCAGCATTGCGGCCCGCAAGAACGCTCCGCCCGCGGGACCGACGATGACTAGGAGCACGGCTCCGGCAGCATAGCCGACGAGCGACCCGACGCCGAAGAACGCTGTCTGGACACCATTTGCCGGGAGCAGATTGTCTGTGCCGACGAGGATTCGCGGGACCGTGTTGGTGGTCGTCCACCAGAAGTCGTCGAGCAGGGCCATCATGGCCACGGAACCCAGCAGCACGCCTTCCGAGAGCGCGCCGAAAGTGGCGAGTACACCGACCAGTACGGCCGTGATCGCCTGCAGCGGGAGAACGATGAGGAACACCGAGCGCTTATCTCGAGCCCGATCCGCGAACGGCCCCGCGATGGACGTCAGAGAGTAGATGCCGTATTGGACGAAGAGCAGAAGCGCGGAAAGGAGCAGGGATCCCGAAATCTGGTAGGCGAGCCACAGGACGGAGATGGCCCATGCCGAGTAGCCGAGGTTGCAAGCCGTCTGGGAGCCGAGCCAGAGAGCGAACCGTCGATCGGCGAGAAGGGAGCGGAGGCCGGTCGCGTTCGAATTTGTCCGCGGGGGAACGTCCTCCGTCGCCATCTCCCGACACAGCTCAGCGGGAACGAGGATGAAAGGGCACTCCTTCGACCACCAGCCAGCTCCGCCTCAGTGCGGGTTAGTTCGAGTCGGCTCCTTTCCCGGCAAGATCAGCATTCCAGCCCCGCAGTGGAGACTCCTCCCTGAGCCTAGATAAGACTCGAGGGCTCTCCCCGAATCCAATGGCGAGAAGAGGGGTGTCCTCGCTCCGGATCAGGAGTCCCACTTTCTTCGAGACGCTCGTATTCCCAGGACTCGTCCTCGTAGCGCTGGTCGGCTCCTCCTTCGGAGGGGGGACGGCTCTTCCTACCGTAACGCCGTTCAAAACGCTCGACTCGTCCGGACTGCAAGCAGCGGTTGACCCGTATCCGCCTTGCACGACAGAGATCTTCGACGGATACGCGCGATGCGGGGCCGTTTCGATGGCCTACGACGCGTCCGATCACTACACGATCGTCTACATGATCTGCTTGTACGGAACCCGAGTCATCGGGTTCGATTCCTGCACGTGGCAGTACTCGAACGGAACCTGGACCAACATCACCTCCGCCTCTGGGGCCAGCCCTCTCCCTTTGCTTCCGACCAGCCTCGTTTGGGACGCGGCCGACGGGGTGATTCTTCTGTTCGGTGGGCTTCCGTACGACCATACCGGGACGTGGGCGAGCCTCTGGTCCTACCGAGCCGGGGTATGGACGAACTTGAGCGCCTCGATTCCTGCCGAACTCTCAGACAAGTTCTTCGAAGGTTCCATTTACGATAGCTCGGACGCCTGTGCAATCGTGCTCTTCCGGAGTGTCACGCCTTCCGTCGGGAGTCAGCCCGCATCGTTCTTCACCTCGACGTGGACCTACCGGTCAGATTCATGGTCGAACGTCACGAACAACAGCACGGTGGCGCACGAGCTCCCTATCGTCCCGAGCCTCGCGGACGATCCGGTTGACTCGGGAGCCGTGCTGTATGGGGGCACGATTCCGACGGGCCCCACGAACTCGACGTGGCTGTTCTCGCGCGGCGAGTGGCATCCGGTGAGTGTTCGGTCTTCACCCCCGACGCGGGCCCAACACTCCATGACGTACGATTCGTTCGACGACTACGTCCTCCTCATTGGCGGATCGGCCCCGTCTTGCACCGCGAGTACCTGTGCGGCTCTGACGGACGAGTGGACCTTCTCCCACGGACAGTGGACCAACATCACCGCCTCCGTTCGGGGCAGTCCCCCGGCCGAAGTCGGCGGCCGTATGACGTCGGACCTCGCGGACGGCTACGTTCTCGAGGGTTTCGGGACTCCGTATGAAAGTGCCGCCGGGAACGCGGGGTACCAGCAAGACCTATACGGCTTCGCGAACGGAACCTGGACCGCTTGGGCTCCGCCGCCAGCATCGACAGCATTCTGGGATCAACTCGCGTTCCTCGCTCTGCTCGGTGGAATCGCGATTGGGGGAGTCGTCTCGATTGTCTGGATACGACGTTCTCGGTCGCCGAAGGCCGGGTGAACGGTCGGGCGCACTCTCCGCGAGTCCCCGCACCCGGGACATGGGCGAGTCGTTCGGCGGGGTGGTGGGGAAGGCCGGAGGGAACCGGACGGGCCCCGCATGGACCACCTCCGCGAAGGCAGGCGCGTCGCCGGACAACTGAGACGCCGCGCTTCAAGCCGTCACTGTTCAGTTTCCAATCCCAGTCCGGGCGGTAACGGCGATCAGGTGGCCCCCCTAGGAGCAGGCGAGGGCACCGTCCGACCCCAAGTGTAGGACATAGGGGCGGCTTGGCGGAATCTCGAGAGAATCCCTGACGAGTCGCACCTCAAAGGTGTTTCCCTCCTCACTCCTCGGACCAATCTCGACGATGGCATCGGCAGCAGATTCCAACGTGGGGGAACTGCTGGTCGTGACGACCACGAAGTGGACATCAGAGAGCACCCGAAACATCTCGACTAGCACCGGGTCGAGGTCCCCTCCGTCACGGTCCCAGACGCTGCTGACTGGGATTCCCCCGAGGTACTCTTCCACGAGAGAGTGCCAGTCGTCCACTACTAACACACCGTCCGACTGCGGCGGCAACTGCGCGAAGCCCTCTAGGACGCTCGGTGGCAACCAGATCGCCCTCATCATGGCATCCTGTGTGCCCGCCAACACGACAGCATCTGCCACACACAGAGAGCGGGCCGTACTGTCGATCGAGCCGGGCACTTCCTTGGCCGGGAGTACCCTCCAAGAACCCGACCGCGACATCGCGGAGAGATACGCGGCAGGAGGATGGTCCGAAGGGTGCAGAACCACTCGACCGTCTCCACCACGTCGATCCAGCAGCTCCGCAATCAGAGCGGCGGACGCCGGCTCGTTTGAGGAACGTGCGAGAACAAACCGGGCGCGACCCGGCGCGAGCAGTTGCAGGAGTCGCCGCAGAAGGTCCTCGGGCGAAGGGAAGGCCTCGGCGTGCCCCGGCAACCTCCGCATCATAGCCTGAGCCTGGTAGGGGCCTCGTGATTCTTCGTAAAGCGCGGAACCGGTTCGCTTTCGAACCGGTTCGAAGATCGGGATCACCCGGGATTGGCGACGCTCGCTTCTGCCAGCGCCTTCTCGATTAGCGCAAGGTTTCGTGAAATTGTCGACTTGCTTCTCCCAAGATACCGAGCCAGCGCCGTCAGGCTCACTCGTCGTGGCACCTCAAAGTAACCGGCCGTGACCGCCTTCTGCAATAGGTCGTACTGGCGAGCCGAGAGTGAGCGCGGAACGGCGCGCATGCAGTTGGTTCCGAACCTCTGCACCTCGACTTGAGGAGAAAGACGCCGCAGCTCTTGGATCATCGACTTCAACTGCGACACCCGGCCCGCCGCCTCAACCGTAAAGAAGCCGTTCTGGAAGAATCGAGGGAATCGCAGGAGGACCCGGAACTTGTTTGCGACCGTGAGGTAGGACGGAGCTTCGAGGGTTACGAAATATCTCGTCAGCGGCCCGATGCTACCCATACGCGCGACCGAAACGATACCCGACAGACGGCGTAGGTCCTCCGTGAACTCGGACGAGCGAGGTCCGGCGATATCCACCTCGGCGAGGCACTGTCCGTCGGGCAGCCGCTGGGAGGCCGAAGCCAACACCGCGAGCTCGGGATGCCCGCGTGTGAAGGCGAACAGTGAGAAGTCGTGAGGAATCTCGAACCGGAGCTTCACGACGGCGAAACGGTTCGAGGGAGCAATCTGAGTTGGCCCCTCGTAGGTGTGGAGAGTTGTCGGCGCATTCGGGGGGCGAGGGCTCACTCGTCCGCGGTGCGGGGGACGGCCCTCGATCCGCTGACGCTTGGTGCCCGAATCTCGCCTCGGCACGTCGTAAGTTAGAGTCCCAACCACTCATCGTGGAGCGACGAACCGGTTCGCCGTCGAACCGGTTCGAGGAGAGGCCTTATCTCGGCGTCGCCGCAGCCGATTCAGCGAGCTTCTGTTCCACGACGGCGAGCCCTCGGGAGAGCGAAGACTTGCTCTTCCCCAGCCTCTGGGCAAGACCCGTGAGCGTGACTCGCCGCGGTACGTCAAAGTAGCCGGCGGCGAGCGCTTGGTGCAAGAGGGCGTCCTGCTGCGGTGTCAAGGACTCGGGGACCGTCCGCATGCGGTCCGGGCCGAATCGGAGGACCTCGACACCCTGATAGGAATCCCCTAGTTTCTTGACCATCTCTCGTAGCTGAGAGACACGACCTGCCGCCTCGAGGGTGTATGTACCGTCCTGGACGACGATCGGATACCGGACCAGTATCGCCAGGTCCTTCTCGAGCAGGTAGAAGGGCGGTGTCTGAGCGACCATGTGATTCCGCATAAGGGGCCCGAGGGTCGCGACTCGAGAAACCGAGATCACGCCCGGCTCGCGATGAAGGGACTCCAAGATCTCGGGGGAAGGAGAACCGATGATATCCATCTCCACCCGGTCGAGACCATTCGGGAGGTGGGACGCGGCAGTTACCTCGGCTACCAGCTCCGGAAAGGCCTTGGAGGTGCGATAGTACGGAGCCCCGGGCGGAAGCTCAAATCGGACTTTCACAACCGCAAAACGGTCCTCGCCTCTTGGGCGACCAGTGCCTCCAAACACCGCAGTGACGCGCGGTGCTTGTCCGGTCCTGAGCTGAGACGGACCGATGCGACGTTCGACCACGGCCGTTGAGCCCGAGAAACCAGCATCGCCGTCGCGGCCTAAAGCCTTGTTTCGATTCGTGAGCGGTCGAATCAACCGCGCCAGGTGGTCCGGGTCCGGTCCAGATGCGATCCGCCAGCGGTTTCGCCATCGCTGCGGCGCGCCGTGGTTGGGGTCTGCGTGAACCGGTTCGTGGCAATCGCATATAGTTGGCTCTCCCACTAGCAGAATCGACGGGGGCGCCCCCACCTTAGGGCGATTTCATTCCAGCGCCCCCGTCACCCAGGCACGGAGGTTGGTAGCGGCCCTGCACCCACGCTGATTCCTGTCCCGCCATGGGCGATGCCGGGTCCAGTTGGAGGGCGGAGGGCGAACCGGAGGGTTAAGTCGCTCGATTCCCTGCGTTCCGTCCGGGACTACGACCGCTCTCGACGATTTCCTCAAGTCGCAGCGTCTCTCCACCCTGCTCCGGGAGGCATCGAAGACGCGAGCCATCGCAGGCGAACTGCCGCTGGCTTTTGCCGAAGAGGTCGCTCAGCGGCCGGCCACGCTTGAAGCGCTCTCCACATGGCTCCGCGCGCATGACCGTCCCGAACTCGCCGACCAGGTCGAGATCGCAGCGAGCTTTGGAACCGGCTGGCGGGAACGCCTCGCACGAGTCCTAAACGAGTGCGCTCAGCGCACCTGAGTCAATCCTCCCGTTCGTCGCGGTCGCTTCACCGGCCGCGAGTGTCTCTCATGAAGCCTCCGGAGAGCCTCGCTATCGCACCGCGAAATCCCACCAGAGCCAAAGTCCCGCGGACGTCGAGCCCATCATTGCGAGCGCGAGCAGCGCGGCGAGCAGTCCATGCCGTGGCGTCATCCTTCGAGAGACCTCCGTGGACGCAGGCGCGTCGCCGGGCAATTAAGGGGAGGTTGTGGCGGCGGTCACGTTCCACGTTTCGGCTTGTGACCTGGCAACAAGCAGCCCGTTCACTGAGGCGGTCGCGTAGATTCGTGAGCCCGATAGGCTTCAGGAACCGCATCTGCGAAGCCGGGAACAAGCGGATAGCTGGCCAAATCGGCTCGGCGTACCCACGCGAACTCGTCGTGCTCGGTCGGCGAGAGCCGGACCGGAGTGCGCGAGGCAGCCTCGCACATGTACTCGATCGCGACGACAGTGACTCGTTTCCCCTCCTGACCATCTGCTTCGAAAGTGGACGCGTGGAATGGCTGTTTCACCTTCACCGTTAGTCCTGTCTCCTCCCGTACTTCACGGTGGAGTGCGTCATCGAGGCTCTCGCCTTCTTCGACCGAGCCCCCGGGCAGTTCCCAGAGACCCGGGAAAGTGGGTATCCGTCGGAGAAGCAGCAGGGAATCCTGGTGGAAGACTGCCGCCCCCACACAGACCCCGGCTCTCAGGTTCGGGCGCACGTCCCACGGAAGGCAGCGAAGCGTTTCAGGGTTCGCCCTCCGCCGTGTCTCTCACGGAGAGAGCGGCCAAGCCGCGCGGGGAATCACGTCAGGAGATGCTTCTCCAGTACCTCGTCTAGACGTTCAACGCACGGGACTCCGGGTGCTGAAGCCACTT
>Ga0187770_10001718_pt1 | contig 11819 bp, 10 predicted proteins | sample 0116_SJ02_MP02_2_FD_133154 | JGI IMG/M metagenome (GOLD analysis project Ga0187770, IMG submission 133154) | Tropical peat soil microbial communities from peatlands in Department of Meta, Colombia - 0116_SJ02_MP02_20_MG | ecosystem: Environmental > Terrestrial > Soil > Wetlands > Peat | place...
GCCATGGCCGGGGTGCAGTACCCGCACTGGAAGCCGTGCTCGGTGGCCAGGGCCTGCTGGACCGGGTGCAGCCGCTGCCGGTCCGCCAGCCCCTCGACGGTGGTGACCGCCCGGCCCTCCGCCTCGGCCACTGCCGTCTGGCAGGCCAGCACCGGCCGGCCGTCGAGCAGCACCGTGCAGGCGCCGCACTCGCCTTCCCCGCAGCCCGGCTTGGCCCCGGTCAGGCCGAGATCGGACCGCAGCAGCGCGAGCAGGGTCCCGGACTTCGCCGGGCTCAGCTCGTGCCGTTCGCCGTTCACCACGATGCCGCTCACGGACCCCGCCGTCTGCGGTCGCCGTCCCGTGTTCTCCATGCCGAGGGTCCTTTGGTGCCAGACATGACCGCCGCCGTGGCACTGCGGGCGGCGGTGCTCATCCCTACGCTAGCCTCAGCGCCCCGGCGGGCGACGCCCGCCGGGAACATCCGGCCGCTGACGACGGCGGGGCCGGCGTCAGGCCCGCGCGGGTTGTGTCCCGTACAGGTCGAGCAGCCGGACCCGCGTGGACTGCAGGCGCTGGTACATCACGGCCGTGACCCGCTTCAGCAGCTGATAGCCGAGCGCCGGATCGGCCTCGCACTTGCCGCGCAGGCAGGCGCCGTCCAGCGCGGTCGCGCTGACCGGCGTCACGGCCTGGGCGTCACAGAAGTAGCGGTACGGTGGCACGAGCCAGGACCACCCGAGAACCTCTCCGTGGTCCATGGTCTCGATGATCAGCGGGCCGCGGGCCGGCGAATGCAGCTGCAGGGCGACCCTCCCGTGCCGGATCACGTAGAAGCGGTCGGCCGCTTCGCCCTGGCCGAAGATGAACTCGCCCTCCGGGAAATGCACGTTGGACGCGCATCCGGCAATGAGCCGCATCGCGTCGGCACCCAGCCCGGCGAAGAACGGGTGGCGGGCGAGCAGGTCCTCCACAGTCTCCATCGCTTCCTCCCTAGCACCTCCAGTCAGGACTGCGTCGTGCCAGCACGCCAGGGCTGAAGGTCCCTGTTCGCGATCAGGATAGGTGGAAGTGGGCCGTCTCGGCGTCGGTGAGCAGGCGTGACCTGATCAGGAAGCGCACTCCCTCCGGGGCCTCGACCGAGAAGCCGCTGCCCCGCCCGGGTACCACGTCGACGGTCAGGTGGGTGTGCTTCCAGTACTGGTACTGGGACGCCGACATCCAGAACGGGACGGGCCGGGCCAGCCCCGGCACCGGCAACTCGCCCAGCAGGACGTCGGCCTCGCTGGTCAGGAAGTCGCCGTCGGGATAGCACATCGGCGACGACCCGTCGCAGCAGCCGCCCGACTGGTGGAACATGAGCGGCCCGTGCCGGCCGGTCAGCCGGCGCAGCAGGTCCGCGGCCGCGTCAGTCAGGTCGACCCGGCGCGGTTCACCGGTGGCCATCTGGTGCCTCCTTCCTTGCGGGCGGACCGTGACGGGTCGGTGTCCCGGCCCGCCCGCGGGGCTGCTCGGCGCGATCTAGAAGAAGCCGAGGGCCTTCGGCGAGTAGCTGACCAGCAGGTTCTTGGTCTGCTGGTAATGGTCGAGCATCATCAGGTGGGTCTCCCGGCCGACGCCGGACTGCTTGTAACCGCCGAACGCGGCGTGCGCCGGGTAGGCGTGGTAGCAGTTGGTCCAGACCCGGCCCGCCTGGATCTCCCGGCCGGCCCGGTAGGCCCGCGACCCGTCCCTGGTCCACACGCCAGCACCGAGGCCGTACAGCGTGTCGTTGGCTATCTTCAGCGCGTCGGCTTCGTCGGAGAAGCTGGTCACGGCGACCACCGGGCCGAAGATCTCCTCCTGGAAGATCCGCATGGAGTTGTGGCCCTCGAAGATGGTCGGCGTGACATAGTAGCCGCCGGAAAGGTCGCCGCCCAGGTCGGCGCGCTCGCCGCCGGTGAGCACCCTGGCGCCCTCGGCCTTGCCGATGTCGATGTAGGACAGGATCTTCTCCAGCTGGTCGTTGGAGGCCTGCGCGCCGACCATGGTCTGGGTATCCAGCGGGTTGCCCTGCCTGGCCGCCTTGGTCCTGGCGATGGCATCCGGCAGGAACTGGTGGTAGATGTCCTGCTGGATCAGGGCCCGGGACGGGCAGGTGCAGACCTCACCCTGGTTGAAGGCGAACATGGTGAAGCCCTCGAGTGCCTTGTCGTAGAAGTCGTCGCGCGCGGCCGCGACGTCGGAGAAGAAGATGTTCGGGCTCTTGCCGCCCAGTTCCAGGGTGACCGGGATCAGGTTCTGGCTGGCGTACTGCATGATCAGCCGGCCGGTGGTGGTCTCGCCGGTGAAGGCCACCTTGGCGATCCTGGAACTGCTGGCCAGCGGCTTGCCCGCCTCGACGCCGAAGCCGTTGACGACGTTCAGCACGCCGGGCGGCAGCAGGTCGCCGACCAGCTCCAGGACCTTCAGGATCGACCACGGGGTCTGCTCGGCCGGCTTGAGCACCACGCAGTTGCCCGCGGCCAGCGCGGGCGCCAGCTTCCACGCGGCCATCAGGATCGGGAAGTTCCACGGGATGATCTGGCCGACCACCCCCAGCGGCTCGTGGAAGTGGTAGGCGACGGTGTCGCTGTCGATCTCGGAGACGCTGCCCTCCTGGGCCCGGATCGCGCCGGCATAGTAGCGGAAGTGGTCGACGACCAGCGGCAGGTCGGCGGCGAGGGTCTCGCGGACCGGCTTGCCGTTGTCCCAGGTCTCGGCGATCGCCAGGGACTCCAGGTTCGCTTCGATCCGGTCCGCGATCTTGTTCAGGACGGCGGCCCGCTCGGTGGCGGAGGTGCGGCCCCAGCCGCGTTTGGCGCCGTGGGCGGCGTCGAGCGCGAGCTCGACGTCCTCGGCGGTGGACCGGGCGACCTCGGTGAACGGCTGGCCGGTGACGGGCGAGATGTTCTCGAAGTACTCGCCCTTGCTCGGCGGGACGAACTCGCCGCCGATGTAGTTGCCGTACTGGCCCTGGACTGAAACCAGGCTGTCGGGCTGACCGGGTGCTGTGTAGAGCGCCATGATGAGAACCCCTTTACCGATCGGGTTGGCCGTCGTGGCAGGTCCGGTGAGCCCTGACTACCCGTACGACTCGTGATGCGAGCCACCGTAGGAAACGCAACGTTGCAACCACGTTGCGAACGGGTCATGCGGCCTTGGTGCTCGCGGCACCCGGCCGGCCTTCAGCAGCCGAACTCGGCGTCGAGCTTGGCGGCGGTGGCGGCGGCGATGGGGCGCAGCGGGGAACGGGCCGGGAGCACCGCGGTCAGCCGCTGCCATATCTGCAGGTCATCGGCGCCCCACCGGGTCCTGGTCCAGGACAGGAGGAATTCCGGCCGGCCCGCGGCCAGGATCGCGGCCCGCAGCGAGCGGTGCAGGTCGCCGCGCAGGTCGGCCACCCCCGGGGCCTCGCTGCGCGGCAGCAGCGGGCCGCGGTACAGCCGCAGCGCTTCGGCCAGGTTGCCGGCGGCGAGGTGGGCCGGCACGGCGGCCCAGTCCGACGCGACGTCGCAGGTCAGCCGGTAGGGCCGGGAGGCGAGCAGGTGGTCGCCCAGCAAGGCGCGGAGCCGGACCAGTTCGGCCCGGGGCGTGACCGAGATCACATCGGCCGGGTAGAGCATGTAGGCCAGCTCGTCGCCGGTCAGCCCGGCGGGGCAGGCGGCCAGGATGACCATGATCTCGCTGTGCCGCGGGCTCAGCGTGACGGTCCTGGTCCCGGTGGACACCACGCACTGCGACCGGCCCAGGCCGGCCACGCTGACCGCGGCCGCCGGCCGGGCCGTACCGGCGCCGCCGGCCGGTACCGGGTACCGCGACGCGGCGATCAGGGCGTGCCGGGCCAGCTCGGATTCGGCCATCCGCGCGGCGGCCCTGACCATCGCGATGGTCTGCGGCGCGTCGACCTCGGGGCCGCCGGTGATGTCGATGACGCCGAGGATGGCACCCGAGCCCGGCTCGTGCACGGGCGCGGCGGCGCAGCTCCAGCGCTGCACCGGGCGGACGAAGTGCTCCGCGGACTTGATCGTCACCGGGGCGTCCAGGCGCAGCGCCGTCCCCGGCGCGTTGGTGCCCGCGTGCGGCTCGTCCCACTGCGCGCCCTCGACGAACTGGATGGACTCGGCGCGCCTGAGCACCGCCGGCTTGCCGCGCACCCACAGCAGCTGGCCCCGCTCGTCGGCGATGGCCATGACGCTGTCGCAGTCCTCGGCGGCGCGGCCGAGCACGTCATCCAGGAGCGGGACGATGCTGGCCAGCGGGTGTCCCGCCCGGTACTCGCCGAGCACGTGGGAACTGAGGGTAATGGGCGCCCGGCTGGCGTCGACATCCACTCCGGCCGCCACCGAGCGCAGCCAGGAATCGGCGACCACCTCCCGGACGCCGACCGGGGCCGCCCCTCGCTCGAGCAGATGCTCATGGGCCTTGCGTACGTCCGGCACATGGCCCCTGACAGGCACAAATGCGACGCTAACACGAGGCGCCCGGCCCCGGCGAGGGGCCGAAGGTCCCGGTAGGCTCGGCCCTGCGGCGCGGGCCGCCGAGGCCTACCGCACGACGATATGGTGAGGGCCGCTCAACCGGCTCGCGCTAGGACGAGGCGCCCGGGAAGACCAGGATCGTCTTGATGTCGTCGGGCTGCCGGGCGTAGGCGTCGGCCCACTGGTCCAGCGGCACCCGGCGGGTGATGAGGTCGGCGAGCCAGCCGGAGTCGGCCTGGGCCAGAGCGCCGGCGGCCATGACGTAGTGGTCCCGGTTGGCGTTGACCGAGCCGAATATGACGGAGTTCTGCAAGACCATGTTGCGGTTGAGCAGGCCCGGGTCCACGGTGGTCTCGGCGCCGGTCGCTGATACCCCGGTCAGGCAGATGATCCGGTAACGGACGTGCTGCGGGCCTGCCTCGAGCAGCATCTGGATGTGGCCGGTGCATTCGATGACGATATCGGCCTCGGCGGCTGCTTCGCCGAGGTCTCCGCGGTGGACGTAGGTAGCGCCCAGGCGGCGGACCATGTCCGGCTTGCGGCCCTCGGTGACCAGGTCGAGCACGTAGGTCTGGTAGCCGCGTTGCACGGACAGCAGGGCGGCCAGCAGCCCGATGGGCCCGGCGCCGGTGATGAGCACCGTCCTGGGCGCCCACGCCGCCCGGTGGCCGATCTTCTCGATGTGATCCCAGGCCTTGGCCACCACCGTGGTGGGCTCGAGCAGCACGCCGAGGATCCCGAGGGCGGGATCGATCGAGACCAGGTACTCCGGGTGGATGCGGTAGCGCTCGCAGGCATAGCCGTGACGGTCCTTGATGCCCCGCTCGGTGTACCGGCCGTTGGTGCACATGTCCCAGTGCCCCGCCGCGCACGCCGGGCACGGAACGGGGTCGCGCCGGCGGACGATGCCGACCACCAGGTCCCCGGCGCCGAATCCGGTCCCGGGGTCGGCCTCGATCACCCGGCCCAGCGACTCGTGCCCGATGATGAGCCGGTCCTGCCCGGGCGGGGCCGACCCGTAGTCGCCGTCGATGATCTCCAGATCGGTGCCGCAGATGCCGACCGCCTGGGTCTGGACCAGGACCGGCCCGTCGGAGTCCGGCGGTTCCGGCATGTCCGTGAGCGCGACAGATCCCTGCTTGGATGGTATGACCGTGACGGCCCGCATAGCCAAACCATAGCAGCGTGATACGGACATTCTTTTCCGCTACCTGACGGACGCCGATAATTCACCTGCCGTTAGCGCTATCTCGATATCCGTACCGGCGGACACACAAATGCGGCTGCTGACAATAACCGGCTGCGCAGGCTACCATCCGGCACGTGAGCCGGGTCATCTCTATGGTGCCCGGAAAGGTGAGGGCGAACCTGAACAGTGTCGCGGAGGGCCACTATGACGGACCCGGAGATGACCGGCTGGATAGACGTGTCGGTGACGGTCAGGCACGGCATGCCGCACTGGCCCGATAACCCGCCGATCGTTCTCGAGCGGGTGCTTGACACCGGGCGCGGTGATCCGTGCAACGTCTCGCACCTGGCCATGGGGGTGCACACGGGCACGCACATGGACGCGCCGGTGCACTTCATCCACGGGGCCGGCGGCCTGGACGAGATGCCGCTGAGCGCGACGATGGGCGAGGCCCGGGTGATCGTGATCGACGATCCCCGTGAGATCACCGCCGACGAACTGCGCCTGCACGACCTGGAGCCCGGCGAGCGCGTCCTGTTCCGCACCTCGAATTCGACCCGGTGCTGGCGGGCCGACCGCTTCGTCGAGGACTTCGTGGGCCTGTCCGAGCAGGCCGCCGTGCACCTGGCCGAGACCAGGGTGCGCACCGTCGGGGTCGATTACCTGTCCGTGGGCGGGTACCACGCCGACGGGGCCAGGATCCACAAGACCCTGCTCGAGGCCGGCATCTGGATCATCGAGGGACTCGACCTGTCCCCGGTCACCGGCGGCCGGTACGAGATGATCTGCCTGCCGGTCAAGCTGCACGGCAGCGACGGGGCGCCGGCCCGGGTCATCCTGCGTCCCACCGGCGGGCCCGGCTCCGGCCGGGCGGTTCGCGCCGGGGCGGCACCGTGAGGCTGCTGGTGCTGGGGGGCGGTCCCGCGGGCGCCACGGCCGCGATGCAGGCACGGGAGCTTGGGCCCCGTCCTCGCCTTCCCGACCTTCACCGAGGCCGTCAGCATGGCCGCCCAGAAGGCCTGCCGCACCATCGGCATCGGGCAGTTTCCGCCCACCTGGAGTTACCTCGGCCAACCGGAATGAGCCACCAAGGCGGGGCAATCATGGCATCCTGAGCAGATTGTCAGGCGTACAGCCCAGGACCGCAGCGTGGAGTCAGGTATGAAAGAATCAGAAAGCATAGAGCGGATTGCTCTCTTCAGCGATGCGGTATTTGCGATTTCTATTACTCTGCTAAGCCTCGACCTGGTTCTTCCTGCCGGTACGACACAGGCCAATCTTCCAGACCATTTGAGAGCGCTCTGGCCGAAGTACGAGGCCTTTGCCTTCACGTTCCTGCTCATCGGGCTCAGGTGGCTTACCCACCATGTTCAGTTCCGGTTCATCAAATATTACGATGACGCACTCCTTGGCCTGAACCTGGCGCTGCTGGCTGTTGTGGCATTCCTTCCTTTCCCGTCGAGGGTGCTCGCCGAGTATCCAGATTCCCGCGCCGCATCTGCTCTGTACCTGGGGTCTATGGCTTTCGCTGGACTGCTATCGACGTTGCTGTGGGTCCACGCATGCTGGATTGGGCACCTGGTAGAGGATAAACGTCTCAACACCGTAGCACGCCTGAATTTGCTCGGGCGCTGGATCGCCCTGCCGATCCTTTTCGGGATCGCTCTCATCTTCATATTCGCATTCGCCAGCCTCTGGCCGGCTCGAATCCTGGCTCTTGCCACGCCGTTTGTCCAAATTCTGATCGCGACCAGATTCCGGCCGAAATCCTTGCGAGTTTGATGGCATCACGAGTACCGAGGTTGACGAGAGCTCTTTACCCGGGCAGGACCTGCTCGAACAATCGCATGAAGTTTCCGCCCATAATTCCCTCGACCTCATCTTGATTGAAGCCGGATGCGCTGAGGTGCTCGGCAATCAGCCCGACGTCCCCCTCGCCGTGGTAACCGGCCATCATCCCGGGGACTCCGTTGATATCCGTGCCCAAGCAGAGGTGTGCCGGGCCAACCAGCTCAGCAACATGCTGAGCGTGGCGCATCAGCTCGTCAAAGTCAGCGGCGCCATGCCCCTTGTACCGGTACGGCCATAGGCCGACCAGCCCGCCGGTCTTGGCAATAGCGAGGATTTCTTCGTCGTGCAGGAAACGCTCGAATTCCTCGATTTTTCGAGAGCCGGAATGCGACGCGATGACCGGCTGCATGGTCATCTCGGCAATATCCTTAAGCGTCGCGGTATCCGAATGGGACACGTCTATAATCATGCCGAGAGAGTTCATTCGCCGGATGAGCCCGCGGCCGAATGCGGTTAGTCCGTGTTCTCGCCTACGGAAGGAGGCGAGATTTCCGAGATAACGTTGCCACGGCAGGCTAGTCGTTCCGACCTGATTGTCCCTTAGATGAACCGGCGTCAGGACTCTAACCCCAAGCTCAAACAATTCGTCTACTCGTGAAAGACTACGCCCGATCCCGTCTGCGCCCTCCAAGCCTATAATAACGGCTGGGCGATTCGACTCGAATTCATGCCACACGTCTCGAGCGGAAGTCGCGACAGCTATACGCGTCTGCTCAGCTTGCCCGCGAATTCTGGCTAGCTGGGTTTCGATTGCCCGCCAGGGCGGTCGTCCCCACCAAGCTGTAACTTCCCAGTCGCCGACGGCATTGGCGACAATCGCATCGACACCGGTCGCGGGAAGCTGGCGAAAGAAGAACTCCGGAGGCACGGTATGACGAGTGAACCAGCGGAATGTAGTGGAAGCGAATCCGGGAAGGTAATCAAGGGGGTGGACGTGCGCATCGACGACAATGCCCTCGTGCGAACGATTCACATCAGGGCGCTGCTCCTGTACCACTAAGACCCCTCTGCCTAGCTCACGGATGTCATCTTACGCCCCACCTGCACCTGGAGGGACGTGCCCAGCGGCCAGCAGAGGTCATCAGGGCACCTGTGGGGCGCGTCCAGTCCATGATCTGGAAGAAAGCTGTAAGTTAACTGACCGTCAACTTGATCTTTTCTGATGATCCCATGACGCGCCTGGCCACGTGGTCGCGGCCAGCACCCGGGCCGCATACGAGACGGCGGCCGCAGGGCCCTGGGCGTGTTCCCTGGTCGGGCACCGGGATGGCACCAATTGTTCACCTGACCGCCGTCCTGGGTTAGCCGGATAGTGGCCTGGCGCAGCGTGCCCGTGAGAATCTGCTAGCGGATCGGGTAGGGGCCGAGGCAGAGGCGGTGATGCATGGCCGGGACGTTCCCATCGCGCGGGGTATGGCGGCGCCCCAACCTGCGGCCGGTGGACCTGATCGTGTTCGCCGCGCTGCTGGCCCTGCTGTTCGGGCTGCTGCGGCTGGCCCCCGCGCTGAACGCCCCGTTCCTGCCGAAGACCCCGTCGCGCCCGCTGTCCACCAATCCGGCCAACCTGCCGTACTACGCGGCGCGGTCGCTGCTGCGCATGTTCATAGCGCTGTTCATCTCCCTGGTGTTCACCTTCGTCTACGCGACCGCGGCCGCCCGGCTGCCCCGCGCGGAGAAGGTGCTGATCCCGGTGCTGGACATCCTGCAGTCGGTCCCGGTGCTGGGCTTCCTCGCGGTCACCGTCACCGCGTTCATCGACCTGTTCCCCGGCTCGGAGCTCGGCCTGGAGTTCGCCGCGATCTTCGCCATCTTCACCTCGATGGCGTGGAACATGACCTTCGCGTTCTACCACTCGCTGATCTCCCAGCCGCGCGAGCTGGACGAGGCCGCGCGGGTCATGCGGCTGACGAAGTGGGAGCGGTTCTGGAAGCTGGACGTGCCCAGCGGGATGATCCCGCTGGTGTGGAACGGGATGATGAGCTTCGGCGGGGCCTGGTTCTTCCTGGCCGCCTCCGAATCCATCAGCGTGCTGAACCACACCTACGTGCTGCCCGGGATGGGCTCCTACGTGGCCGCGGCGATCGGGCAGAGCAGCCTGAGCCACGTCGGCATCGCCATCGTGGTCATGGTCTTCATTGTGATCGGGGTCAACTTCCTGTTCTGGCGCCCGGTGGTGGCGTGGGCCGAGCGGTTCCGCGTAGAGGAGTCCGCCACGGCCGAACGCCCGCGCAGCTACGTGCTCGACGTGTTGCGCCGCTCCTCGGTCCCGGACCTGGTGGCCCGGCCGAGCCGCCCGGTCGGGCGGTTCCTGGACAAGATCACCCGGCCGTTCGGGCTGGCCGAGCACCCGCTGCACCGGCCGGCGCTGCGGGCCCGGACCGGGGATGTGTTCTTCGCCGGCGGGGTCACCGTCGTGTGCCTGTTCGGCGCCTGGAAGGCTCTGGACTACGTGCACGTGCACGTGGGGCTGGGCGCGTTCGGGCCCGCGTTCGTGGACGGGGCCGCGACGTTCGGCCGGGTCGTGGTGCTGCTGATCATCGCGAGCATCATCTGGGTGCCGATCGGCGTGTGGATCGGGATGGATCCGAAGGTCTCGAGGCTGGCCCAGCCGGTGGTGCAGGTCCTCGCCTCGTTCCCGGCCAACTTCTTGTTCCCGTTCGCCGCGGCGTTCTTCGTCGCGACCGGCCTGTCCCTGAACATCGGCGGCATCTTCCTGATGGCGCTGGGCGCGCAGTGGTACATCCTGTTCAACGTGATCGCCGGCGCGTCGGCCATCCCCAGCGACCTGCGCGAGGCGATGCGCCTGATGAACGTGCGCGGCAGGCTGCGCTGGACGAAGTTCATCCTGCCCTCGATCTTCCCCGCCTACGTCACCGGCGGGATCACCGCGGCGGGCGGCGCCTGGAACGCCGCGATCGTGGCCGAGGTGGTCAGCTACGGCCACCACCACCTGACCGCGACCGGCCTGGGCGCCTACATCGCGCAGGCGGCCAGCGTGGGAGACTTTCCCAAGGTGCTGATCGGGGTGTCCGTGATGAGCGTGTACGTGGTCGGGCTCAACCGGCTGGTATGGCGCCGGCTGTACCACCTGGCGGAAACGAGGTACTCGCTGTGAGCACCGAACCCGCGACCGCGGCCGGGCGGGCCTCCCCGGCTCCGTCGGCCCCTCCCGTCCCTCCCGGCCCGGTGATCGTGGAGGCCACCGGCGTCACCAAGACGTTCACCACCCCTGACGGGCGGGCCCTGCCGGTCCTCGATGACATCACGCTCACCCTGCGCGAGGGCGAGATCGTCGCGCTGCTCGGCAAGTCCGGATCGGGGAAGTCGACCATGCTGCGCTGCATCGCCGGGCTGATCGCCCCGTCGGCCGGCACCGTGGCCTACCGGGGCACCCCGCTGAACGGCGCAAACCCGGGCGTGGCCATGGTCTTCCAGTCCTTCGCCCTGCTGCCCTGGCTCACCGTCCAGCAGAACGTTGAGCTGGCCATGCAGGCCCGCGAGGTGCCCGAGCAGGTCCGGCACGACAAGGCGCTGCGCGTGATCGACCTGATCGGCCTGGACGGGTTCGAGTCGGCCTACCCCAAGGAGCTGTCCGGCGGCATGCGGCAGCGGGTCGGCTTCGCCCGCGCGCTGGCGGTCGAGCCCGACGCGCTGCTGATGGACGAGCCGTTCTCCGCCCTGGACGTGCTCACCGCGGCCAACCTGCGCGGCGAGCTGACCCGGCTGTGGGAGGGCCACGAGTTCCCGGTCAAGGCGGTGCTGATCGTCACGCACAACATCGAGGAGGCCGTGCAGCTGGCCGACCGCATCCTGGTGCTGTCCTCCAACCCGGGGCGGATCCGGGCCGAGCTGCCGGTCAGGCTGCCGCGTCCGCGGGACCGGCACGAGGCCGGATTCGAGCAGCTCGTGGACACCGTCTACGACATCCTGACCGGCCGGGAGGAAGCCGCCGAGCGCGCCGTGGTCGCGGAACCCACGGCCGCTACCCCGGTGGACCTGCCGCTGCCCGAGGTCTCCGCGGGCGGCCTGTCCGGGCTGCTGGAGATCCTGGCCGCGCGCGGCGGCGAGGACGGCCTGGCCGAGCTGGCCGACGAACTCAGCTTCGAGGTCGACGACCTGCTCCCGCTGGTCGACGCGGCCGAGATGCTCGGCCTGGCGGAGGTGCACGGCGCGGATCTGGAGATCACCGACGCGGGCCGCGAGTTCGCCACCGCCGACATCGACACCAGCAAGACCCTGTTCGGGAAGCTGACCGCCGAGCGCGCCCCGCTGATCAAGGCGATCGTCAAGGGGCTGAACGC
>Ga0187770_10001719_pt1 | contig 11816 bp, 15 predicted proteins | sample 0116_SJ02_MP02_2_FD_133154 | JGI IMG/M metagenome (GOLD analysis project Ga0187770, IMG submission 133154) | Tropical peat soil microbial communities from peatlands in Department of Meta, Colombia - 0116_SJ02_MP02_20_MG | ecosystem: Environmental > Terrestrial > Soil > Wetlands > Peat | place...
ACCTTCCGCTAACAGTCGTAGGATGTCACCTCCAGAAACACAGTAAATTGACGATGCTGAAGGGGGTGCGGAAGTGTTGAGTGGAATCTTGTATGCTAATCGAAAAGCTTGAAATCAAGAATTTTCGGTCTATTCGCGACTGTGTTCTTGATTGCGACAATCTTGCGGTGTTGGTTGGGAGGAATGGCAGTGGGAAATCTTGTTTTCTTGCGGCAGTAAACGTGTTTTACGACTTGTCGGCGAAGTTAACCGAAGAGGATTTTTTCAATAGGGACCTAGAGCATCCTATAGAGATCAAAATAACGTTTAGGGATTTACTTCCAAGTGAAAAAGCTGATTTCCAATCGTATCTTAAGAATGACAAGTTAATTGTTACGAAACGCATTACATCCGAAAATGGAGCAATAGCGCAACGTTACTATTCTAACGCCTTACAAATGCGTCAGTTTGCTGAGGTCAGACTAATCGCAGGCAAGAGGGAAAGAACCGAAGCTTTCAAAAAATTGGTGGAGAGCGGGGAGTTATCAGGTCTGACTGGAAACCCAAGAAGCGCTGAAGCTGCTGAGGAGCTAATGCTAGCATACGAAATCGCTCATCCTAACCTGCTTATTCCTGTGGAGCAGGAAGGCCAGTTTTTTGGAGCTAGTCACGTGGGTGGCGGAAAACTGGACAAATTCACTAAGTTCGTCCTATTGCCAGCCGTCAAGGAAGCAGCAGAGGAAGCAACAGGGAAGAAGGGAGCAATCTATCAGCTTCTAGATATGATAGTGTTGCGGAAATTGGAAAACAGACAAGACTTGAGAGACTTTCGAACGGATTACGAGGAGAAAATGAAGAAACTATACAGCTCGGAAAATCTCAGAGAGTTGCTAGAATTGGGGGACTCCATTTCGAAAACTTTGGAGGTTTTTGCACCGCGTTCAAAATTGAGATTGGACTGGCAAGAAATAGTCCCGCCTGAAATCCAGCTCCCAGGCGTCAGAGCTAGGCTTGTCGAAGACGAATTTGAAGGTGACATAGACCGTAAAGGCCACGGTCTGCAAAGGGCTCTTGTACTCACTTTGCTTGAGCACCTGGCTTTGACCCAACCTCTGGAAACATCCGAGGATACCCAAAACCCTCCAGAACCCTTGCATGGATTCGACCTCATATTGGCAATAGAGGAACCCGAACTATACCTTCATCCATCTAGATGTAGATACTTGTCTCAGCTTTTGGTCCAGTTGGCAGAACGTCCTGGAATAACTAGCGCGTCTCGCACTCAAGTCATATATTCCACTCATTCACCTCACTTTGTCGACCTTCATAGGTTTGATAATATTCGATTGACAAGAAAAGCATCAGTCGGAGGACCAATACCGTACACTGTGGTTAGCAGTTACACTTTAGACCAGGCCAGAGCTCGATACGCAGGAGTTTTGGGAAAAAACCCTGAAGAAGTTACTCGACAGGAGTTCGAGATACGGTCCTTGCCTGTAATGAACGCAATTGTAAATGAAGGTTTCTTTGCTGATGCCGTTGCGTTGGTAGAAGGAGTATCCGACGCTGGTATTTTGTGGAAAATTCAAGAGATACTTGGCAAGAAGTGGGACCAACTTGGAATATCGGTAATACCTGTTGAGGGCAAAGGGAACATTACTCGTCCTGTGATAATATTCGAGGGCTTGAAAATTCCCACTTACTTTGTTTTCGATGCTGATGCAACTAATGCAAGGCTCAATAGAAGGTTGCTTAGACTCAAAGGAGAAGCAGAAGTCGATTTTCCAGACACCCAGGTCCGTGATACATGGGCCGTCATAAAAGAGAACCCTGAGCAACTCTGTGAGACAGTCCTAGGGAAGGGTGTCTGTGAAGAAATATGGAAATCTGTTGGCGACGAATTAGAATGTAATCCATCCAAGCTGAAGAAGAATCTGGAACCAGTAATGAGATTCATTGAACTGGTTTATGAGCAAGGAAAGAGTTTGCCTGTGTTTGAGGAAATAGTAAACAAGATAACTCAAATGGCCAGCTAGCGCGCGCTTCTATCATTTTTTGACATATTCAAAATAACGTTCTGGGAAATCTTCGCTTTCAGATTCTTGATTTATCCTGTGGCAGAAATCAATCATGTCTTTGATGAAGTCGTCATATTTCTCTCTGAACGCTTCAAAACTAGCCTCTATTCCTTTAGCTATTGGCTTATCCGTTGTCGTCATTATCTCATGAACGAATACTTCAATAATCTGCAAATTTCTCTTGTCCATTTCTAAGAGCGATTCAAATCTCTTCATGATGAGATAAAGGTCACGATAACTTTTGGCCGACTTGTCAATTTCCTTTTGGACATTGAACATGATGTCGTCGGTTTTTTGTTGGTCGGATGTTTGCAATGAGAATTTTTCAAGTTGGCTTTTGATGTCGTTTGTATAATGGTTTCTCAGACTGTCCATCAAGTCTCTTATGCTGTAGCTGAATACTCTAGACCTTTCGACCAAATCTTTGAACTGAGGGGCGTATTTTCGAGCAACTGAATCTTTTTTCCTTCTCAGTCTTATTTCTCTAATCTTTTCACGGACTGGTCTATCAAATATCACAATGAGTATGGAAAATGCAAGTACAACAAGGATAATGAAGGAAGAATCGAACCACCATTGCGGAAGGTTTCCTTTGCTGTTCAATAAGCTAGTTGCGCCACTAGAATTGCAACTATGACACTTACAAATGCGGCGATTTCAGCTATCTTCGGACTTTTCTTCTCTTCTTTTTCTGACAACTCCATCATTCAGTTATTCTAATCAGTCTGGCTATAACTTTTCCGCAAAATTAAAAATCGGCTCATTCCCAAATTACCTAGTCAAGCAGTCTGTTGACTTTTTCAAGGATTCCTGCTATTTCTTTACCTTTCAGAGTTAAGCTGTATTCGACCCTTGGAGGACGACCATCAAGCACCTTTCTGTTGACTAATCCTCTTTTCTCCAGTTCCTTAAGAAGATTGGCAAAGGCTTGCCTGCTAACCACAAAATCCTTCTTGTAAAGTTCATAGTATCCTGCTTTGCCAACTTTGTCCAAGTGAAAAATAACTTCTATGGCACCCTTTCTGAACAGAAACCTGCTCTTGCTCCTCATCACACCACAGAAAGCAAGAACATTGTGAGTTTTGAAAAGGAGAATACACCATAAATGATACATTGTACTATAAACTTTTATACAACCTGTAATTTGCTAGGCAACTATGCCAAAACCTGCTTCTTCCAGCGGATTGTCTAACTCGGCATGTGAAAGTCTCGTTCGACTATCAAAAGGGATTGAATTAAAGATTAAATTGGATGACTATACTGACAAGGAATGGTGTGCGGACTTAAAAGTTGACGAGGATTTAGGGCACATACTAACAACTGACGAGTATTTCCTTTGGGTTCTTTGTTGGGGTCCGTACGGTGAAAAACGTCTAAAAAGTGTTTGGGAAAAAGTTCAAGCTTGCTATGATGGCATAGGTAAGCCGCCGCTCTACAAACTTGCTCCCACTGACACGAAAAAATTGCGTGAATTATATCCCATAAAGTGGCAGAAAAAGTGGTTGTCCAACCTTGTCAATTACCTCAAAGAAGAACAACTTTCCACTCGAAATCTTGTCTCAAAGTTGAGAAAGGAAGGCTATGAAGAAGCCAGAAAACAACTTCAAGGAATTGTAAGTCCTGAAGTAGAAGAACCTGCAGAAAAGATAGTTGACTGTTGGTTAAGAGATGTGGTCAAAATAGATGCTTTACCAATAGACAGTAGGATACGAAGTTTATTTGAGAAGTATAAGATACCAGACGATAGTGATTTTGTTATCAAGTGCTGCAAGCAGAATGACATTCCAGTCAGAGAATTTGCAAGAATGGTTTACGAGAACGCTGAAGCCATGAGCAATCCTTCCGTAGCCAAAACTTGATTCAGGGTGCTTAAAACTGAAACGCCCTTGCACGCACTGGGTAGCGAGGACCTGTTTCGAGACCCCAAAACAACAACTCAAAAACGACTTCTTGTTGGTCTTTTCTCATCAATGCTTAACTCAAAACCTTGTTTCAAGGCATTCAGTCTCTACCAAAGTAGGACCTATAAAACTTAATGGTAGTCAACAAATTCCCATGAAACCTGAGACCTGACAAACTCAAATCTTTCCTGATTTTTGAATAGCAGAAGTAATTGGACAACCGTTTTTATCACTAGGAAAACAAGGTTTGCGGTGCTACTCATGATTGTGCCAAAAGGTTTACCATTCGCAAGTCAATTATGTAATGTTATATTAAAGGTAGGTTAAAATAATGACAGAAGAGGAACCTAGAAAGCTTCGGTTTCCGTTCTTCAAAGAAGGAATGAACCCTAAGATGCTCCATCAGGAGTATCGAGTCAAGCTTTTGGACATGATGCTAAGCGATAAGCAAACAGTCTGGACGATGACAAGTGTTTCTGAGAAACTCGGATGCTGTGAATATACAGCCAGCAAACTTCTAACCGAATTAGCCATGGAAGGAAAGCTGATATTCCAACAAGTAGGCTCTTCAAGGGTCTTCCAGATTAACGAAAAGCGTCTAGCCGAGATGCTGAACAACATCGAAGCTAGAAAGTATGCACCCTGCAACCAGTAGTCGGTAAGAATCTTTTCAGAGTAACCAGAATTCTAGATGAAGGTTATAAACGAAGGAGGTCAAGAAAGACGAGAGCAGTATTTGTTTTCGTTTTAGGAGCCGCTTATTCAGGGAGCGGGAGGTGAAAAGATGTCAGAGAACAAAATCGGCAGTGATGTTTTGGGTGGAGGAGGGTCTTCGCAAGGCGGTATGTCACCCCAACAGAGGGAACGCTTAATGCGGAAGATGAGGGAAGCGAAAGCAAAGAAACAACTCGAAACTTCAGAGGAAAAAGAGGAGCTTAACGGTCGTAAATTGCCGAAACTTGAAATCCCAGGAGACAGACCACCAGAACCTAAACCAGGTACATGTACTGAGCTCGACAAATTCTACGGCGATGGTGAAAAACCCGTGAAAGTAGTCGCTCACCGCAGGGGAAAACCACACAGACAGAAAGCAGGAATCAAAGCGTTAGAACCTTTGAACCAAAAATGCTACGATTGGGGGGAAAAGAAATGAATTGTACTCTGGAAACCATAGGCAAATTCCTGTACGAAGCTGCCAAGGCTCTCATTTCTTTCATTCAAACTGTGCTTAAGGACCTTCACCTTTAGCGCCCGCATTAGCAGATCACTAAACCAGATAAAACTGAAGAAGCTCAACATCAAAAGTGCCGAAAGTGTTTTAAATCGGATGATTGAGACGATGGAAGACGCTATAGAGCCATTAGTCAAGATTGATGTTCAGATAAAATGTACGAACCCAGATTGTGGAGCCTTGTTTAAGGTGGAAGGATTAGAAAAAGACGGTGAAACCTTAACTAAGTGTCCGAAGTGTTCTAGATGGCACTACGTTCGTACAACAAGCTCCCAAATCTATGTCAAATCACTCGGAGGAATGAAATAAAGGGGCTAATGACTCTCCTTTGAGATGAAGACCCTAGAGAGATGTTAAATTGAATTATAACGTCAAAATGGTTTTGTCAAGTACAGTACAGAGTTTGGTGTCTATGAGAAAGGTGCAGATGGCATTGATAGATTTTCTTATCGAGAAATGCGGTAAGAAGAATGTTGTGTGGTATGAAAAGAGGAAAGAAGGTGACGTAGTGGTCGAGATTTATGCTTTCATTCCACCAAACAACGAAATAGTCTTGATGAAGGATGGTCAACCAGTCCTTAGGGAAGGAATACTTCAGATGCGTTGAATCGCCTCCTATGTGTTAGATAGTTTGCGTGCTCAAATCAGGTACGTCCTCGTCGTTGCACGCCGACCAGCACAAATGTGCTGACTGAAGCCTGATTAAAGGTGAATCCTGAAGGAAGATGAGGGATTCAGAGGAATAGGAGGTAGTAGAATGAGCGAAGAAATCGGAATTAGCACAATAGTAGTGCTTAAGGTAAGCGGAAAGAAGTCTGGTGTCAATAAAGTCCTGAAGAAGTTACCATCGATTTTCCCAGCAGACCGAATGAAAATGTCATCGATTATGAAAAATGCCAACGACGATAATGTCCATGTTTTCGTTGATATCCTCCTAGATGACAAAGAAGGAGGAAGCACTACCAATGGCACCAGTTAAAGGGCAGAAGCCCGAGGAAGAACATCCTGAATGGAAACATGAAGTGACTTTAGGAGAAGAAAGCAAGCCAAAGGTGAGAATGCCCGAATCAAAGGTAGAAGAGCAAAAGATAGAATTAAGAAAGATGGAACAGGGACCAATTCTAAAGAATCCAAGAATGCTGTATCTCATTGCCTATAAGATGGAGAAGAATGGTTACATCGGTGAGTTGGAAAACAAGCTGAACATATTCCTTGTTGGAACAACGAAAGACTACAAAAGAAGACACAGAATGGGCATAGTGATAGGTGGAGAATCTGGAGTTGGAAAATCATGGCTTCTTAAAATCTTTGAAACTTACTTCCCTGAAGATGTTGTATCCATAAGCAGAATGACCGCTCACGCTCCTGACTACATGGAAGGAATGTTTTCAGGCGGGACTTGTGATGGTAAAATTCTTCTAATTAAGCAGATTGAAGGTGCAGAGGACAGCGGACCCGCAATAATGATAATGCTAGACCCTGTTAGTGGAGGATTAAGACTTTTGACCGTTGAAGATAAGAAAATCAAGGAGCGTGTGCTCAAAGGTATGCCAGTTATAGGCACTTCTTCTGTAAGAGTATCTTTTGACCCCCAAATCATCAGAAGGTTCTTGGATATTCATCCAGACGACAGCCCAGAACAAACTGCAAGAATTATGGAACACGACGCTAAGTTGGAGGAAGACCCCGAGTATGAAAAGAATTGTGAAACAGTTGATAGTGACATAAAGGAAATCGTCGGTACAATGAAGTTGGAAAGCTCAAAGTTTGGCGTTGAAAATCCGTTTGCTAGCTTTATTCCACCTAAGATTCCAAAAGTGATTCTTGCAAGGACTGATATTTTGAAGGTTTTTGGGATGATAGTTGCGGTAACTCACCTTTTCTATCAAGACAGATTTCATTTCACAAATAAGTTCGGCACTGAAACTCTAATTGCCTCTCCCGCAGACTATTATCTTGCATGGAGGATAGTTGGAAAAACTATCACAAAGAGGTTAAGTGGAATTTCGGACGACAGAATTACTATACTTATCAAGGCTTTGGAAAAGATTGACCCGAAGAAAGAAGGTGTTAGTGCAGAGGATATTCATAAAGCTGTTCCGCAATATCAGATGTCAACCATCTATGAAGGTATGGGCGAGCTCAGAAATCAAGGATATAGCACTACGGAAAAAAATCCAAAGGATGAAAGAAAGAGAGTTTACAAACGAACAGGCAAAGCATTAACACCTATTGACATTGTCTTTCCTGACAAACAGATTGAGGAGACTTACATCAAATTTGTTAAGGAACACTTCGGAAAGCTCGATGAGGAGTCAGGCAAAAAGCATGCTCTTTCTGCTGAAGAAACAGACTTGTTAAGGAAGTCACTAATTGTGTGTGATATAGCAACGGGGAGGAACATAACTAAGGAAGTCATCAGTGAAGAGACCTTCAAGGAGTATAATTTGGGAGATGTGTCTGTTTGAAAAATCCTATGGATTCCTATGTATTCAGAAAACATAAGGAAATCATTTGGCATTTCAGAAAAGCAATTAGAATCTTTGGTAACTGGTATTATTTTCTAAAAACTTTCTGCGCAAAAACTCCTAGGTTCTTTTTCACAGAAAATCCAAAAAAAATAATACTGGTTCTTTTGAATTCATTAAGCTCTGTGTCAAAGCGTTTTGAAAATCCCATGTTTCCAGAAAACATAAGAATCCATAATAATTCTTCTACGGCGTCTTCAACCACCGTGACCGCCTGAGCTGAAAGCGACTTCAAGTTATAACTACATATGGGTAAATTTCAAGGGTGATTTTCCATATACTCATACCTACTCCCGAAGGTTTGTTCGGGTTCAAGACATCATTAAACGACTTGAAGCAATCTGAAACATTCCATTTACCATGATAAAAGAATCTACAGAAAACTGAAGGTGTCTGAATGGTTGAAGAAGAAATCGATTTGACCTTGTTTAAGAGCCTTGACAGAAACGAGGCGGCAATCAGGATTCTTGAACTCTTAAACAGGATTTCTGAACCGTTAAGGATGGTTGACATAGTAGAAATCACTGGACTATCCTGGTCGATTGTCGATTCAGTGACTTTTAGGTTGGAACGGGCAGGCATTCTGATAGCCTGCCGAAATCAGTTTGAACCGAGGGCAAAATTCCTGAAAATTGCCGACAAGAAGGTATTAAGCGGTTTTCTAGAATGGCATCGGGAACAAGAATCAAAGAAACCCAGACGAGAATACCGTTCCTCGGGTTCGGCAGAAGAAGTTTAAGAGAAACTTAACGCGCGCTACGATATAGAATCTGTAGAAGAAATGTCATAAGAAAACATAAAGGTCAGACCGTTTCATGGAAATCAAGACAAAGAAGGTAAAACCAGATTGAAGACAAGGTTTGCTAACGCCGTTTTCTTGAAGTGTGAGCCACCTATAGGTCGTCAAAGAATCAGTCCCAAAGTCCGATGAATGTCCTCGTGCTTCTTTCAAAGGAAGCAATGTCGATTGAAGACCTACTCCTGTTTAGCACGAAACACCTAGGTCTGAGTATAGCTTGTGCGCTTAGCACATGGATGGTCTTAGCGCCTACTGTGCTTCTTTCCGCACTTCTGGAGGCTTTATTTCCTCAGAATCAGTAACAGGCATGTTGAACGTTCGATAGCAATCAGGACAGACAAAAAGAGTTTTCCTTTTTTCAAAGACGTTCTTCCTATGAAAACTCTTTGTGCCACTACGAAATCTGTGAATTATAGAACCACAAATCACACATTTCACAAGGTTTAAACTTCTCCTAAGAAAATATATCATAATTGTCTCATTAACATCCTTTAGCTCTGGCGATAGAATCTCACTAACTTTCTTTCCGTTGATCTCTAATAGTCCTACTCCCATATGTCTCGCATAGTTCTTATCATCTTCAGTGAAATGTATCGGCATCGCCAAGTAACACTTGTGAGCAAATGTTGAATATCCAAGTGCTTGTTCAATGTATCTCACTTTGCAATGCATGCCATCTTTGACTTCAACTGCAGCAATTTCAATCTCGTTTGAGTATAAGTTGCCTACATCTTTTATCCCTGCAACGTCAGCTTGAACTCTTTTCCCGAGCCTGATGAAATGGAATTTCGGTTCACTTTCAGAATATCCTTCAGTCAAATATCCGCAGGTCTTCAGATACTCGAGAACTATGGGGTAAAATCTCTCTTCATTCTTAACCAACATTTACACCAAGGAATCTTTTAATTTTTGCCTTATAAGGTATTTGTAAGTGAGTGAAGAAGGCGTGTCTGTCAGATTATACGTTTCCGCATCTACCAAAAACTGTTTCATAGGATGAATCCTGGAAAAACCGAACTTCTCTCTCAAAGGCATCAATTGCAGGTCTCAAATAGAGAACCTCATCCGTTGGGCTTTGACAGCTTGTTTTGCTTTCTCAAGTTCTTCGCGCGGGCTTGAACACATTTCGTGATGCTGCAAGAACGTATTCTTCACTCTTGAGTTTCGTTTTTCTCATGGTATTATTGGCGATATCTATGTCTGTCGGGAACACGGGAGAATACTCCCAATATTGAAAAGACAGGCTTCTTTCAGTTTGAGAAGGGAGAACGGAGATACGATTGGTTCTACAAATTAAGGGTCTCGAAAATGGAGATATACCGAAGGATTGACTTTTCCGAGGATAAAATCAGATTTGAGACACAGCAGTTCTAAGCTCCAAAAGTCGCTTTCCCATTCCCATGAAACTGGGTGTCGCTAGTTTTGGTTCTAAAGAACACTTTCATAGTGTGGGCTATCTGACACAACCTTCACCCATAGACAAAGGCAGAAAAATAGGGAGGTAGGAGACAAAGGGTGTTTAGGTGCCTTATTTTCGAGAATGAGAAACGAGATAGAAAAAAGAGGGAAAAGCGCACTAGGAATACTACTTCAAGACTCTTCTCGACTTGTCGCCTTGTAAAAAATCTCTCCACAGACTTTGCAAACATGCTTCGCTAGCATTCTGTTCTTGGGTAAGTTAGGAAATTTCTCCATATCTCCATATGTTATAGGGGCTTCGACCACACTGAAATAACTGTGGCATTTCTTGCATCTACTGTCCAAGGCAACCCCACCTATCAGAATCAACAATATCGCAATGGTAAATGATGCCGTACCGCCTGCTGGTCCAAGAGTCCTTGTTCTGAAAAGTGAATCGTATCCAACATATATTAAAATGAATGAAATAACACCAGAAATTATGTAGAAGTTCCGTAGGCTGACGTTCAGTTTTCCGTATCGCCAAAGAAGAACCCGTCGTCCTGTTCCCATGATAGCCGTTGTAAAGAGACCTTCTCCCACATCCTCCACAACTGTTTGGTCTACTGCACTGGTTTCGATTTGAGGCGACGGTTTCAGGCTCTTGGAGTGTACCTCGCTGAGAAGTGCTTCTACAAAGCTCTCCGCCTTTTTCCTAATAAGCTCCAAGTTCCGTCGTTCAAAACCGATGCAATCTGTAATAAAAGGAGCGATGCTAGGGTCCAATTGGACCGATTTTTCAACAAAAATAGCAATGGGTTTTTGCAACGTATAAGCCATACCGATTTCGGTTTGAACCCAAACTGGTCCTTTCCATAGATTCTTCTTTCCTTCAATTTTATCTCGTTTGGTTACGACGGCAATAAAGATGTCCGACTCTGCAATAAAGTCTCGAATTTTCTCTTGTGGTGGTCTGGGCTGGGGACGGTCAGCAGCGAAAACCGTTTCAATATTATACTCTTTAAGAAGATTCAAAAACCATTCTATGGTCTCTCTGTCAGCTTGGTCTGCACTTGCACTGAGGAAGGCAGAGACCTTTTTTTCCGTTCAACATCCCTCTTCAAATCTTACGATACTGACAATATGAACCTTTCTAACTTAATGGTGGTGTGTTATTGGCGAGGTGGAAAAACTCTTGAATACAGTATGGGCAATGACCGTTTTTCTAGCTGTATTCTTTACTTCTTCTTTCTCTTGGCTAGAAAACTCACTTTCTTCTTTTTCGGCACGTACTCAGTAGCTGTGAATTCAACTCGCTTTCGTCTTCTCTTGGGCATCTCGACTCACACTATGACAACTGTGTGCTAGGTTATATAATAGGGTTAGCATCCACGTGCAACAAGCGAAAATCTTTTACTATTCCTCTGTCTAGGGGATTTCAAGGGATAACTTGTTCTGGTCTGAACCAAGAAAGAGGAAATCGAAAAAGCAGAAAGCTAGAGAAAAGGGTAGGAGGAGCTACCGAAAAGGAATAGCGGGTGAAAGAAAAGCAGACCCTTTGTTAGCACGCAAGGGTTTTCATGTACATAAGACGAGAGTCCATTCTAAGAAGCGTGCAGAGTTTGATAGACTCGCAACTGACGAACACGGGCGAACTTATGGGGTCGAAGTCAAGTACACCAAGAACAAGGTGACTTCACCGACAATCAGAAAGTTGAAAAGAAAAGTTGACAAAAGTGGATTGCTACATGGCGGAATAGTGGTTGCGAAAGACTACACTTTATCTGCACTAGATGAGGCGAGGCATTTACACATCAAGACTTACAAGTTCACCCGCAAGAAGAGAAAGAAGAGAACAGGTTGGTTCTTCTGAACAGAAATAATACGCGCGTTAGCGTATCG
>Ga0187770_10001721_pt1 | contig 11809 bp, 11 predicted proteins | sample 0116_SJ02_MP02_2_FD_133154 | JGI IMG/M metagenome (GOLD analysis project Ga0187770, IMG submission 133154) | Tropical peat soil microbial communities from peatlands in Department of Meta, Colombia - 0116_SJ02_MP02_20_MG | ecosystem: Environmental > Terrestrial > Soil > Wetlands > Peat | place...
GAAGGCACCTGGATCTCGTGGCCCAAAGACCCGAACACATTCCCGGTTCGGATACTCCCTATCGTGGAGAGGACGTACGTGAAGATGGTGGATGCACTCGCCGAGGGTGAAGTAGTTCACATATTGGTCGACGACTCGAAGACTGAGTCAAGGGTAAGGGCCCTAGTAGGAAACGCCACAGTGTCATTCCACCACATCAGGACGGTCGACGTCTGGGTAAGGGACTACGGGCCGACGTACGTGAGAGGCGGCAAAGGCGCCGCAGTCAAGTGGGTCTTCAACGCCTGGGGGAACAAGTACGAGGACCTCAGACCTGACAATGAGGCGGGAGAGGAGATTGCCGCCAGCTCTGGCCTTCCTATCATTAGGCCCGGAATAGTGCTGGAGGGGGGGTCGATAGACGTGAATGGAGACGGGAGCCTGCTTACGACTGAGCAGTGCCTCCTGAACTCCAACAGGAATCCGGGCATTGGGAAGAAAAGGCTCGAAGAAATCCTTGGAGCCAACCTCGGAGCGAGGAACGTAATCTGGCTCGGGTCGGGAATTGAAGGGGACGACACGGACGGCCACATCGATGACATTGCGCGCTTCGTTGGTCCCCGGAGGGTGGTCGCCGCTGCGGAGACTGACCCAGGCGACAGCAACCACGAAGCCCTGAGAGACAACCTCAGACGGCTGGAAGAATCGACAGACCAGGACGGGAGGTCCCTGGAAGTGTTGGAGATTCCGATGCCGCCCAGAGTAATCGCCTCGGACGGGAGGCTGCCCGCGAGCCACCTGAACTTCTACGTAGGGAACAAGGTCGTCGTAGTTCCCGTTTTTGGTGGGGAGAGCGACAGGCTCGCTGTCGAACGCCTGCAGGAAGCATTCCCTGACCGCGAGATTGTTGGCATAGACTGCAGAGCCCTCGTCTACGGGCTGGGCACCCTCCACTGCGTGACGCAGCAGATCCCCTCCATAGCCCAGCCTGGCTAGCCTTCATCTCACGGACGTGGGAACAACCCTGTCTGGAGCATCATCCCGAGCTGATCTGGGACCCCCCAGTGCTCCACAATCTTCCCGTCCTTGACCCTGACGATATCTATTACAGTAATGTCCATCTTCCTTCCGGTCGGCGGCATCTTCATTATTGAGCCGAGGTTGGTCCCCGTGGCCCGGAAGCGCGCCCACACTTTGTCCCCGGATGCAACGATGTCCTCGGTATGCATCGAGAAGTCTGGGAACCATGTCCTCAACGTATTGATCACTTCCTTCGTTCCCTCGGGACCGTCACGGTTGCCCCTCTGGTACTCCTTAGCGTCAGGGGAGACAACCTCGTCTACGACTGACAATTTCCCTCTGCTGAAGCCCTCATCTATCAGCCTCAGAACGAGGGCTTTGTTCCCTTCCTCCTGAGTGGTTAGACTCATGGCCCGAGCTAAGCCTATTAGAGCACTAAAGTGTCTGCGGAGTTGAGTCCCGCAATTTGGACAGCCTTAAAGCGTCTCGCCTAAGCAAGCACCTAGTTGGACCGGTTAGACTTCGTCATCCTGAAGACTCTACTGGTCAACAACGGCATTCCACCGGGGGTTCCAGTGCTCAGGAAATCGTTCAGGTCGATGGCGAGGGACCTCAAGGTCGACCAGGCCACTGTCCGGGCAAGAATAAAGAAGTTTCAAGCGAACCACGTGCTCAGGGGGTGGGCCCTGGGCATCAATCCTGGGACCAGAGGTCAGCACGTCGGCCAAGTCTGGCTAGGCGTCAGAGAGACGAAAAAAGGCGATGTCACCGGAGCTCTCATCTCCATGAACGAAATCGAGAGGGTATGCGACTACTTCGGACCCGTTCTGAGCTTCGTCTTCCTTTTTGATGAGGGGGCTAATCCCAAACTGATCACCGAGCACTTACTCAGGAAGCTTGGCCCCGGAATCACGGTGCTAAGAGAAGGAGTAATCCCTGTGCCGAGGCTTGACCTGAAGGATACCGATGCGTCGATCGTCCGAAGCCTTCAGTTCGACCCCTGGAAACCCTACCCGAGAGCCGCGGAGGAGGTGAAGACATCTTCCAGGACCGTTGCAAGGAGAGTCGCGAAGATGTCAGAGCAAGGAGCAATCTACATGCTCCCTGTGATCGACCTTAAGGCGCTCGAAGGCATCATCCCAGCGGAGTTGGTCATCGAATATTCCTCTTCCAAATCCAAATGGAAAGCAAATGAGCGGATAGCCGGCCACATCGGCCATAACCTCGTTTTCTCCGACGTCGCAGGTCCCTACGGATATTTCGCTCTGTTGGTGCAGAACCTTTCGCAATTAGGGCAGATTGCAGAATGGTCCAAGAAGGTGGAAGGTGTAAGGGGAGCTCGAGTCGGAGCTCTCCAAGATGTCATTCTAAGCCCGAGGCATTATCAGAACTGGCTGGAAGTGGGACAATCGAAAAAGCGTTCCTGATGCTAGCCGTGCTACCTGTAGGCAGCTACATCCGACCTGACCTGGGCGACGAAGTCTTCAGCCTTCACACCGAACTTCTGCTCCCCGGCGCGGGTCCTCACCGCTACAGTCCCTGATTCTTCCTCCTTCTTGCCCACCACGAGCATGTATGGAATCTTCTGGAGCTGAGCGTCGCGTATCTTCGAGCCCATGGTGCCACTCGCGTAGTCTCCCTCTGCTCTCACGCCCCCGCCTGTGATTGTGGTGAGCACCTTCTTGGCGTACTCCGTGTGCTCGTCCGAGAGAGGGATCACCCTTGCCTGGACAGGTGACAGCCACACCGGAAGCACACCTTTGTAGTGCTCGAGCATGACCCCCATGAAACGCTCTAGCGAGCCGAGTATGGTCCTGTGGAGGACGACAGGAGTATGCTCTTTTCCGTCGGAGCCTGTGTAGGCCAGTTTGAAGCGCTTGGGCATTTGAAGGTCGAGCTGGAAGGTCCCGCACTGCCACTCCCTCCCGAGGGAGTCGCGGATGTCGACGTCTATCTTCGGTGAGTAGAAGTTCCCCTCCTTTTCCTTGATTTCGTACTTCCACCCTCTCAACTTTACTACCCGGATCAGGGTATCGGTGGCCCTCTCCCACTCCTCGTTGCTCCCCATGTAGTCGTCTGGACGCGTGGAGATTTTCACCTTGAACTCGAGCCTGAAGACCCCGTACACCTTCTCCATGAGGTCAAGCATCTTGGAGAGCTCTCCCTCCGCCTGATCCTCAGTGGCTATGATGTGTGCATCGTCCTGCATCAGTGACTTCACCCTGAACAGTCCGCTCGCCACCCCGCTCAGCTCGTTCCTGTACAGAGGGTCGAAGGTCGCGTATCTTACGGGGAGATCGCGGAAACTCCATTTTCTAGACTTGTAAACAAGGAATGTCGAGGGGCAGTTCATCGGCTTGAGCCCCATCTCCTCGTCCCCGAGCATTGTGAGGAACATGTTGTCCTTGTAGTGCTCGGAGTGACCACTTACCATCCAGAGCGCTGTGTTGGCCAGAGTGGGAGTGCTGACCTCGAGATACCCCTGTGCCCTCAGCTCCGACCGCAGGAAATCAATCAGGATGTTCCTGACAGTCAGTCCCCTGTCGTGCCAATACACCATACCGGGGGAGACCTCCTGGAAGCTGAAGAGGTCGAGACGCTCCCCAATGACCCTGTGGTCGGTGTCGGGGAGGTTGACGAAGTCGCTCCGTCTCAGCCTTGCTAGGGCAGCCTCCGTTGTGAGCTCAGCCCTGTGCTTTGGAGGTGGTGTCGGGGGAGCAGCGGCGCCGTGCGAATAGCTCCTTGACATCTCCGCCAGAGGGTGCCCCTTGACCTTGATTTGGAGAGCCTTGGTCCATCCGAAGGGGGCCCTCTTGACCTCGAGGCCGGCGCCCTTCGCATCCTTCTCCATCTCGAGCAGGAGCGCCATGGCGTCCGAGGGCGAAGCCAGAGACTGGCTGAGGTGAGCGAAGGGGTAGAGGAGGACCCTTTTGGTGCCGAGCTTCTTAAGGAAGTCCCGCGACTCGGCCACTGCCTTCTTTACGAGCTCGCCGTCGTCCCCCTGCTCAAAGGCGGTAAAGAGGACCACTATGTCATCCTCTCGGACGGTACGGGGCTCGATGGCCTCTGCCGACTTGATCTCCTTCTTCACTGGGGTGTACTCGATGAAGTCAGCATGCATCTGGAGGATCTTCATACCTGGATGTTCCTACCACCGTGACCGTTCCAGGTTCCTTGACTTCTTGGTCGCCTTCTTCCACACCTTGTAGTGGTCTCTGCAGAGATAAACCCGGCGCCCATCTCCGCCGAGGCTGAGGCCGCTCCCTCCAGTCTCATATCTGCTGATCGACCTCTCGGCCTTGTTCTCGCAGCCAGTCACGCTGCACCCTATTCCCTTGTCCACCTTTCCCAAGGATACCACGCGCACCTCCCGTGACTGTATATAAAAACGGGCGACCTTTTTCGTATCGGTCAGGCAACCAAACACTTTCGGCTATCTCCCATCCAGACTTGGTCGGGAGCAGATCGGCATCTTATTCCACCGCCTCTGGTCTGGCCTGAGCAGATGTAGTGAAGGTTGGGTCCGTGGCCACCCAAGGCTAAGAGTTAACAAAACCAAGAACGGCCGGGCTAGGCTAGTATGCTCGACAGGCTCAGGGCACGGCTGGAGTCCAACCTCCGGTCCGTGGGGAAGTGGTTCGCCCACCTCGAATCTTCGCCCACCGCGTGGACCCTGGTCGGGCTCTTGATGTCTGTCCTAGCTGCAGTAGCATATTCCACTTCGGGCTTGAGGGGCGAGGTCGTCGGCGGGGTGCTCGTGCTGGTGGCGGGGTGGTTCGACATTGTAGACGGTGCGGTTGCCCGGGTGACGGGGAGGACATCCCGACAAGGAGCGTTCCTCGACTCCACCCTTGACAGGGTTGCCGAGGTGGTGGTTTTCGCCGGTATACTGGTCGGGGGCTACTCCCTTCCCATCCTAGTGCTTCTGGCGCTCTCGTTCAGTCTCCTGGTGAGTTACACGCGGGCGAAGGGGGACGCGCTTGGGGTGGCGCTGTCGGGGGTGGGCATCGGCGAGAGGAGCGAACGGCTCCTGATACTGGCGATCCTCTCGATAGCAGGGTTGGCGTATTGGGGGGTCCTCCTAGTCTTCATAGTTGCACTGTACACTTTCCTTGAAAGGACGATAAGAGCTGTTGTGTCACTGAGAGGACCCTAATGCAGGGTCATGGAGTCGGCCCCAGACTAGTCATATCCAGAGGAGACGCCTCTGTTTCTCGTATGTTCAACGCGTTGTGACCACGATTGTGGAAGGATAGACCCTCAGCGACTGAATGAGGCCCATTGACATGCCAGCGTCTGCCTGAGCTATGTCGGGACCGACCCGACGCAAAACGCCGGGCTGCCCAACTGGTCTGCGCAGCCTGGTGGAGATGGACCTGGTAAGGTTCATCGACTTCAGCGTGAATATGCCGAACCCAAGCATCGAAAGAGCGAGGAACCAAACACCATGTACGAACACGAACCAGGCAAAGACTATGCCCGAGACCCCGAGGATCATCTCCACTATGGAGTTGCGATCGTTCCTAAGGTGCTGGAAGTAGCTTGTCTTCGTCATTTCTTTCGCAGAGCCGGACTTGGGCGTCCTGTATAGGAAGAAGCCCATGCGGTCAAAGACGCCGTAGAAGAAGCCTATGGAGCCGAGGACGAGCATTCCTCCGGTGGCATAGCCGAGCAACGGGATTAGAATCACGTTCCGCCACGTCATCAGGCCTTGGACCTTTAGGGCCCAGGCGCCCGAAGCTAGCGAGACGGCGAACGGGACAGCCACTATCCCGACGTAGGCAGGGTTGTTGAAGATCGAAGTGGCCGGAGGGATGAGGTTGAAGACCACGGCTATGGTGGACAGGAAAGTCACGACTATCCAGCTCAGGCTCGAAAACGGGGACATGAGCATTAGCATCAGCCCCGCCTTTTTCCTCATCGATACCCCCTTGGCTGTGATAATGGCAGTCCAGTAGTGCGCGATGCACCTCCACCAACCCTGAGAGGTCCTGCCAACCTGCTTCTTCCAGGCTTCGAGGGTTGACGGATCCTCGCTCATTATCTTCACGTTGCTGAGATAGATCCCTCGCTTCCCTGCGAGGTACATCTTTATCGAAATATCCGTGTCGTCAGCTATCCTCTGGTTTGTCCACCCTCCGATTTCCCTTAGATCCTTTGTCCTGACCAGCGTCTGCCCTCCCTGGGCGGAGAAGGGAGCATCAACCCGGTAGGATCCCATTTTCGAGATGGTGTCCCCGATATCCTGGGTCAGGGCGAAGAGCTTGGTAACCATGTTGTAGTCCCTGTTGTAGTGCCCGTACCGGTATGATACGAACGCCGTCCTCGGATGGGTCTCAATGGTGTTGATTCCCTTGGTGAGGACGTCCGGTGACACCATCGAATCCGCGTCCAGAAGCAGGACGTACTCCCCGTCCACAAGCTGCAGCGCCTTGTTGAGGGCACCGCACTTGAAGAACTCCCTTGACGGTCTCCTCGACACCAGGGTCCGTATTCCAGACTCGTTCAGGTCCTTCACCTTGGCATCGATTATTGAGGTCGTCTGGTCGTTGGAATCGTCTGCGACAACCACCTGGATTTTGTCCTTCGGATAGTCTAAGTGCTTGACCGCATCCAGGGACCTCTCGATCACGAACCTCTCGTTAAAGGCGGCGATGAGGACTGACACCAGAGGGTACCGGCTAAGCTTGACATCCTTATTCCCCAGGTTCCTCGGATACTTCATCGAGGTCGCCAGAAGGAACACCCAGTAATACTCGAGAGCAAGGACAGGGATTCCAATCCCCAGTGTGACGATTTCGAGAAGAAGCCAGATTTCTAGCACCACGAATCTAACCCCTCCGCTGGACCTCCCCAGAAACGCACCTCGTTATGTATGTTTCGAAGTCAATCCCGCCTCACTAGGGATGCAAAGCAGGAACAACCCCCAAGTGCGGGGGGCGCCACTCTGTTCCCGAAGGTTCCCCGAGAGGCCAAGACACTAATAGCCTAGCCGGAGCTGCCCCTCATCGCTTCACGAGGGCAGGGGGAGATTGACTTCAAGAAAGGTCTACTTCGGTATCTTTGGCTCAGGGCTGGGACACGTCACACGGATCATTGAGATTGCGAAGCTGCTCCCCTCGGACGAGTTCAAGTTGCTATACTCTTCGTCGGGTCAGGGCTTCAGCTTCCTCAGGGCGAAAGGCCTTGGCGCCTCTTCGAAGAAGTGCCCCCCACTGGATGTCGAGTGGGCGAGCGGGGGAGGCTTCTCGTCCAACAGGGTCCTCCCTGGGTTCCCCCTCATGTTCAACAACTTTCTCAAACAGCTGGCGTTCGAGCGAAGGGCAATCAGGGAATTCAAACCGACGCTAGTGGTCTCCGACTCCCGGCTATCCCCTCTCATCGCCGGATGGTCCATGGGGTATCCGGTCATCACAATGCTCAACCAGTTCAAGATCCTCTTCCCAACAAGGTTCAGGGGCAAAATGGGCAGGTTCTACGAACGCGTCGCAGGGGACGTTCTTGGCCTGATGTGGTCACTCAGTAAGAAAGTGCTGGTGACGGACCTCCCCCCGCCGTACACCATAGGTGAGGAGAACCTGGCCGGCTCGGAGGTCTCCAGCATAGTCGAGTTCGTGGGGTTCACCGCGCCCATGGTGGAGATGTCACCCGAAAGGGTCAAGAGGGCAAAGGAGAGCCTGAGCCTGGACAACAGGCCCCTTGTCTTCTGCCAGATAAGCGGCCCCGATGCTACGAAGGGCAGGCTCGCGAGGACTCTCCTGAAATCCGCTGATTTAATCACGCGGAGCTACAATCTCGTCATCTCAATGGGCTACGCAGGGGGATCCCCCGAGCCCAGAAGGCTCTCCAATGGTGGGTGGCTCTTCGATTGGTGCCCGATTAAGGACGAACTCTTCGAACTCTCCACCGTAATTGTGGCAAGGGCAGGGCACAGCACCATCGGCCAGTGCATAGACCACGTCAAGCCGGCCGTGCTGGTTCCCATCCACAACCACCCCGAACAGATAAGCAACGCAGAGAAATTCGGGGAACTCGGCCTGGGGGTCGTGATAAGGTCGGAGCGACTGACTCCTCAGAACCTGACGGAGTCGATCGAAAAGTGCGCCACGGACTCGTCCTACATCAAGAGGCTGGAGGTGGTCTGTGCGGTTTCCAGGAGGTACAGGGGAGTCGAGAGGTGCGCGGAAATCATTCGCAGCATGGCCTAGGCACTTTTCCCCAAGAAAGCCTCGAACTCAGAAAGCGAAGCGGGGGTCCCTATTTCGTAAAAGCGCTCCTTCACTTCGAACGCAAGAAGCTCCTTCCGCTTAATCAGCGCCCCGTAGAACGTTTCCTCGTCGCAATACTCCCCCTCCGGTATGACAGCCAGGGCCTCCCTCCTGAGGGCGGTGACGCCGTAGTTGATCCAATCCATTCCTTCGACCCTGTTCTTCTTGTCGTAAAGGATGACGGCACCCCTCTTTACGACGATGTCGCTCCTTCCAAATCTGTTCTCGTTCCTGTAGACAGACATGATAGCGAGCCTCCCGGAAGAGTCGAGGGTCTCCATTATGCCTGCGTAGGGGGCGCGAAGGTAGGCGTCTCCATATGTGACGAAGAACCGATTCTGCAGGAGTCTCTCAGCGCGCTTTAGAGCACCCGCAGGACCAAGGAGACGAGGGCCGTCGTAGCTGTATCGGATGCTGCATCCGTAGGCGCGTCCATCTCCGAGGTGCCTCTGCACCTTCTCCCCCAGGTGCCCGACGCAGAAGACGAAATCGTCTATGCCGCTTCTCTTCAGGAGTTCCAGCTGGTAATCCACGAACGGCCTCCCTCCCACCGGAATCAGGGCCTTCGGAACCGTCTCGGTCAAGGGCCGCAGCCTCGTTCCCAGGCCACCAGCGAGTATCACAGCCTGCATGAGCACCATGCCCTCGGTAGTCAGATGTTGTAGATTACCTTGCTTCCCTCGAAGTCGAACCTAAACTTCATCTCAACAAGCCCCTCCTTCGCCAGAGCCGCCCTGACAGCTTGCCTCCCCTCCTCGCAGTAGAGCATGAAGAACCCCCCGCCGCCGGCGCCCACAATCTTGCCCCCGAGAGCACCCGCCTCCCTCGCCTGGGCGTACCAGTGGTCGATTCCTTCCGTGGACATTGCGTCAGTAACCCCCCTCTTTACCTTCCAGTGCTCGTCGAGGAGCTCCCCGAACCGCCTAAGGTCTCCTGACTCGAGGGCTTCCATGCTCTCGTACCCAATCGATTTTATGGCATGCATTTTCTCCACAGCCCCGTCCTCGTTGGACGACATCTTGTCCCGCTCTCCTCCCAAGATGTCGTTGGCGCTCCTCTTTATGCCCGTATAGAACATCATGATCCCATGCTCAAGCTCGTCTAGGGTTTCCGGGGAGATCTTCAGCTCCCTGGGGGTGACCTTCCCTTCTCTGTCTACCTCGTAGGATCGGATCCCGCCGAGGCTGGCCGCGTATTCGTCTTGCTTCCCCGATGGTTCGCGGAGCCGGACCATGGCGATGTGGCATGCCTCCTCGGCCACCTCCTTCGGAGTCTTGGTCATCTTCTTGTGGGCATAGAGAGCGTTGAGCAGGCCCACAGAGAAGCTCCCTGACGAGCCCAGGCCAGTCGCGGCTGGCACGTCAGCCAGCGAGACTATCTCTATCCTGTCCTTGAAATCAAGATGCTTCAGGGTCTCCCGGACGATGGGATGCCGCACGGCATCCGCGGATTGCACGATTTCAGTCTGGGAATAGCTCACTCTGATGCCAGGCTCGAATCTGTCGTTTACGATGATGTGCATGTACCTGTTCACGGCCCCGGAGACGAAGAATCCCCCGTACTTCGTATAGTAGGCCGGGAGGTCGGTCCCCCCGCCCCCAAGAGACAGGCGGAACGGTGTCCTCGAGACAATCAATTGGGATGCATCTGCCCCGATGGCAGTCCGATTGGGCCAGGATATAACCCGTCGGCGGAAGCCAATCGTAGGGCGGTCGGCGGAAGTCTCTCACGAAAACCACAAACCTAATAGGCGAACCCCGAAGGGGCGACCCGACCGGTTTGAATAGTTTCACTCCAGTCCCCTCCTTGCTCGTCACAAACTGGCATCTAACTCAAAAGGGAACTACGTTCGGAAACCGGACCGGCGAGCGAGATTTGCCTTGTAAGCTGTGTGGGGCCCCATGCCAACCAGGGCATTATTTTACGCATCTTCGAATGTCGCATCCCGAACGCTTCCTGGCTCATCAGAGAAATGCGGTTCGCAAACTAAACGAGAAGCATCCGACGCTCCACAAAGAAGTAATGGCCAGGATATTGAAGAAAAACCCGAACCACCAAAAGGAGGCATTCGCCAAGCTGTTGGAAAAGAATCCCAATCATCAGTCAGAGGCCGGTAGAATCGGCGGGAAAATGGGTGGTGCCAAAGGCGGCAAGATAACTGGGCCGAGAACAATCCACTACGCCCTGGAATGGAAGAATAAGCATCCGGATGAGTCAAAGGAAATACTGAGGAAGTTTCAAGAGGCAGGTAAGAAATGGATGAGGGATCACCCTGAAGAGGTCTACGAAATCAGAAGAAAGGGACGAATGGCCGTTATCAAACTTACCGCATTGGGAATAATCAAAAGAAACTTTGCGTTTCGTGGAAAGTTCCTTTGGCACGATGAGGGTGCGCGAAGACACTTTCATAGATCATTGGCTGAGATGAATAGGTGCAACGAACTATACGAATTAATTGGCCCCGAGTACCTACATCCGAACCTTTACTTCAAAGGAATCGAATTGGATTGGGTGGTGTCCAAGAACTCCAAAAGTTTCGCTAAGGACAATCCTTCAACTTGGGACGAAATAATAGAATACCATCCAGTAATCAGGACCTGGAAGGGCGAAGCAAGCAAACAAGCTTATCAAGAGGGCAGGATTGAACAAATTCGAGGTCGAGGAATCACATGCGGGGTGCGGTTCATTTGAACCGAACTAACGAATATCTCACCGAGTCGCAGGAAATCCTGAGGAATATTGACACAGACGAGATAGACAAAGCCATTCACATTCTGTATGATGCTTGGAAAAGGGATGCCCAAGTATTCACCTTGGGGAATGGAGGGAGCGCGTCTTCGAGTACCCATTTTGCGTGCGATTTGAATAAGTGGGTTTCAGATAAGGCAGACCGCAAGTTTCGCGCTTTTGCACTTGTCGACAACATACCACTCGTCAGTGCCCTGACAAATGATAATGGCTGGGGCGATGTCTACTTCGAGCAATTGCGTAATTTCTTTAGAGCGGGTGACGTAGTTGTTGCCATTAGCGTTCATGGGGGCTCCGGAAGTGACAAGGCTGGTCCTTGGTCCCAGAACCTGCTCAAAGCGGTGAAGTATGCTAAGGACAACGGAGGGAAGGTCATTGGCCTGGCGGGATTCGATGGCGGAGTGCTCAGAAAAGTTGCTGATGCATGCGTCGTAGTTCCTGCAAACTCAACCCCTCATGTTGAGGGGATGCACCTGGTCTTGACTCATCTCATGTGCGAACAACTCCGCGAGATGATCTCGGCGCCTTCGACCCAGGCGAAATCTACCTACTGACGTCGAGCGAGAGCAAACGGTAACGTGGTATCTGCGGAGTCCACGCCCCATGTGGAGGGGATGCACCTGGTGCTGACACACCTGATGAGCGAGCAGCTTCGGGCACTGATATCCGCGAAGCCGACGAAGACGCCGGGAACACGCTACTGAGACTGAAGCCTCGAGAGCAGCGCGGGCACGTCCTTCAATGTGTGAACCATGTAGTCTGGAGTCGCTCTCCGCTCCTCCATCATCTTCGAA
>Ga0187770_10001722_pt1 | contig 11809 bp, 13 predicted proteins | sample 0116_SJ02_MP02_2_FD_133154 | JGI IMG/M metagenome (GOLD analysis project Ga0187770, IMG submission 133154) | Tropical peat soil microbial communities from peatlands in Department of Meta, Colombia - 0116_SJ02_MP02_20_MG | ecosystem: Environmental > Terrestrial > Soil > Wetlands > Peat | place...
AGCGCCCCCGCGCCGCGAAGGCACGTGTCCTCCCACCACTCGTCGCTCGGCACCAGCGCGTGTCGACGGCCGACCCAGCGAGGGGAGTAGAGTGTGGTGACCTCGGGCTGGCGGAACAGGACGCCGGTGTCGAAGGAGGTCGAACCCATGCCGGCGGGCCGCAACAGCTCTTCCTCGAGGAAGCTCTCGTAGGTTCGGCCCGAGACGCGCTCGACGATCGTCCCCAGCAGCCCGAACCCCTCGTTCGAGTAGCTGAAGACCCGTCCCGGCGGGGCGAGAAGGGTGTACCGCTCCTCGGAAAGGTAGCGGAGGAGCTGCTCGTAGGTCTCGATCGGCGCGTGGTCGGGGTCGATGCCGACCCGGCGCGCGACCTGTGGGTCGTACGGGAGGTCGCGGCGGAGACTGCGCATCGAGGTGTAGTAGAGCGATGGGAGCGGGGGAAGGCCGGAGCTGTGCGTCAGGAAGTGGTGGAGGGTGATCGGTCGGCGGGGGCTCGCTCCGGAGAGGCGGAGCTCGGGAAGGTGGCGAACGACCGGGTCGGAGACCCGAAGAAGCCCGTGTTCGGCGAGCCGAAGCACCGCGAGCGCCGTGAACGACTTCGTGACGGAGGCGAGCCCGTAGACCGTCCGGGGCGTGGCCGGCAGCTGCGCTTCCCGGTTGCGAAATCCGTATCCTTTCGCGAACGGCGCCCGGCCGGGGCGAAGGAGCCCGAGGGAGAGCCCCGGGGTCTTGGCCCGGGTCATGATTTTTTGCACGGCCCGATCGAGCCGGGTTGCTCCGCTCACGCCCCTCGACCCGTGCTCGACCTCAGGACCTGTCGACCCATAAGCATACGAACCCCTGCGAGTGAGACGGGTCTCGATGGCCCGCGTCATGGAGGTCGTCTTCTTCACGGACTCCTACCCGCCGATGCACGACGGCGTCGCGGCTGTCACGGGAGGTCTCGCGCAGACCCTGGCACGGCTGGGTCACACGGTCCGGGTGTACGCTCCCAACCCGACACCGGGAGCGGGAAAGGAGGAAACTCGGGACGGTGTGACGGTCCGCAGGGTCCGGACGATCCCGGTTCCGCTCTACGGACAGTACCGCTGGCCGGTCTGGCCGTTCGGCCTGATCCGGAATGCCCGCGGAGTCGGAGACGCCGACGTTGTCCACCTGCATACGCCCGGGCCTCTCGGAAGTATGGCGTTCCTTTCGGCACGACGTTTCGGGCGACCGCTCGTCGGAACCTTCCACACCAACATCCGGGAGATGCAGGAGAGCGTTCCCGCGAAGTTCCTCGTGCCCCAGTTCTTTCGCATCGCCTGGTGGTACAACCTGGGGACGTACTGGAGGTGCGACATCGCCACCACTCCGTCCGCCGCGGCCCGGGACACCCTGCTCGCCGGGGCCCGCAAGCCGTTCCTCCGACCGGTCGAGGTGATTCCGAACGGGATCGATGTCGAGCGGTTCCGCCCCGACACCCGGGTGCCCGACTGGCGAGCCCGGTGCGGGCTGCCCTCCTTCCCCCTCGTGACGTTCCTCGGACGGCTCACGGTGGACAAGGGCGTCCAGCGGTTCCTGGACGCGCTCGAAGCAACGATCCCCACCACGGACCTCGTCGCGATCGTCGCGGGGCAGGGTCCGGAGGAGGCGCGCATCCGCGAGCGTCTCGCCGCCAATCCCTTGCTCGCCTCGCGCGTACGATACGTCGGACCGGTCGCGGAGTCGGAGAAGGCCGCGCTGCTCTCGCAATCGGACCTCTTCGTCCTCCCGTCGACGAGCGACACGTCGAGCGTCGCTCTGCTCGAGGCGATGGCGTGCGGCACGCCCGTCATCGCTCCGTCGTCCGGCGGCGCGGCCGAGATCGTGGAGCACGGCGTCACCGGTTGGAGGGTCCCGGTGACCGTCCCCGGAGCGCTCGCGACGGCGCTTCGGGAGGTTCTCGAAGCGACCGAGACCCGGCGACGAGTGGGAGCGAGCGCGGCGGAGTTCGTCCGCCGGACTTCGTCCCTCGAGACGATGGCCCGTCGCTTTATCTCCCTCTATCAGCTAGTGGAAGAGAAGAGACCGCTCCATGACGTCGGTGTCCCTGCCTGAGCTGGACTCGCTCGCGCGTCAGCTCGCGGGGGATCGGCATGATGCGTTCAGCGAACGAGCCCTCGCCCGGTCGTACGAGGAGTTCGTCTCGCGTCACCGCCGCCCGTTCGCGCCGGTCGTCGTGACGGCCGACAAGACCGAATACCCAACGTTCTACGCCTTGCTCGCGGACCCGTCCGCGAACCCGAGCACGCTCGAGCTCCGGCCGGAACCCGCCCCGCCCGCCCAGGACTGGGGATTCCTTCGCCCGTTCGAGCGGGTCGTCCTCCAGTCGGACGGTTCGGCCGAACTCCATCCCCTCGTCCCCGGGCCCCCGCAGCGGGCGATCGCGCGGATCCTGCTGCGCGAGCACTACCTCACCCGCTCGCGGGACGACGCGGACCGGGGCGCGGCGGGAGGAGCCCGGATCGAGCTCCCCCTCCTCATCGCCAAGCTCGACCGGGGGTTCACGGCCTTCCGCGAGCGCGGGCTCCTCCCGTTCTCGGTGGCGCTTCTCACGTACCTACCCGAGGAGAGGGTCCGCTACGAGTTCGACCTGCTCGACACCAGCCTGCTACCCGACCCCCGGTCCGGCCGTCTCCCCCCGGCGCGAAGAGTCCCCCGGACCTCCCGGTTCAGTTTCGCCGTCGACCGGGTCATCGGCCGAGGTGACCTCTCGCTGCTGGCGTCACGGTGCCTCGAGGTGCTGAGCGAGTCCCAGGGCCTCACGTCCGTCGAGCTCGCCCACGTCTTCGGCGGCGTACGGGAGCTCGTCGACTCCGCTCTGCAGGGGCTGGTCGCCCGCCAGCTGATCACCTTCGACCGGAGGACCGGCGTCTACCGTCCCCGCTTCGAGGCATTCGTCCCGAGCGCGCTCCCGGTCCCGTCGACCCCGGGACCTACTGTCACCGGCTCGGACGCGATGCTCCGCACCAGCGTCCAGGAGCTCCTCGCGGCCGCGGACGCCCGGGCGTCCTGTCCGCTCTGTGGCGCGACGCTGCCCGCCGGACCGAGAGGGATCCTCTGCGACAACTGCTCGGCGAAGGTCGACGCCCCGGTGTGAGCGGGGAGGCCCGTCGGACCTTACCCGGGCAGAGCCGGCCGAAAGTGGCTCGGGGCAGCCGCGGTTGGCTCGACCTTCCGTGTGCGGAGGAGTGCCCAGGCCAATCTCCCCGCGAGCCCAACGGCGAGAGGGGATGAGTACGGGCCTGTCGGGAGTTTCCGTCTCGAACGGCCGGCGTCCGGGACCTTTGAACCCGAGTTCACTGGCTTAGAAGGCCAGGACTTTGTCCATGCTAAGCTACAGGCCCGCGGGCCCGACGGTCTCCGGCCTCCTTAATCCTTCGGACGGAGCCGACCGTGTCGGTAGCCGGCGGAGGCCACCAGGTGGGCGAGGCGCAACGGTTCGGGCCAATGACCGCGGATCGTGGCGCGCCGCACGAGCCACGCCGCATCGGCCCGGGAGCATCCCACGGCGGCGGCCAAGATCGGTTGGCCACTCGTGGCGACCGGAAACAGGCGGTGCGCGCGCAGTAGCGCCCAGCGCGCGCTCGCGCTCCGGGGAAACCATTTCTTCAGCGCCGCTCGGATCCGGGGGAACTCGGGGCGTCGCCGGGTGACCGCGACCACGGGCCGCCCGAGCTCACGGTGTACCCGGTCGAGGTCGAGGACATTGAACCCACCGACGACGGCCCCGTCGAGGAGGACCGCCCGGACCCCGTCGAACGAACCGAGGCCGCGAACGAGCGCGACCACCCGGCGCGTGGCGTCGGTCCCATCGACCCGCACGCGCCCGGTCCGAACCTCCTCCACGTGCTCGGGCAGCGTCAGAGCGACCGCGGCCACCGGAGCGTAGCGGTCGCCCCGCTCGAAGGCGCCGTCGTCGACCCCGACGACGCAGGGGTGGGCCTTTCCGAGGGACCGCCTCAAGGCTAAGACCCCCGACGATTTTCGTCGTGGGCGATGGGAGCCCCGTCGGTCTCGGTCCGCTGTCCGACGTGCGGGTCGGACCTTCGAGTGGTCCTTGCGCCGGCGCCCCCGACGCAGTGGTTTCCGTGCCCCCATTGTCGCAACCCGGTGCCCGTGGTGGTCCCGAGGGACCCACCGCCCCTCTACAGCTGGGAGGTCCTTCCGGGCCTTTATCCCCCGCTCCCGACACCGCGGCGCCCCCGGGTGCGGGCGCGGCGCCTGGCCCAGGCGGCGCTGATCGCCATCACCGTCACTTCGGTCATCCTCGCGTCGCTCCTCGCGATCCTGGGCGCCGAGGCCCCAGCCTCGGGGAGCTACGTCGTCTCGGGGACGGTCTACGATAGCGTTCCGAGCGAGGGAGGGAGCTACCATGTCCCGGCGGCCGGCGCGAGCATCGTCCTCACGACCGACGGGGGGAGTCGACTCGTCGCCGTCACGGACCCGACCACCGGGGGATTCTCGTTCTCCGGCGTTCCGGTCGGCGGGATCGCTCTCAACATCTCCCAGAGCGGCTACGCTCCGGTCACGGTCGTCACGTTCGCTTCCTCCGTCTACGACGCGGGGACCACCGGACTCGTGGTCACCCTGGTTCCGGGCAGCGCGGGAAACGGTACGACCGTGGCCCTTTCACCGTTCCCGGACCTCGAGAGCTTCCTCGCGTCGGTCGGGAGCGGGGTCGTGCTCCTTGGCCTGGTCGCCGTGATCGGTGCCGTCGGGGCGGTGGTCACCGCGCGCAGCGACCGGCCTGCGGTCGGCGTGGTCGGAGGGGCCGCGGCGCTCCTCGCCCCGGCGGCGCTCGTGCTGCTCTCCCTGGGCGGGGTATTTCCGGAGCTTCTCCTCGGGACCGCGGTCCTCGCGAGCCTCGGAGCGTTCGCGGCGACGGTCCGCGGGATCGAGATCTTCCAGCAGGGGCCGTCGGAGCGGTCGTCCTAGAGCGGACCCTGGGTCCGCGCGGCGGTGGCCCGGCCGGGGCTCGCGAGGGGACGACGCGACCGGTACCCTCCGTCGAGCGTGTGGTAGAACGCGACGCTCGGCTCCCCCCGCTGCCAGCAGAGATAGACAAGCTCCCCGCCCTCGATCGCGTAGAAATCGACGAGCCCGCTCCCGAGGTCCTTCACCTCGATCCCCTCGGCGCGCAGGGCGCCGACGGCTTCCTCGAGGCGACGGCCCAGATGCCGCCATTCGGCGTCGAGGCGGGATTTGAGCTCGTGGTCGGGTTGGTCCTCGGCGTCGGCCTCGGTACCCCAGAACCCGGAGAGGCGCTCGCGCTGCTCGTGGACCTCGCCGAGCCGCTGGACCCATCCCCGGAGCCGCGGCAGGAGCTCCTCGAGCTCGGGGAGACGGGCGTTCGCTTCCGCGACCGTCCACAGGCGCGGCGGCTCGACCGGCGGCGAAGAGCCCGGCGCGCGCTCCGACCGTTCCATCCGACCCTCTTCCGAAGTAACCCACGCCCCCTATAAACGAGCGCGATGGGCCGGAGGTAACCGACCCGAAGTGAGGCGTTAAATCAGCGAGAGCTCCCGCCCGGCCTTCTCGAACGCCGAGACCGCCGTCGTGACGTCCTCGTCCGTGAGCGCCGCGTTCATGATCGTGCGGATGCGCGCCTTGTCCTTCGCCACCATCGGGTAGACGATCGGGAGCGCGAAGACGCCGAGCTCGAAGAGCCGCGAGCTCAGCTTCTGGGCCCGGGCGCTCTCCCCGAGGATCACCGGGGTGATCGGGGTCTCGCTCTTACCGATGTCGAAGCCGAGGCTCTTCATCTCCTTCTTGAAGCGACGGGTGTGGGTCCACAGACGTTCCACGTGCTCCGGCTCCGACTCGAGAACATCGATCGCCGCGAGGCAGGCGGCCGCGACCGGTGGCGGGTGCGAGCCGCTCAGGAGCCAGGTCCGGGACTTGTTGAACGCGAACCGGACGAGGTCGGTCGACCCCGAGATGTGGCCCCCGACTACCCCGAACGCCTTCGAGAAGGTCCCCATCTCCACGTGCACGCGGTCCCGTCCGAGGCCGAAATGCGAGACGATCCCCCGGCCGCCCGGACCGAGCACTCCCTCGCCATGGGCGTCGTCGACGTAGACCATGGCGCCGTGCTTCGCCGCCGCGGCCGCGATCCGGTCGAGGGGAGCGACGTCTCCGTCCATCGAGAACACCCCGTCCGTGATCACGAGGATCCTTCGGAACGCCGGGGAGTGCTCCTCGGCCGTCGCGAGGACCCGCTCGAGGTCCCCGACGTCCGCATGCCGGTAGACCGCACGCTCCGCCCGGGCCAGGCGGACCCCGTCGATGATGCTCCCGTGGTTCAGCTCGTCCGAAACGATCAGGTCCCCTTCTCCGACGAGCTGGGGAATGAGGCCCGCGTTCGTCGCGAACCCGCTCTGGAAGACCAGCGACGCCTCGGCGTGCTTGAACCGAGCAAGCCGTCGCTCGAGCTCGAGGTGAAGGTCCATCGTTCCGGCGATCGGACGGACCGAGCCCGAGCCGACCCCGTAGGCATCGACCGCCGTGCGGGCCGCCTCCTTCAGCTTCGGATGGTTGCTGAGGCCGAGGTAGTTGTTGGAACAGAACATGAGGACCCGCTTCCCGTCGATGCGACACCAGGGAGCGCTCGGGCCCTCGAGCACGCGGATGCGCCAATCGAGGTCGGCCGCGACGAGCTGGCGGTACTCTTCCCCGAGGAACGCCGTGGGGTCGCGCATGTCACCACTTCGCTTCGAGCGACACCTTGGCCGCCTGCATCGACTCGAGCAGCTTCATCGCTTGGGGAAGGTCGCGGATCGGGACCCGGTGGGTGATGATCTGGCCCATCTTCTCCCGGAACGCAGGGTCGGAGAGGAGCCCCTTCACCTGGAACCAGGTCTCGAACATCCGGCGCCCGTAGATCCCGTGCACCTTCGCCGCCTTGAAGATGATCGCGTCGTCGAAGTTGAGGCTCGCGTCGTTGTCGAAGAGTCCGAGGAGCGACACCCGACCCCCGGGAGTGAGCGCGTCGAAGGCGAGCTTCAGCGCCGACGGGTGGCCGCTCATCTCGACCGCGACGTCCACCCCGCGGCCGTCGGTCTCCTCCCGGATCGTCTTCACGGCCGGGAGGTTCGGGTCGGCCGGGTCGAACACCCGGTCGGCTCCCATCTTCTTCGCGAGCGAAGCGCGCAGCGGGTTCACCTCGGTCGCGAACACCTTGCGGGCTCCGAGGGTTCGGGCGACCGCGATGGCAAGGAGCCCGATCGGACCGCACCCGGTGACGAGGACGGTCCCGCCGGCGATGTCCTCGAGGTTCTCCTCCGGCAAGAGCGAGTGGACCGCGTTCCCGAGCGGTTCCTGGATGGAAGCGAGGGCCGGGTCGAGGTGGGGATCGTTCTTCCAAGCGTTCAGTTCGGGGAGGACCGCGAACTCGGCGAACACACCGTTACGGTGGACGCCGAGCACCTGGACGTTCTCGCAAATGTGCATCTTCCCCGTTCGGCACTGGTAGCACGTCCCGTCCACGATGTGAGTCTCGGCGGAGACCCGGTCGCCGACCCGCAGGCTGCGAACTCCCTTGCCCACCTCGATGACCTCCCCGCACACCTCGTGACCGGGGATCATCGGGACGTGCGACACGTGGGCCTGCGCCCAATCGTTCCATACCCAGATGTGCACGTCCGTGCCGCAGATCGAGGAGGCGAGAACTCGGACCAGGACCTCGTCGTCGGCCGGTTTCGGCTGCGGTACCGTACGAATTTCGGCGCCCGGACCCCGCTCGGTTTTCACAAATGCTTGCACACGCGCCGCCCCCTCCGTGAGGAGGATACCGACCGCTTAACGGTTGGGGAAATTTCGGTCCACCCGACGGACGCGGTTCGCCGAGCGTCGCTCTACGCGCGCGTCCGAGCGCGGTCGACGCATCGTGCCGGTTTTCGAGGAGAAACTCGACTCTCTGACGGTCCCGGACATTCGCCCGCGCGAGCGCTTATATAGGGCACCCTTCTCCCCCGCCCGCACCGGAGAGGACCTCCTATCGACCCATGGCCCGACGTCATCGACCGAGGCGAGGATCGCTCGCGTACTCCCCCCGCTCCCGGGCCGCCCGGCCGGTTCCGCGGGTCCGGTCCTGGGCCCCCGGCACGAAACCTGCGGCGATCGAAGGATTCGCGGGTTTCAAGGTAGGAATGACCCACGCCTTCATCGTCGATTATCGAAAGCGCTCCACGACCGCCGGGCAGGAGGTCTCGGTCCCGGTCACGGTCGTCGAGGTCCCGCCGCTCCGGGTCGTCGGGGCCCGGCTGTACGAACGCAATCCGTACGGTGCGCGCGTCCTTTCCGAGGTCTGGGCGTCCGGCCTGTCCGAGGAGCTCGCCCGGCGGATCCCAAAACACCCGGCGAGCCCGCCGGAGGAGGTCGAAAGGTTCGGGAAGACCGCGGCGGACGAGGTCCGACTGATCGTCCACACCCAGCCTCAGCTGATCACGGGAACCGGCTCGAAGTCCCCTCACCTTTTCGAGGTGCGGGTTTCCGGAGAGAAGTTCGACGAGCGCCGGGCGTTCGCGTTGGCCCAGCTCGGTCAGGAGGTCCCGGCGGACCGGTTGACCAAGGAGGGGGATTTCCTCGACGTCATCGGGGTGACGAAAGGGTTCGGGTTCCAGGGTCACATCCAGCGCTGGGGTGTGAAGCTCCAACCCCGGAAGAACTCGAAGCATCGAAGGATGATCGGGACCCTCGGGCCCCACAACCCGAGCTTCGTGAGCTACCGGATCCCTCAGGCCGGTCAGCAAGGCTACCATCGCCGGACACAGTTCAACATGCGGGTCCTCAAGGTCGTCCGGGACCCGCGCGCCGACCCGATCACCCCGGTCGGCGGGTTCCCGCACTACGGAGAGGTCCAGAGCGCCTGCATCGTCCTCCACGGGTCGCTGCCCGGACCCGCGAAGCGGCTCCTCAAGTTCCGTGCCCCGATGCGGAGCCACATCTCCTCGGTCGAGAAGGTCGACCTGCGCTACTTTAGCACCCGGTCGAAGCAGGGAGCATGACGCCCGACGCTCCTCCGGGCGACCGGCCCTCGGTCGCGGAACGGGCGGCACCCCACCACCGCGTCCACTCGGTCGGCCTCGATGGGAAGCCTGGAGGGGTTGTCGCCCTTCCGCTCGCCTTCTCGGCCCCGTTCCGCCCGGACCTCATCCAGCGGGCGGTCGTAGCGGCCCAAAGCCACCGCCGCCAGCCGTATGGGACCAGTCCGACCGCCGGAGTTCGGCACTCGGTCGAGTGGTCCGGCAAGGGGAAAGGCGTTGCGCGAACGCCCCGACTGATGGACGGCATGCGGGGCGCTCAAGCCCCCAACACGGTCGGGGGCCGGCCGGCCCACCCTCCCAAGGTCGAACGAATCTGGGAGAAGAAGATCAATCGCAAGGAGCGACTGCTCGCCTTCGCCTCCGCCCTTGCGGCCACGCGAGAGCCGAAGCTCGCCCAGGGGCGGGGCCATACCCTCCCTCATGCGATCCATCTGCCGGTCGTCGTGGACGACCCGGTCGAGGAGATCCGACACACGCAGGACGCCCGCCTTCTTCTCGAGAGACTGAAGCTCTGGAACGATGTCGAGCGGGCTCGTGCCGGAACTCACCTGCGCGCGTCGGGTCGTGCCCGGCGCCGCGGGCGCGTCCGCCGGACCCCGCGAAGCCTCCTCGTGGTCACGAGCGGGCCGGGGAAAGCTCTCGGGTTCCGCAACCTCGCGGGCGTCGAGGTCGTTCCGGCGCGCAGCCTCGCCACCGAGCACCTGGCCCCGGGCGGTGCGGCCGGCCGGCTCACGCTCTTCTCGCGTGCCGCGGTCGAGTCGCTCCGGGAGCGGCTCGGGGAGGCCGCCCCATGACGGACCTCCGCCACCGGATCATCCTCCACGCCTACGTCACCGAGAAGTCGATGGACGAGATGGAGCGGCAGAACAAGCTCGAGTTCGTCGTCGACCGGCGCGCGAACCGCGCCCAGATCCGTTCCGCCATCGAATCGATCTACCAGTGCAAGGTCGAGAAGATCACCACGAAGATCGTCCGCATCGGGAAGATCGCCACGGTCCGGTTCACGAAGGAGTTCTCCGCCGAGGATATCGGCGGACGGGCGGGAGTGTTCTGATGGGAAAGCGCGTCATCTCCCGTCGCCGCGGGAGCGGTACCGGCCGGTACCGGTCTCCGGGCCATCGCCACCACGGAGCGATCTACCATCCGTCCCCCGACCTCGTCGGCGAGGGGACCGTCGTCGCGATCGTCCCGGCCCCCGGCCGGTCCGCGCCGGTCGCCGAGGTGGCCGGCCCCCAGGGGGCCGAGGTCCGCATCCTCGCGAGCGCCGGTCTCGCGACCGGGGACACCGTCGCCTTCCAGGAGGGAAAGATGGACCGCGGTTCGATCCTTCCCCTCGCCAAGATCCCCGACGGGACGCTCGTCTCGAACCTTGAGGTCAAACCGTTCGACGGCGGGCGTCTCGTCCGGGCCGCGGGCACGAGCGCCCTCGTGACGGCGCACGATGGCGCCGAAGTCACGGTGCAGCTCCCCTCGGGCGCGTTCAAGCAGTTCCTCGCGACCTGCCGCGCCCAGGTCGGAGCGGTCGGCGGTGCCGGGCGGCTCGAACGGCCGATCATCAAGGCCGGCAAGAAGTACTGGGCGACCCGCTCGCTCGCCCGCCAGCCGTTCAAGGTCCGCGGGGTCGCCATGAACCCGGTCAACCATCCGTTCGGCGGGGGCGCCCACCAGCACGTCGGCCGCCCGAGCACGGTGTCGAGCGGGACGTGGCCCGGGGCGAAGGTCGGACGATTCTCGCGCTCGGCCCGCAAGAAGCGCCAGCTGCGCGAGGGGAAGGGACGATAGCCATGCCGAAGGCGCGCCGCACGAAGAAGGTGGAAGCCCGCCGGAAGCGCGAGTTCACGCTCCGGGGGAAGACGCTCCCCGAGCTCCGCGCGATGAGCCTTGAGGAACTCACGAAGGTCGTCACCGCGCGGGCCCGTCGGTCGATCCGCCGCGGCTTCAACTCCGAGACCACGCTCTTCTTCGAGCGGATGCGCTCGACCCCGGCCGAGAAGGTCGTCCGGACGCACTGCCGGGACGCCCTCGTCCTTCCCGAGCACGTCGGCCGCCGCGTCGCCATCCACACGGGCAAGGAGTTCAAGGAGATCGAGGTCCGGCCCGAGATGATCGGGCACTACTTCGGAGAGTTCGCCCTCACCCGCCGGTTCGAAAAGCACTCGGGCCCGGGCGTCGGCGCGACGCGCTCGTCGAAGTTCATGCCCTTGAAGTGAGGCGGGAGGTCGGGCGATGAAGGGCTACACCTACCGGGGCGAATCGGGAGTGAGCGTCGCCCGCGCCCGAGGGGTGGAGCTCCCCATCTCGCCGAAGAAGACGTACGAGATCCTGAACGCGATCCGGGGCCTCCCGGTCGACCGCGCCACGACGATCCTCGAGGACGCGATCGCCCTCCGGCGCGCCATCCCGTTCCGGCGGTACAACCAGGAGACCGCGCACCACACCGGTACCGGGCCGGGGCGCTACGCGAAGAAGGTCGCCGAGAACGTCCTGAAGGTCCTCGAGAACGCGAAGGAGAACGCCGAGTACGACGGGCTCGACGCCGACCGCCTGTTCATCAAGGTCGCCGCGAGCAGCCGCGGCCGCATCCGCAAAGCGAGCATGCCGCGCGCCCACGGGCGCGCGACCCAGTGGAACGAGCAGACCACGCACGTCGAGATCGTCCTCGCCGAGACGAAGGAGGCCGAATGACCGCCGAGCGCAAGGTGATCCAGGAGCAGATGCGGCGGGTCCTGCTGAAGGACTAC
>Ga0187770_10001723_pt1 | contig 11806 bp, 15 predicted proteins | sample 0116_SJ02_MP02_2_FD_133154 | JGI IMG/M metagenome (GOLD analysis project Ga0187770, IMG submission 133154) | Tropical peat soil microbial communities from peatlands in Department of Meta, Colombia - 0116_SJ02_MP02_20_MG | ecosystem: Environmental > Terrestrial > Soil > Wetlands > Peat | place...
GCTATGCACTTCTACTCGCTTCCCGACCAGCAGGTCTTCGCCGTCATTTTGGCTGGAATGCTAGTGCAGACGATCGCATTCCAGAGGGCCGGGGAATTCATAAACAAGCGGAGTCTGATAACATCGTCGATTCAGGGACTCCTGCTCAGAGGGTGGTCCTACCTCGCCATAGGGGTAGCCGCTCTGCTGGTCACAGGTCCGCTCTTCGCGGTTTCGTCCCTTATCTTCTACCCTCTCGCAGGTGGGGTGGCTTATGCCGTCTACTACACTGCTTCGAACACCATGATGTTCAACACCGTCAAGGGGAGGACGGCGGGGTCCGCGCTCGGTGTATACTCAGCTGTTGTCGGCTTGGCGACAATGGCGGGATCTTTTGTTTCGGGCTTCATTTCAGTCTATTCAGGGTACTACGTTACTTTCATATTAGCCGGCGTCCTGCTGTTCGCGACCGTGGGAGTCGTCTCTCGTCTCCCGAGGCCCTCAACCCCGGAGGAAGGGGTCCTTCAGTAAGCGACCATAAGGCATCATCCAAGGCACATTCACGAAGGAGGTTGCCTTAGCCACTCCTGTCAACGGGTGGCCTGAGAAGGCTCCCCTGCGACAATCTTTCTCCCCTGAACCTGGCGTAAACGAACCTTACGAACAAGTAGAATGCAAAGACCTCACCCGTGATGTAGAAGCTAACGGGAGGGGATGTGTAGAAGGACAGGAAGAGCCCTGTCCAAGTTGCCAGAAGAGCTATGATAACGGATGCGGCGATGGCCGTTGACGGTCTTCGTGCAAGATACTGGGCTGTGGCTCCGGGAGTTACCATCAGAGAGAAGACAAGGAGAACCCCGGTTACCTCGACCGCGAAGGACACCGCCACTGCAACGACGACCATGAACACCATGCCTAGTGCGAGCATCGGCATCCCCTTCGCCTCGGCCACATCCTCATCGAGCGAGGCAAAGAGAAGCGGCCTGTAGACCAAACCGAGCACGAGAAGTATCGCTGCCGCAGCGGCCATTGTCTCGAGAACCTGTGCTTGGCTTACTCCAAGGATTTCACCGAACAGAATGGAGTAGGTCTGGGTCGCGTACCCTGAATACAAACTGATGAAGAGCAGCCCCAGGCCCAGGGAGAACGCGAGCACAATCCCGATTTGAGTGTCCCGGTTGATAGCCCTGCGGCCAAGGAGCGCGATTCCCAGCCCGCCCAGGTTAGATCCGATCAGCAGGCCAGCAAGAGGGGAAATCCCGGACAGGACAGCCCACGCGGCCCCTGCAAAACCAATTTCGGAGAAAGCATGGGCCGTAAACGCTGACTTCCGGAGGACGACAAAGTAGCCTGTTACTCCTGCAACGACGGCCGTCAGCGTCCCTGCCTCTATGGCGTTCTGCATGAACTGATACCGCCAAATCTCTTGAAGATCTGCCAATATGTTCAGAGAGAAGCTCATGGAATGTCCCCGTGGTGTTCTTCGACGCCGATAATCGCCACATTGCCGTGCGGATCCTTCAGCACCTCCACCTGGATTCCGTAAAGGCGAGTCAGGTTTTCGGAGGTAAGAACCTCCTGTGGCTTGCCCGTCGTCATCTTTCCATTCGCGATGTACACGACCTTGTTTACATGTGGGAGGAGCGGATTGATGTTGTGTGCTATCAGTAATGCTGTCACCCCTCGGGAGCGGACGACGTTGTTGACCAGATGGAGCAGGTCGGTTTCACGTTTGATATCGAGGTTGGAAAGAGGCTCGTCAAGGAGAAGAACGTCCGGGTTGCTGACCAACGCCTCAGCGAGGAAGATCCTTTGGAGTTCCCCCCCGGACAAGGCCCCTAGTCTCCTGTGGGCCAGGTCGGAGGCGCCCGCGGCTTCGAGGGCTGACCACGCAGCATCTCTATCGTCATGGGTCACGGGATTGAACCCCCAACGAGTCCCTGATACTCCCAGGCGCACAAGCTCAAGGCATTCCACATTGGTCTCGGTGTCGATTGTGTGCCTTTGCGGGACATAACCGATGTGGGGGTTGCCCCGCCGAGGTGGCGAACCGAACAACTGAATCGTTCCCCCCGTGGGGTGCTGCAGCCCAAGAAGAACTCGAAACAGGGTTGTCTTCCCCGCGCCGTTGGGCCCCAGAATCGCGACGAACTCTCCCCTGCCAAAAGAAAAGTTCGCGCCGCTCCATACGCTTCTTCCCCCATACCCTGCAGACAGGTCTTCAGCTACAATCAGGTCTGACTTGACTTGGGCCGTGGCTGACTCCGCAATTAGCTTGGCCATTAATCATTGACCAAGCGCTGCAGCGTTGAGTGCGTCCTGAAGCTCCCCCACTTCTCCCTGCATCCACGCCTGGAAGGTATAGTTGGGAGGCTGAATGGTCTCGGATATCCTAATGTAAGGAATCTCGTTCTTTGCGGCTAACGCGAGAAGGCTCTGGGTCAAGGGCGTCACCGTCTGCTCGTTATAGACGAGCACCCGCACCGTCGTGTTGCCTCCGTTAAGCTGGTTCTGGAAGGCGGCGACGTCCTGAGCCGATGGGTCGTTCCCTTCCGCCACTGCTTCCATGAAACTGGGAGGCGTGATTATCTTCAGCCCGGTGGCGTTGGCCATGTACACGAAGATGCTCTCCGTCGAAGCCACAGGCGTCCCGGCGAATTCCTGGTTGATTATTTGCTCCTGCTTCATGTACGAATTCCAGAGAGAAGAGTTCAAGTCGGCGTACTGTTGTTTGTAGTACGCCGAATCCGCAGGGTCGATGGCAACGAGGTCCTTGTACATTGCCCTGACGGTGGTGTTCACGTAGTACGGACTGTACCAGAAGTGAGGATTGGCGTCAACAGGCTGCCCCAGCAGGAGCTGAACGCTGAGCACCGTCTGGTGTGGAGTGTTCGAAGCCGCAATCTCGTTCAGGGCCCAGGTGTCATAGCCTGCACCGTTCACTATGACAAGGCAGGCGCTTGCAAAGGCCCTTGCGTCCGCTGCATTGCTCTCGTATTCGTGCGGGTCGGTATTGGGATTAGTGACTATGCTCGTCACGTTGACATGGCTCCCCCCAATTTGGGACACCAAGCTTCCCCAGAAGTTTTCGGCTGCAACCACTTGGATTGCACCCCCAGAGGTTGAGCAAGCGGAGGCCGGCGGCGGAGTAAGATCGATGGCTGCATAGGCTCCTCCTACGGCGACCAGCATAATGACACCCACCATTGCCACAACAATCGTTCGCTGCATCGACCGGTCCGGGGCGGTGGTCATTTATTAGGTATCCTGTTATAACTTAATAAGAAACGTGGAAACATATTTATTCCGTTAATAACGGCCACCATCCCATGCCAATAGTGAGCCTGTCGCTCCCCGATCAAATGGTGAAGGCGATGGACCAGATACAGGAGTCTGTAGGCTTCTCCGGGAGATCGGAACTTGTCAGAGCTGCGATACGGCTGCTACTGGAAGACACCAAAGCGAAGGATGGCCTTTCGGGGAAGGCCAACGCGGTGATCGTGGTTGGCCACGCGAGGGATGACGAAGAACCGGTCACGCGCCTCAAACACAAGTTCGAAGACATAGTCCGGACCCACGTTCATGTTAAGGTCTCCCATGAGGATTGCGTCGAGGTCTTTGTACTCGCTGGGGAAGGCAAGGACATCGCCTCTATGACAAAGGAATTCGAGAAAGAAAGGAAGATTCGAAGCGTCAAGCTGCTGCAGGTGTGAAAGTGGACCGGGGGGGACTCGAACCCCCGACCTCCCCCAATCTGGGGTGGAGTCATGCCAAGGGGCTGGACGAGTGGCTCTGTATCCAACCGAACTAGACTACCGGCCCGACCGGTGGAGGCCCTAGAGCTCTCGATTAATACTCTTTCATTAGGAAAGCAACGCGGGTCATCGCCTTACCCACTCTCCTCGTTCTTTGCGATGCAGTCCCTTCCAATCTTCCAGCCTATTTTTCGGGCGAAGGTCGAACACAATCCAATGGCATCTTTCGACTTCTGTGCCTTCCTCCGTATGGAGAAGTCCATCGTCGCTGCGAACTCCTTTATGTCCTCCATTTTTCCGATAATCAAGCTGTAAGGAGCGCGTCTCATCACGAATGTCTCACCTCTGATTGCCTTGATTGGCCCCTTCTTGCGTTTGTCCACTCCTGTCCATCTCAGCAGCTTCTCACGAGTAGAACGACGGTCGGCAGGCGTTCTCGCTTCTGGAAATCGTCTCCCGGCTTGAAATAGAGAAACGGCCATTTGCCCCATGATCGAAGATGGAGGTGGTCATGAAAGGGGAAGGTCCATTGCTCGGGTGGCACGACCCAGACGAACAGAGGAAGTGGGTCCGGGACAACAAGCCCAGGCGTATGACGGACAAGAGGTTGGCTCTCGGTCAGGCGGTCTCCAAGTTCGTAAAGGACGGTGACCTACTGGCGATGGGAGGGTTCGGACACGTCCGGGTCTCGATGGCTTCTATTTACGAGATGATTAGGCAAAAGAAGAGGAACATCACGCTTTCAGGGAAGACGGCGACTCACGACTGCGACTTACTTCTCTCCTCTGGAGTCGTGAACAAGATCGAGGTCGCCTATTCTTTCGGCCACGAGCTGAGGGGTTTGTCCCCCGCCTCACGCAGAATGGTTGAGCAGGGGCGAGTCCAGGTACTTGGCGAAGTGTCTAATGCTGGAATCCAGTGGCGCTTCAAGGCTGCGGCCATGGGGCTCCCCTTCCTCCCTGCCAGGGTGATGCTAGGCTCCGAGACCTTCACGAAGAGCTCCAGCCTGGTCATCAAGGACCCGTTCAGTGGAAAGAACCTGCTTCTTATGCCCGCCTGCTACCCCGACGTATCTTTCGTCCACGTCCACAGGTGCGACAGGTTCGGAAACTCTCAGATCGACGGAGTGAGCATCATGGACTTTGACCTTGCAAGGGCTGCGAGAAGGCTCGTGGTGACAACTGAGAAGGTGGTTGACGACGATGTCATCAGGAACGAGCCTTCAAAGACGATGATTCCGTTCTACTGTGTTGACGCCGTAGTGGAGGTCCCCTACGGCTCCCACCCTGCCAACATGCCCTTCCTCTACTACTCGGACGAAGACCACATCGGCGAATGGCTGAATGTCTCCAGAACAGACGCGGGAACCGAACAGTACTTCCAGAAGTACGTCTACGGCGCGAAGGACTTCCAAGGATACCTTGAGCTCGTCGGTGGGCAGAAGAAAATGGACAGGCTGAAAGAGATTGAACTATTGAAGGCGCAGACTACGGCGCCCTGGGCTGAGTGATACCCTTGCAGAAGCAGTCCTTCTCTCCCGTCGAACAGATGGCCTCGGCCACCTCGAAGATCATCGAAGACGGAGCAACCGTGCTTACGGGCTCGGGCCTTCCAATGATAGCAATGGCACTCGCCCTGCGGACCAGGACGCCAAATGTCACGATCATATTCGAGGCGGGCGGGATCGCCCCTCAGATCCCTGTCCTCCCCATATCGGTGAGCGACTCACGGACATTTCACAGGGCTATAATGGCGACCAGCCTCGACTGCGTGATGAGCACGGCCCAGCAGGGGTATGTCGACTACGGCATGCTCGGCGCCGCCCAGATAGACGCCTACGGGAACATCAACACCACCGCCATCGGGCCCTACCAGAGACCCAAAGCACGACTCCCAGGAAGCGGCGGCGGGAACGACGTCGGTTCGCTCTGCTGGAAAACGATCATCATCATGCAGCAGGACAAGAAGCGCTTCTCCCGCAAACTTGATTTTCTCACGACGCCGGGGTACCTCGACGGGCCAGGCGCCCGGGAACGGGCCGGGCTCCCCGAGGGGACAGGACCCTACCGCGTGGTAACCCAGCTAGGAGTCATGGGGTTCGACGATGCCACGAAGCGGATGAAGCTCCTTGCTGTCCACCCGGGCGTTTCCGTCGATGACGTCAGAGCTAACACGGAATTTGACCTGATCATCCCGTCGGAGGTCTCCATGACGAGCCTCCCCACCCCCGAAGAGATCAGATTGCTGCACGAGGAGATAGACCCCTCACACTTCGTCGTCAGGTAGCCCACTCATCCATTTCGCGCCAAGGCTTATCAGCCGAATCCTCCCGCGCGCTTGGTCATGTCCGTACCGTTCGATACTTTCAGTCAGCTCGACATCAGACTGGGCCAGGTGCTTGAGGTCGAGGACATGCCTCAGGCTCGGAAGCCGATGTACAAGCTGAAGATTGACTTCGGGGACGGCAAACCGAAGCAATGCGTCGCAGGAATCAAAGCATCCTATACCAAAGAGCAGCTGATGGGGAAGATTGTGGTTGCGGTTGTAAACCTCCAGCCCAAATCGGTGGTGGGCGTCATGTCAGAGTGCATGATGCTCGCGGCCTTCGACGACGGGGGTGCTTCATTGCTGTCGCCCGATAAGGAGCTCCCCCTTGGCACCAAGGTCGGTTGAGTTTCGCGGCAAGCTTTTAATCTCCAGAAAGAGCGAGTTGAAACGAGCGGTGGTCGTCTAGCCTGGTCCAGGACAGTAGCCTGCCACGCTACTAACTCGGGAAGTCATGAGAATGACTCGAGAATTCAAATCCCGGCCACCGCACTTATGCTTTCAGGTATGGTGCACCGTGGAGTATGATGCGCCAGCATTGGCGAATATGAATCCCCAACACGACGGTTAATGTAACGTGTGCCTCCGCCTCATCCACCCCTTGTTGCCAGGACCACATTCTATGGCTAAGCAAGGTTAAAAATCACCTACGCTCTTCTCTGAATAGCGTGTATGAGTTCCACGACCACTTCTAGGCTCATGCGTTTGTCAAGGCTAATCCCCACTCTCTTGGCACTTCTTGGTGTGGTTGGCCTTTCAGGTAGCATGTTACCGCAAACATCAGTCCCCCAAACCCTATCCTCATCCTACCCTACTGTAACTTGGAGCATCAGCAATTCCAATTGGCACTTCACGCCACAAGTGATAATGTCGTCCACCACGACACTGGATTCTACCATCCCTAAGCTCGACTCATACGGACCGCAACAGCTTCAGTTGTCTACCCGCCAAGATTTCGAAGGCATCCTGTATGAGGATTATCGCTCTCGAAGGTCCCGGGTCGTGATATGTATTGAAATTGCGAAAAGGCTGGCCGTGGAACCCTTGACCCTCACCAATATCGCTCTGCTCACAAGGGTAAACTTCAGTCAAGCCAGGATTTGCCTTGAACAGATGATGCTTGCAGGCCTTGTGCAAGGTTGCCCTCCTTGGGGAAGGAAAGAATACGCACTAACGAGAAAGGGCATGCTCTTTTTGGAAAGTGGGGAGCAGACTCTGAAATTACTGCAACCTGAAGTTAGAAGAGCAGGTCAGTAAAAGAGGACTACGAGCCCTGGGACGTACGTTAGATACGTACTAATTCTGCGTTAGTCGTATATGTCGTTTGGTCTTTCGGGATTCCAATGAAAAGAAGACTTTCTGCAATTATCATTGCTCTAGCACTAGCAACGAGCTTCTGCGTTCCACTTGCTGTCGCTGGGTCTCCGTCTCCAGCCGCCTGCACCTCGTATCAGAGTACCTCGAACACGAGTAGCGACGGAACGATGTATGTCAGAGCCACCGAGTATTTGTGTCCGGGCGGCGGAACCAGTGGTCAGGTCGGGTATGACGCATATTCAGGTGGAAGTTACTACACGACATCGTACACCGCCTGTGGCACCAAGTATTCAGCGCCATCATCGGACAATCTGGTCGCGGTGTCGTTCTACTCCGGCACGAGCTGCAGTCCTTCCGCCACGGGAAACTTCAACTTCAACACAGTGTATAGTGGATCTAGTGGCACGGTCAGTGGCTCATCAACGACAGACATAACAGGCTGGAGCGGCAACTGTGCGTGGGGAGGAAGCGCATGTACCGCTACGACCTCCGCTTCGGCGCCCTAAGACTGGGACCAAGTTGGGACAAGAAGTCGTGCGTTCCCAACTGGCAATCCCATGTTTTTTCTCTGAAACTAGATTCGAGTCTTCATGCGAGACTGAAGACATGACCCGAACTCCGGTTTCGTGGCTGCGTCGGGGGCAGGTTCGACGTGGTACCGCCCACTATCTCGCTACGAATGGGATTACCAGAACACAATTAGACCGCTTTCTTGATGACGTATGGTTTGCCGCAATGGAAGTCAACTAGATTGAGTTCACACGGCTCTCCAGCTAGGATGGTCATTTCACTTTTGATGGTTTCGATTCTCTTCGCCTTATTGTTCTCGACCGGCCCAGCTCGGGCAGGTATCACCATCGTCAACGCGTCTACTTATCCGTGGCTTAAGACAGGCGCCTATGCCAATTACACAAGCGTTTTTGGCGACGCGCCTGCTTTCGTTCTGCAAAATGGGACTGTTTTGCTGTCTGTTCCCCCTGCTGGACCGCCTACCCTTCCTCAAGGGACCACGAATACCACCCTGGATTGGTCGGTTTTGAACCGAGTCGGCGGTATGGCCTCGATTTCAGTAAGGTACCGAATCACTGGATGCGAATATTCCGAGGCCGACGTTATGGAGCACGAAAACTGCAATCACTTCAACTTTGGTAACTCCGAAGTGTTAGACGTAAACATATCCAACGGCGAGGCTTACCTTGGCGGAAAGGGAATAGGTGAGTTGAATTTCTGGGGGGCACCGCTTTTGGACAATGGCACCGCGTATTCGGGGACTGCATTCGTGAACGGGGTAGGACATGATTCGCTGGCTAATGTAACGGTATACCTAGACCTGAATCTTGGCATCCGGATAGTTACTCCGGGCGGAGCCGTTGCCGCGCCCGACTATGTCTACAGGGTGGTACCAGCGCTCTATGGTGTTGGTCCCAACTCGGTCTTCGCCTGGGAAAAGATTAGTGGAGCAGCTTTTTACAATGGAGGGAAACTAATTACGGTCTTCCCTATGTTCGCGCCTTCGGGCGTGTACGACTATTACAGCGGTCTTGGCATTCAAATCTCAGGCCCCTCGTACCCCATTAATCGAACGGTTTGCAGCATTCGAAACGGGCAAATTGAGGGCTGTCAAGTGGCAACTTATGCAACTACACTGGGCAATTTTTCTCGCAGCGACGCCGCTGAGCTTGACTTAGCATCGACCAACGTCCCGCTCGGTCCAAATCAGCCAGCCTCTACATCTACGACCTCAGAATCGCAATCATATCTCCCCGGTACGAGCGAAACGTTCTTAGTCGTCGTACCCATCCTCGCTTCGGCTGTCGCCCTCACGGGAGTTTACTACCTTCGCTTTAGGAGATCTGGTCATAGTGCCGCTTTCAAGAGAACCGGGGACGAGTGATTGTTAATACGACTTGAAGGTGTCACCAAGAGATTCGGTTCAACCCTCGCTCTAGACGACGTGTCGCTTGATTTCAAGGGAAAGGTGAACCTGGTTCTAGGCACCAATGGATCAGGGAAGAGCACTCTGATTAACGTCTTGGCCGGAGTCACATACCCTCAAGAGGGTACGCTGAAACTAGGGAGCGAAGAACTGCACACCGAAAATCGTAGGGCCTGGCGAAGAGGGATTCAGAGCGCAAGAGCGAACATGGGCTTCTTGCTTGACAAGCCTGGCTATCCGACTTACTTCGAAGGTAGAGAGCTGCTCGAATGGGCATCATCAAAAAGGGACGCCGATTGGACTGGGAAGATCACCCAGAATCTGGACATGACAACTTTCGCACCCAGGGCTATAGGTGGCTACTCAAGCGGAATGACCCAAAAGATTGGCCTGGGGACTTCAATCGTCTCGAAGCCTGAGGTAGTCCTCTGGGACGAGCCCACCGCGAACCTGGACGCTCCGACCCGAAGATCAATTTCCGGCTTTATCAGGGACCTTGCAAAGGCGGGTACCACCTTCATCATCGCGTCTCATACTCCCTCGGACTTCGAGGATGTCGCAGACTGGATGTGCGTGATGAGATTGGGACGCGTGGTCATGTCGGGCATGATTAAGGATCTCGCGGCAGGTTCGGCAAGATTATTTGTCGAATCTGACCAACCTTCCCTTCTGGCAGCCGAGGCACTCCGTTCCGGCTTAGCTGTTAGGGCAGAGGTTCACGACAGCCGTGTGGAATTGAAGACTAGGGACCCCCCTGACGTCAATGCCTTCCTAAAGACAGCCAGAAGCATCGGGGTGGAAGTTCGCTTTGTAGATACGAAGCCCAATTCTATCAGCGAACTCTATGCGGAAGCGATCACATGAAGTCGAGTTGTGATAGATGCCTTCGGAAGTGAAAAGGGCTGGGTAACTTCCTCAAAGTCTTGCGCTGGACCTTCAAAAACGACTTCGTCGAGCCGCTTCCCGAGCTCGTCCTACTCCTTGGGGTCGTAGAGGTAGGGTCCCACAACTTCCTTGGGCAAGGGACCGCCGACCAATTTTCTAACCTGACGTGGAACCTCGACGTTCTGATTCTGATCTTCGTTGCAATCGCCGGCGTCATGAGCTATTCTCTGGCTCTGGAAAAAGGGCAGGTTGTCCAGCAGTTCCTTTCACTCCGCATCTCTAGGGCGAAATTCGCCGCGTTGAAGTGGGCTTCGCTGTTCGTTATCTTCGTCCTCTTCATTCTACTTCTAGACTTCATTGCCTTCTTCCTGTACCTCGGGTACTTCCCAACCTTCGGGTCCTATGCCCGTTGGGCGGACGCCCCTGCGTTGTCATTTCTCATCATGATTGGGGAGCAGCTTGTGCTCCTCGCTTTCCTCAACTCCCTCGTGATGGCCATCTCTTTCGGCATCAGAAGGACCACGGTCTCCCTCCTAGTGTTCCTCGCGTTCACGCTCTTCACGGCTGGGTACCTCTCCTTCGGGTCCGCGATTATACCCGAGTACCTTCAGCTCGGATATGGCGACTACCTGATTGTCAACAGCTTCTCGACGTATGTCTTCAATATGCTCTACAGGCCAGCAGCCTTAGCCCTGGCGTCTGCCCCAGACATTACCGATTACCTGGCCCTAGCCTATCGGGTCATCAGCGCAGTCGTGCTGTTCTTTGCAGGGTTAGCTTTACTTGTGAGGGCCGACCTCGATTGAAGATCAGGACGAGGTCATTGTTGGTTCTTTTTGTCATAGGTTTGGGCTTGGTCATCGGAGCCCAGATAACGCCCGGTGCGACTTCTACCTCCAGTCGCCCTCCAAACGTATCCCAACCGGACATCTATTTCCTCATCCCAACAACCGCCTCGATAGGCATCTCCACGCTGAACGGGACCGCGTCCTTGATCGTCTCTCAAATCAACGGAGATCTCACGAGCGCGCCCCCAATCGTGAATGTATCCGTGGTTCAGAAGGACATTGTAACCTTCGTCGTGCCAACCAGAGGATACTATTCGGTCGAATTCTTGGAGAGAAATGGGATCCCAGCTGCTGTCACCTACTCGCTCACAATAGGCGGACAGCCGTTCGATGCAACGCTCGCCGGCGCCATCGTGTTGGTCGTAGGCCTCGTAGGGGTTACCCTGACAGCAGTGATGGATCGGAGGAGAAGTAACACTCAAAACGCCCGAAACGACACCCCGACGCACTGACAGTCTCCCGTCCCGACGAAGGTTTACCACGTGGGCACTGGAGGACGGGGATACGACGTTGTAAACTCCCCCTCGGCCCGGCTGTTTCTGTGCAAGCGGCTAGCCTAGAACTTGTGTGTGCACAATACTGTTCCAGTACGCGCTTTGCCCTGCGGTAGTGCCTGTGCCTAAGTCCTGTCAGAGTAAGGTCCGAACCCTTACCCTTGGATCCATTGAATCAAGCGTTGAACTCTAACGCTTAGATCCCTAGGAACAAGCGTCGAACCCCGACGCTAATATCGTTCGGAGATGTGGTCAGACGCCGACCAC
>Ga0187770_10001725_pt1 | contig 11800 bp, 10 predicted proteins | sample 0116_SJ02_MP02_2_FD_133154 | JGI IMG/M metagenome (GOLD analysis project Ga0187770, IMG submission 133154) | Tropical peat soil microbial communities from peatlands in Department of Meta, Colombia - 0116_SJ02_MP02_20_MG | ecosystem: Environmental > Terrestrial > Soil > Wetlands > Peat | place...
CCCGCGTTATGAACGCTGTGAACACTGTGCGGGAACCGGTGCTGAACCGGGCACTGACATAAAAACGTGCCCGTCCTGCGGTGGTAGGGGCGAGATACAGCGGGCTCAGAATATCTTCGGGGCACAGCTCATCAGGATAGAAACGTGTTCTCAGTGCCAAGGCGAGGGAAAGATTTTTGAGACCGCGTGCAAGAGCTGTAGGGGCGCCGGAAGGCTACGAACAACTAAGACAGTGCCGATCAAGGTCCCTCCAGGAGCATATACGGGCTTGCATATCCGAAAACCTGGCGAGGGTTCGGCAGGCGCTCGTGGCGGGCCTTCAGGCGATTTCCTTGTCGTTGTGCGCGTGCTACCACATCCGATCTTCAAACGTGAGGGCGACGACATCTATAGCGATCTGTCTATCAGCGTGTCAGCTGCGGCACTGGGCGGGCAAATTGAAGTGCCTTCGATATACGGAGCGATAAAAGTAGACATTCCCGGAGGGACGCAAGGCGGCACAACTATCCGCTTGCGGGACAAGGGAGCCCCTAGCGTTCACAGACGTGGCCGCGGCGACCAATACACGACACTGATCGTTGAAATTCCGAAGAATCTGACAGAAAGGGAAAAGGCGCTCTTTAGAGAACTGGCATCTTTGAAGGGTGAAACTACAGGGCGAGCTAGTCGCAAGGCTAAGGTTTTTAGCACCGTCAAGGACGTCTTCGGCGCTAGCGATTGAAACCCCCCTCAAGGGATCGTTTAGCATGTATCCCCTCTCACTAAACGAACGGGCCCTTGTTCAAATAACCCAGCAACTTAAAAGCTTTATAAAAGGCAGCATACTATCTGCCAAGGCTAAGGGAGCGGTCGTTGCGCTGAGTGGGGGTGTGGACTCCTCGGTTGTGGCCGCGTTGGCGCACGACGTTGTGAACACAAAGGCGTTGATACTCCCTGAAACAGCCGTCACCTCGGCGCAAGACGTTCTCGACGCAACCTCTATCGCAGAAACGTTTGGGCTATCGTTCACAGTAATCGAAATCAATGACCTGATCGACTGCTTTAGAGAAGCGGCGCGCCCTATACTCTCTGCGCGCATAAATGGTCAAGTTTCGAACGCCGAAGCAAATTTGAAGCCCCGGATCAGAATGACGTTGAGCTACGTCGCGTCGAACGCCGAATTGCGGCTAGTTTTAGGAACAGGTAATAAGACAGAGCTGTTAACGGGCTACTTCACTAAGTACGGAGACGGCGGCGTTGACGCTTTACCCATTGGTAGCCTCTATAAAACTCAAGTGTTTCAGTTGGCACGATACCTAGGGATTCCTGACAGAATAATCTTGAAAGCTCCTTCTGCTGGGCTTTGGTTAGGACAAACTGACGAGGAAGAACTAGGTATCTCATACAATCTCCTTGATCGAATCTTGCTAGAACTAGTAGACAGGGAGAAAACCGTCAAGGAAACCGCCAACTTGTTGGACGTCGAACCAGAGCGGGTTCAAGAAATCTCAGACCAAGTGCTGTGCGCCAAGCACAAAAGGCACACCCCTCCAGTTCCAATAATAACGTAGCTCTTCCCGAGTTGCCCCCCCACGAAGCAAACGAGCAGCGTCAGCATGGGGAAATTTTTATGTCGAGTACGACATGGTACTGGCGCGGAGCGTAGGATCTTACTTTCTTAAGGCGAATTCTCTCGACCGTTCTATCAAATCTCCCGACAGCTTCTTTTACGCTTTCAATTGCACGAGGAAATTCGTTTTCGGGTTTGACGTCATAATAATGGACAAACCCGCCACTTCCGCTAAGCATCGTTAAGGCGTCGTATAGGAAATTAAAGGCTGAATGCGGCAAATTCATAATGACACGGTCTGCTACGTCTCGAAACTTAGGGGCCAGGTCTTTAGCGTTGCCGAAGCACGCCTCTACGTTATGCAACCTGTTCAGTTCGATGTTGTTCTTCAAGCAGCGAAAGGCATCAGGATTTTTCTCAAAAGCAATTCCTTTTTTGACTTTCTTGGCCAGCAGTATCGTAAAAGGCCCAACGCCGGCAAACATGTCCACTACGGTTTCGCTTGATTGCACTGACTCAGCTATGCGATGCCGTTCTGTAGCTAGCCGTGGGCTGAAATAGACACACGCAACATCCACTTGTAATCTTGAGCCGTATTCTTTGTGCACCGTTTCCGTCCGTCTTTCGCCCGCGACGAAGACGAGGTCTTTGAGCCGATATTCACCGCCTACGCCACTAACTGCTGCCAGTACAACTTTAATGTCTCGTCGTGTCTGCAGAAGCTCTGTAGCGGCGGCTAGAATGCCGTCGAACCAATCAATTACAGCAATGTCCCCAATGACGTCGTACCGGATTCCAAGCCTCTTGCGAGGCGGTTGTAGCCGGGGTTTCAACGCGCATGGTTTAAGATCATAGCGAAGCTCATTAGATTCTCCTTTGAAAGGGATATAAAGTCGATCACGTCGTTCTTCTATTCTGTATCTCTCATCTAGGAGGCCAAGTTCCTTGAGTTCTTTCCTGACTCGCTCGCCTTCGTGCTTTGGTACACTAACGCACAATTTCTTTTTCGCCGACACAGGCATCCGCACGATATAAGAACACGCGACGCTTATCTTCTTTCTGGTCTCCAAAACCTCAAGCACGGGCGTTAAAAAAACGAATCAAAGATCCCAGTTTGCCGAGAGAAAGAACTATTTCAGTTGACGCATAGCTATTTGCTGAATTCTGGCGTGAAATGAGGTGATGCGGTGCTGACCTTCGTTGGGTTAGGCTTGTACGACGAAGAAGACGTAACGGTGAAAGGACTAAAAGCGGTCAAAAATGCTGATGTGATATACGCGGAGTTCTACAGCTCAAAGCTTATCGGAGCCACAATTGAGAAATTGGAAGAATTCTATAAGCGCGAAATCCGTCTGCTCGACAGAAATGATGTTGAGCAAGTCCCTGGGGAGACAATTTTGCGAGAGGCTGAGCGTAAGAATGTCGCTTTCTTAACGGCGGGCGACGCGATGATCTCTACAACGCACGTGGATTTAAGGATACGGGCGCACGACAGAGGGATACACACTCAAATTATTCATGGGGCATCGATTGCCACGGCGGTATGCGGATTGACTGGACTTCAAAACTACCGTTTTGGCAAGTCGGCAACCATTGCGTTTCCGTTCAGAGAGGTGTCTGACGTACCTTACGAGACGGTGACGGTAAATTTAAGAAGTGATCTCCACACGTTGCTCTTTTTGGATATACAGGAAGAGCTTATGACGCTTGGCCATGGAATCGAACTGTTGCTTCATAGTGAACACGCGAAAGGACATAATCAGTTGGCATCTCTACTGGCCGTCGGGATCGCGCGAGCGGGTTCGCGGTCACCGACGGTTAAAGCAGACGTGTTGGCGAGGCTCAAGGAGTACGATTTTGGGCCCCCCTTGCACGTCCTTGTCATACCCGCGTCACTTCACTTCGTGGAAAAGCAGGCGCTTAAAGCGTTTGCGGGTGCTCAAAATGTCCCAGATTGCGGATAAAGTAGCGATATATGAAACGATGCTCCGCACCGCCCTAGAACGGGCAGAGATTGTCATAAACAAGGAATATTCTACCGATTTCTTAACCATGGCGCGGTCGTACTATGAGGACGGGGTCTATTTTCGGACAAGCGGCGATTTGGTCAATGCACTAGTGTGCTTTAGTTATGGCCACGGGTGGCTTGATGCGGGCGTTCGGGTGGGGGCGCTTAAGGCCCAATAAAGAGAGTAGCTGTGGCTCTTCGGCTCAATTAACGCTAGCATCTTTGTTAAAACGCCATTGTGCCAATATTAATTAACTTTGTTGACTTATACTGGAGTATGCCCAATTATTATGTCACGCTCGAGGCTGCGTGGTTGGTGAAGGACGTCAAATCGGTAGATGACGCCATAGGCATAGCAATATCGGAGGTGGGCAAGCGCTTAAACCCAAAACTGAGCAAGGTTGAAGTGGCGGTTGGGTCGATGCCATGTCCTGCATGTGGTGAAATATTCGACAGCGTCTACTTGGTGGCTAATACCGCTCTTGTTGGGGTGATACTCGAGATAAAAATCTTAAATGCCGAAAATGAGTCGCACGCGGCAAAGATCGCAAAAGCGGTAATTGGTAAAGCGTTAGCCGACGTGCCGCTGAAAGCAATTGACGTTGCCCTCAAAGAAGGTTAACTGCTGCTGTTTCCGTTGCTCTTGTTGGAGTCTGAATGCGTTTGATTGCTTTGATTTCTGGCGGCAAGGACTCTGTCTGCGCGTTGAACTGCGCGTTGCGCGAACACGAGGTTGTGCAGTTAGTCAACGTACAGGCCGTAGAAGACTCGTTCCTGTATCACGTGCCGTGCGCAGGTCTCACTCGCCTAATTTCGGAGGCGGTCGACATTCCGCTAGTTTCGGGAGCATCTTTTTCGCACGAGGATGAATTGATATTGTTGAAAACCCTGCTGCGAGGTGCGGAAGCGGACGGCGTTGTAGCTGGTACGATAGCGTCTAACTACCAAATGAGTCGACTGAAGAAGATATGTGCTCAGCTTGAATTGCAGTTGTATACGCCTCTATGGAACAAAGGCAGCGAACGCTTGTTACGTGCAATGGCGGGCTCAATGGACATTATCGTTGTTCAGGTCGCTGCTTACGGCATGAATGAATCATGGCTCGGTAGGAAACTCGATGAAGAGGCAGTCGATGATTTGTGCGTATTGCACCGGAAACATGGGGTGCACATTATGGGCGAGGGTGGGGAGTACGAAACACTTGTTGTGGACGCTCCTATCTTTAAAAGGCGCATTAAAGTAATGAATTATGACAAGAAGTGGTTTAGCGAGCAGTGGAGAGGGTGCTTGGAGATTCACGAGTTCAAACTCGAAGATAAATGAGAACGTGGCGAACTAGATGAAGTTGAGGATATTTGGCCCCAAGGAAAAAGTCGTAAAGGGTATGGAGGAGACCACTGCGGGCTTGATGAAGTATGTGTTTGCGGCTCCGCGGTGGAAGAACACCATTCCTGTCACGCTTGCTCTGTCGCTTGTGGTTGGCGCAGGTGTTTTCAATTTTGGATGGAGGGAAAATCTCCTCGCAGGCCTGATTCTTATCGGCGTCCCAGCTGTGCTTGCCGCCGCATTTACGCACCCTTTAGCTCGGCTTCTGCAAGGAACTATGACCATCAATCGCTCTGCGTTGTTAGCATTTGTCGGGGCAGTGATAATTAGTGTCTTTTGCGTTCTCGGTGCACTGATTTCATCTGCAACCGGATGGCAACTGACAATCTCAGCCTACGTTATGTCCTTGGGCGCTGTTTTCGCGTTCAGAATTCTGGTGTTGATGGCTATAACGACAAAAAGTTTAGGCCGGAATGTGGTCCCTGCTTCGCTTCAAACGGTATTCGGAGCGCTTTTTTTGCCGCTGTTCGGAGCGACCGGATACGTCGTGAACTTAGTAGCAATTAGCGCAGTATTCACGCTGGGCGCTTTGGTCTTCATAAGGTACATCGATGCGCCGTTGAGAAAATCTTTTGGCGTAAGCGGCATGGATTTCATTCGTGGTTACATTGCGCAGGCGGTAGAAGGCGCCCCCGGCTTGGAGGACTTCTTCAAGAAGATAGGCGAATCCGTTGAAGTCCCTGTCACCACGCTATCGTTCAGGTCGAATGAGCGCTTAAAAGCGACGTTTGTCGTGCCGGCCGTTCATCCCGGTCCTGTCGGCGAGATTGGTGGCGGCAACCTTCCAGTAAGAATTGTTCGGAACCTCGATGGTGGCGAGATTTTTGTCCCTCATGGGACTGCGACGCATGATTTCAATTTGGTTTCGGCGACAGAATCAGTGAAGGTAGTTGAAGCTGCGGCGCGCGCATTGGAAAACACCTATTACAGTGTCGACGCGTCGCAATCAATTAGAGTGCAGAAAGGGGCCATTAAGCTTCTTGCGCAAAGATTTGGCGATTCAGTTCTGTTTGTCTCGACTTTGTCGCCAGAGTCAACAGAGGACATCGAGTATGGGCTTGGGCTCGTCGCCAGCGCTGAAGCGAGAACACGAGGCGCGCAGCACGCCGCGCTCATCGATGCGCATAACTGCACAGCTCCTTTTGCATCATCTATGTGGGCCGGTACAAAGAACTCATTCGACCTTATTGACGCGATCAGGGAAGCATCCTCGAGACTGATGCGATCAGAACCACTAAAAAGCGACATCAAGCTCGGAATAGCAAGGCGGGGGCCTATTTTTGGGCGAGACGAAGGCATGGGTGATCTTGGCATTCAGGTGGCATTGATTGAAGTTGCTGGGCAGCGCACGGCGTACGTCCTCGTTGATGCTAACAATATGGTGCCTAACTTGCGCGAAGTCATCGTCAGCGCCCTGAAAGTCGATGAGGCCGAAGTCATGACTACTGACAACCACGTCGTGAATTCCTACAGCGGCATCAATCTGTTGGGTTTCAAAGCCGACAACGGCATCCTTTTGAAGGCGATTATCGAACTGGTTGATGAGGCACAGGCCAATCTTGAACCGGTGCTTGTCGGGATGAACACCCAGCAGGCTAGCGGCGTATCGGTCTTTGGCTCGCAAAAGACTGCACAGCTTGCAAGTACAGTGAATGCTATGATGGCAATGGGGGGTGCTCTGGGAATATCTGTGATAATAGCATCTGTCGCTATCTCTTTGCTGCTTGTAATTTTCAACAGATAAGCAGACAACGTGCATCCTTTGAGTCGAAAAGCCGCTGAAGATCGGCTATTTGTGCGTGAAATAGCAGATGATTCTCGTCTGGCCGTGCTGTTCGAGTACTTGATCCACTCTGACAAAACCGTAGCGTTCAAACTGTACTACTCGATTGAGCTCGGCAGCTATGCCAGGTTCGCCTATCCCGATATCGACTCCGCTGGGCGTGATGACCTCGACTTGAGGCCCGTTTGGTGGGGCCCAGTGAATTATTCTTGTGTCTTTGATGATTTCGTCGCCAGCGTATTCTGCCTCTAGCGGCTCTTTTCTAACAATTCGAACGTTATAAAGATCTTTTAGTCGCACCAGATTGTTTCTGGATAAGATAAGATCTTGTGCACTGACACATACACAGCCTTCTACTGGGATCTCTCTAAAAGAGGCGCAAGATGATGGATGAAGTGGGGGGCGCGAGGTTGTGGGCTCGGCGTTCATTATGCTCATTGTAATCGGGTCGGACACGAAGAAGTATCTGTGAGCGACAGGATCGACAAGTTTCCTGTTCTCGGCATAGAGATTTTCCAAGCTAACGCTTACGTCCGATTCGTTAATGCCCAATTTCAGGATAAACAGCCTGACGGCTTCTGGAGAAAAACCTCTCCGTCTCAAAGCCATTAAAGTGGGGAGCCTAGGGTCGTCCCAGCCACTATAGAGCCCCCGATCAATCTCACTTCTCAGCTTACTTGTTGAGAACTTGCCGAATTCGTGGATGCTGATCCTGCCCCAATGTAAGGTGAACGGATACGTCCAGCCCATATATCGGTAAAGGAACTCCTGCCTTCTCTGGCTGTCGCGCAAATCCTTTCCACGAATTATGTGCGTAACTCCGAGCTCGTGGTCTTCGATCGCTGATTCGAAATCAAGCATCGGCCACACTCGAAATGCTAGCCCCCTGGGGTGTGCCGTGTGAACAATCCGAAAACCAATCCAGTCTCGCAAAGCCGGGTTCTTAAGCGTCACGTCGGTCTTGATTCGCAAGACAGCTTCTTTTTCTCCGAGTCGCCCGTCCAGCATCTGTTCCCAAAGGCGCATATTCTTTTCTGCAGCGTTCTCGCGGTCAGGACACGCCAATCCTGCGTCCTTGAGCTTTTTGAATTGCGCCTGGGTACAGGTGCAGATGTAAGCGGCGCCGTGCGCAATCAGTTGTTCGGCGTAATGATAGTATGTTTTCATTCGGTCCGAAGCGTTGACGATGACGTCTGGGGCTGCTTGAAGCCAGTTGCAGTCCTCCACGTACCAATCGTAGGCCTCAAGCATTGGTCGCTTCGTTTGCGGGTCGGTGTCGTCAAAACGCAGAATGAAAGAACCGCCGTACCTTTTGGCGTATTCAGAATTCACAACAATTCCGCGAGCACTGCCAAGCGTCGCTGGGCCGTTAGGATTAGGTGCGAATCGCATGACCACGTGTTCGTGGTGCAGCAACTCAGGAAGGTACATCTTTTTGTGTTGCGCCTTAGGTGTTTTGCGTCGTAGGTCTGGGGCTATCTGTTGGAGTAGCTGCCTCTGCTCGTCAAGCGTCATCGCGTTGACGTCGGCGACGATGCTCTCTGCCAAGGCCGATATCTCTCTTGCTTGTAGTTTAAGTTCCGGATGCTCGCCTACGAGCTTTGAGACAACAGCGTTAGGCACTGCTTTACCTTTGTGTAGAATAGCGTTGTGCACAGCGCGCTTCTTAATTGCACTGCTTAAAACTTCAGGTTCCATATGACCGCCCCGATGACCTGCCTTCAATACGCTCTCGAAATCATGTAGTCGGCAAGTTTGAGCAGCTTAGATTTCGCCTCTGAATCGGCTAGCTTAGCGAGTCGCGACTTTCCGACTCGGAGAATCTCAGCTGCCTTTTCCATAGCGTAATCGATTGATCCTGCATCCTGTAAGTCTTTAATTGCCCTTTCGATTGGTCTTTCGCTTGTGAGTTGCGATGGGTCAAGCCTTATGCCGTGCTTAAGTCCGTGGATCATAACTAGCGTCATCTTGCCTTCTATTATGTCGCTGGCCTTATCTTTTCCAAGCACTTCAGGCGCTGTAATCAAGTCAAGCACATCATCACGGATCTGGAAGCCTATGCCCATGGCTATTCCAAAATCCCACAGGGCGCTCACTTCGCTGTCGGTGCCGCCTCCAAGTATCCCTCCCATCGCCAAACTAGCTGCGTAGAGCACAGCTGTCTTTTTTTGGACCATGTCGAGATAGTCGGTCTCCGATATGTTTTTGTTATTTTCGAACTTTATGTCCAGCCACTGTCCTTCGCAGATGTGTAGGGACGCTTTCGAGAGAAGCTTAAGACATCTTGTTATATTTTCTGGTTGTGTTTTTGTGTAAGAAAGCACCTCGAAGGCTTTAGCATAGAGCGCATCGCCTGCTAAGACGGCTTCTGACCTACCCCATTTTGTGTGCACGGTCTCTATGGAACGTCGTGTTGCGTCTTCGTCCATAATATCGTCGTGAATCAGCGTAAAATTGTGGATGAGCTCTACTGAAACGGCTGCTGGAAGTATCGTCTCAACAGCGATATCGGGCTGCGCCACTTCAGCGCCCAACAGCAGAACCACCGGCCGCAGCCTCTTCCCACCAGCTTCAATGAGATGTCGAGCGGCTCTGTACAACTCCTCGGGGAAAACTACAGGAACATACTCGTTGAGCGCATCATCGATTATTGTCTTTCTTTTAAGCAGGTCGTCGTCCAAGTTGCTCACTCTTGACCCCTCCTTCCGTGCTGCTTTTGCGTGCAATACACCTCTGGCGGGGTTTTTCTCGGCCTTCAAGGTTTCACCGCGATGTTCTGGCCATTTCTCAGTAAGTGAATATTATCCCTTAAGCTGTAACCAGCTTCTTCTGCAAGTTCTACGTAGGAGCTTGTCATCGTTAGGTCTCCGTGCGTGGGAAAAATATGGTTTGGCTTGAGCATCTTGATCAGCTCCCAGTGGTCTTCGCGGGCCGCGTGGCCCGACACGTGAACATCAGTATAAAGCCTTGCTCCTCTCATCTTGAGCTTGGTTTCTACTGAATATCGATAAGCTGCGTTTATTGGGGTTGGTATCACCTCTGCAGAAAACACTATTTTGTCACCCGACGCCACTTCGTAAGGCGTTAGCCCGTTTGCGACCCGCGTGAGCATCGCTTCTGGTTCTCCTTGATGTCCGGTCATAATTGGAAGATATTTTTCTTTCCCTTCCTGCGCTACTCGCCTTAATACCTTTTCTACAGATCTTCTATTCCCGTAGACTCCAATGTCACTGGGAAGCTCGACGTATCCCATTTTTTCTGCAGTTCCTAGGTATCGTTCCATAGAGCGACCTAGGACCAGCGGGCGCCGGTCCATCTCGCGAGCTGCTTCGAAGATCGTCTTCACGCGGGCTATATGTGACGAAAACGTAGTTACGAGCACTCCGTTGCCTTCTTCTTCAGTACCGAGAAGAACGTCACGCACCAAGTCTTTCGCTATCTGTTCTGAAGGGGTTTTTCCCGCCTCCTTCACGCGCGTACTTTCGATGATGAGCGCGAGCACTCCGTCTTTTCCTAAACTCTTTAAGCGATTGAAGTCGGGGGGTTTGCCAATAACAGGCGTCCGATCAAGCTTGAAATCGTTCGCATAGACTATGGCACCGGCCGGCGTATGCAGAACGGCGAATATTGGATCGGGTATACTGTGCGTCGCTCGCACAAATTCAACCGCTATATCGGGAGTTATTTGATAAATCTGCCCTGCTTCGAGCGTGTAAAGGGGATTCTCGACGCCGAACTTCTTCTCGACGCGGATCTGTTGTGCGATGAGCTCTGCCGTAAACGGCGTTGATATTATCGGGGCTTCATACCGGTGGACAAGCTTTGGGACGGCGCCTATGTGATCGAGATGTCCGTGCGTGCAGACTATCGCCTTGACTGATCTCTTTGCTTTACTTAGCGTCGCGTCATTTGGTATCGCGCCCATCTTGATAAGGTCTATAGAATGCATCTTCTCGATTTCTGCATCCTCGTGAATTGCAATTCGATCGAGCCTAAGGCCCATATCTATGATTACTATATCTTCGTTCACTCGAATAGCAGTCATGTTGCGCCCGACTTCTTCGTAGCCGCCAATTGCGTTAACTTCTATCTCCAAAGCGCTACCTCCTCACCTGAAGCTCAGCTAGGTTGAATCCTCGTTGTTGTAGTATCTGACCAGTTTCGCCAGTGATGACGAGCGGGCATTGCTTTAGATCAGGGAGTGTCTTGCATCCAGTTAGGAACATTGCGACTTTTAATTCTTCTACGACCGCCATTATCTCGCTTATTACATATTTGGGCCCTTTAAATGCGGGTTTTAGCAGAGGCAAGCCTATCCCGCATAACGACGCACCGAGTGCAATAGACTTGGCGACGTGGAGGCCGTTCCTGATCCCTCCAGTTCCGATTACGGGTAAGGTGCGGGATTCCAAAATGGAAATTGCGGTCGGTATCCCCCAGTCGGCATACAGCGTCCCCAGCCTGTCTAGCAGGGGGTCTGTCTGCGCGCGGTACGATTCAACTCTTGCCCAGCTCGTGCCCCCAGCGCCGCCCACATCAATCGCAGAAGCGCTTGCCTTTTTTAACCGAGCTGCTGCTTCTCTGGAAATCCCCGCGCCCGTCTCCTTTGCGATCATTGGCACCCGAAGCGAATCGGCAAGTGATTTCATCGCGTCGAGGCATCCTTCAGCGTCCGTATTCCCCTCTGGTTGCACCGCCTCTTGCAGGAAATTCAGATGAATTGCCAATGCATCTGCGTCAACCATATCGATCAAGCGGTCAATGATCTCCATATCATATTCCTTAACTTGTGCGGCCCCGATGTTAGCCACTACAAAAGCGCTGGGGGCTCGCTCTCGAACTATGCTGAACGACTCGACCTGGTCAGGATGTTCAATTGCTGCGCGCTGGCTTCCTACACCAATGCCGATGCCGAGTCGCTCTGCGGCCTCTGATAACGCAGCGTTGATAGCAGTTGTCTCTTCGTGTCCGCCTGTCATTCCTGCTATAAAGACGGGAGCTGTGAACCGCCTTTTTAAGAACTTAGCAGTCGTTTCGATCTGTGACTTTGTCAATTCAGGAACTGCGTTGTGGA
>Ga0187770_10001726_pt1 | contig 11796 bp, 10 predicted proteins | sample 0116_SJ02_MP02_2_FD_133154 | JGI IMG/M metagenome (GOLD analysis project Ga0187770, IMG submission 133154) | Tropical peat soil microbial communities from peatlands in Department of Meta, Colombia - 0116_SJ02_MP02_20_MG | ecosystem: Environmental > Terrestrial > Soil > Wetlands > Peat | place...
CCAAGGCGGACCGCGGCCGTCCCTACTCCGCCGTGCATCGCGCGCTCGCGTCCCAAGTACTTCCCGACGGTCGCCCCTGCCCCTGCACCGACTCTGCCGACGGGGATGTCCTCCCGGCTCGCCCGCCGAGCGGCCTCGTACCCGAGGGGGAGGTAGTCCGGGATCGCGCTCGACGTTCGGGGAAGGTCGAAGAGCGCGGCTCCGGAAATCGGAGCGACCAGATTCTGGTTGCGGAACACGCGGTGACCTCCTCCCTGCTCGAGCACGCGGAGGCGGATCCCCCGCGCCGCGTCGAGCCCGTACACACTCCCTCCGGAGAAGAAGAGCGCCCAGCGTCGTCCGAAAGTTGCGTCGAGCGACAAGGAAGCGGTATCGTATGTCGCCGAGGCGCCTCCCCGGACCTCGACGACCGTGGGGGCGGCCGCCGTGAAGAGGAGAGCCGTCACTCCGGTCGTCGCTTCGGGGTTCTCGGCATGGCCGACCGCGACTCCCCCGACTCGGGTGAAGTCTACCAGCGACGGGTCCACGGAACCGAAAGGCCCACGGTGGAAAAAGCGGTTCCTGCCCTCCGCGCGATGGGCTCTTGTATGCGGCGTTGGTGCCGGGCGCCAACATGCCCGCAACCCGCCGGAAAGCCCGCCCCGAATCTCCGGTCCCGAAGGGATTCCGGGTGACCCGGGACCTGCCGGTGGGTCGTCATCCGCTGCTCGCGGCGTTTCCGGGCCTCGACCAGTTGCCCGCCGCGGAGCGGCTCCAACCCGATCCGGCCGCACGGGCGAAGCTGTTCGACGAAACGTGCGTACAGGTCGTTAACCAGGACCTCTGGATGTACGTCGCCCCCTGGGACATGCCACCGGGGGCGCGGGGGGTATGGAAGCCGGTCCTTTCCCCGGGCTCGGATTGTATCGTCATTGGAAAGGGCCACCTCGCCGACAGTACTGCGATCATGCTGTTCATGGACATCTTTCACGAGCTCTGTCACGTGATCCAGCGCCACGGAGGCGCGAACCTCTGGGCTCCGGGCGTGAGCTACGTCAAGCGCTGGACCGAAGTGGAGGCGTACCGATTCGTGATCGATGAGGCCCGCCGCCTCGGCGCGACGGACGACTTTCTTCGGGACTACTTGCGCGTCGAGTGGATTTCGGAAGACGAGCACCGGCAATTGCTCGAGAGTCTCGAGGTTCCCTTTTCGTAGTCTCGACCCCGGTGAAAATCCCTCGGGCCGGCCGCCGCAATCGGTCCCCGGACAGGGTCGGACCGATGCGTGACGAACCGACTCTTTATCCCCCCGACCCCGAAACGAACTGTTTACCGGGGGCCCGCGACACGTCAATGGACATCAAGTCCCGTCCCGTCCTCCGCCCGTCGACCAACGACCTCTGGTTCCTCTCGTACCTTCCTCTGGCGGTTTCGGACGGTATCGCGACCCCGCTCATTCCGCTCCTCGCCCTCCAGCACTTTGGCGCGAGCGCGTTCGTCGTGACGATCATCATCGCGGCGAGTGCGATGAGCCAAGTCCCGTTCACCATCCTCTGGGGGAACCTTTCGGACCGCGTTGCCCACCGAAAGTACTTCCTCGTCTGCTCGTTTCTCGCGACCGGCGTCAGCATCATCCTGATCGCCCTCGCCTCCGACCTCATCACGTTCTTCTGGCTGAACGTGGTGGAAGGTCTCGCCTCCGCCGCGAGCGCCCCGATCGGGACGATGCTCCTGCTCGAGACGCGGCACAAGCGATGGTGGCCGCAGGATATCGGGCTGTTCGGCCTCATCTCGGGGCTCGGGACGACCGCCGGCCTCGCCATCGGGTTCGTCTGGCTGTTCGTCATCGGCTATTCGCAACCGGCGATCCAGGCGATGACCGCCCTGCTCCTGGTCTCGGGAGCGCTGGCGCTCGTTTCGGCGGCCATCGCATGGGCCTGGATCGAAGAGCCCACCACGCGGGTCGAGCGGAAGACGGTCTCCGGCCTTCTCAACCTCAACCGCGGGGTGGTGGAGCGCATCCGCCACGTGCGAGCCCGCATCCTCGGGCTCGTCGACCTGACCCGCTCCACCGCCGAGCGATTACCGGGGCGGGAGTACCTCTTCCTCGCGGCGCTCGGGGTGATGAGCGTCGGCTTCGACATCTTCTACGGGCCGTTCCCGGTGTTCCTCTGGCAGAACGCCCGGTTCTCCGACGCCGGGGTCTTCATCGTCTACCTCGGCTCGTCCGCGGCCTCCACCGCGTTGTTCTTCCATTCCGGGAAGGCGGTCGACGCCCACTCGCCGAAAACGGTGTTCCTCGAGTCGCTGGGAGGCCGGGTGCTTCTGATGCTCCTCTTCCTCTGGGGACCAATCTACGTGCTGTTGGGCTTCGGCTCCCCGGCCCTCCTTGCGTGGCTCACGCTGCTGAACGCACTCCTGGGCGTGACCTGGGCGTTCATCAGCACCGCGAGCACGCTGTTCCTCGTCCGACTGGTCGGCCGGTCGGCCCGAGGGCGTGCACTCGGCCTCTACAATGCGATCTCGGGAGCGGGGAGCCTTATCGGGACGCTCCTCGGAGGCTGGCTGTACGCCACCTACGGGGTGTACTTCGCCTACTCCACCGCCGCGATCGCCGTGGTCGCGGGAGGGGCTCTGCTGCTGCCGATCCCGTACCACCTCTTCCAGCTCTCCCGTTCGCCGTCGCGTCGCCACCGTCGGTTCGCAGCGAGCGCTCGTGCGGTCTCCCGACCCGCCCGGTCCTCTCGCCGCTAGTCCGGTTCAGCCCCAGCCGAAGATCTCCCAGGTGAGCGTCCGGACGACGTAGCCGAGCGCGAGATGGGCTAGGAACACCTCGAGGGCCGGGGGGTACTGCTCGATCACGCACGAGCGGAACCCGAGCTGGCCGACCCCGACGGGGTCGGTGCCCCGGAGGACTGCGAACCGGCCGGTCAATCGCTCGTTGATGGTGTACTCGACCCCGGCATACACCACCGTCATCGGACCGAACGTCGTGGACTTCGTCTTCCAGAGGTCGTCGCCGACTTGGATACGGATCTCGTCGGCCTTCGCACGATACGAGACGACCGAACGTCCGTCCGTCGAGGCCCGGGGCCGCTCGAGGATGTACTCGGTCGAGAACAGTGCGGCCAGCTTCGGCCCGAGTCCCGGGGACTCGGACTCCGCGGGCCGGCCGGTCCAGGTCTCCGAACCGACCTCGACCTCGATGATGTTCTTTAGCACCCGAGCCGTCGCCCGAATCATCGAATCGCCGCTCGAAGGAGTACCGGCCATCAGGTATTAATGGCGCCACCGGTCGGCGGTGCGTGACGGCTCCTCGCCCCCGGCCCCCGCCCTTGGACCGAGAGTTCGGCCTCGGGTTCTACGGCTCCGCCACACCGGGGGTGTCGGGCCGGACGAAGTCCTCGCCCGAGGATTTCCGGGTGGCGGAGATTTCGAACTACCCGGCGCCGGACCCCGGGGGCGCCTTCACCGTGCTGCGGGTCGAGAGTCGCGACTGGGAGCAGCATGAGCTGGGCCAGGCAATCGCCCGACGACTCGGACTACCGTTCGCGTCCGTGCAGTGGTCGGGCACCAAGGACCGCCGGGCCGTGGCCGAGCGACTGTTGTCGTATCGGGGACCGCTCCCGGCCGGAGACCTCGAGCTTCCCCGCGTGACCGTGCTCGATGCCTACACGGCACGGGACGGCCTCGTTCTCGGTCGGCACTTCGGGAACTCCTTCGAGATCCGGGTAAGCGAACTCTCGCTCCCCACGGCGGAGGCGCTGGCCGCCTTCCGAGCGACGGAGGAAGAGCTGAGGAACCTCGGCGCCTGGCCGAACTTCTTTGGTCCTCAGCGATTCGGGGAAGTCCGTCCGGTCACTCACGGAGTGGGCCGGCACGTCGTGCGAGGGGACCTCGCGGGGGCGGTCGAGACGTACCTGGTCGCGCGACCACCGGGGACACCGGACGGGGTGGGGGACCAGGCCCGCGCGACCTACGCGGAAACGCACGACGCGGCTCGGGCGCTGCGGGAGTTTCCGGCCCACTATCGATTCGAGCGGGCGCTTCTCGAGCGGCTCGCGAGAGGAGACCCTCCCGAACGCGCGTTTCGAGCGCTCGGGCGCGAGCTCCGCCTCCTGTTCGTGCACGCGTTCCAGGCCCTGTTGTTCAACCGATGGATGACCCGCCGCTACGAAGCGGGATTGCCGCTCGATGTCCCCCTCCCCGGCGACCGACTCCTCCGGCTGGGCCGCGATGGGACCGTGCGCAGCCAGGAAGGGGTCCCGGTGTCGGAGGACAACCAAGCGGAATGCGCGGACCTCGTTCGACGGGGCGGCGCGTGGGTCGCCGGGCCTCTCATCGGGTACGAAACGCCGCGCCCCGAGGGTCCTGTGGGCGAACTCCTCGAGGCGGTGCTCCGCGAGGAAGGGGTCGACCGCAGCATGTTCCGCGTTCCCGTCTGTCCCGAGGTGGCGAGTCGAGGTGCCTGGCGTCCGGCGGTGCTCCCCGTGCCTCCGATCGGCCTCTCGGAGTCCGAGGGCGGGGGCGTCTGGTTCCGGTTCGCGCTCCCGAAGGGAGCGTATGCGACCGTCCTCCTGCGCGAGTTCCTGAAGACGGGCTCCGAAACCTCCGTGGGCGACTCCTCCAAAGGAGGCTACTAATACTCGACAGCGGGGTTCGACCGCCGAAGAGAGACGGTCTCGTTCATGCCGGTCGATGCTCCCCCACGCCCGTTCCTGGTCCCCCTGCGAACGCCCGGGCCATCACCCCTTCCCGACCTTCCCGAAGGGACGACCCGGGTTCCCACGGGAGTACCGGATTTCGACTATCTCACCGGCGGACTCCCGACCGGTTCGGTCATTCTGCTCTTCGGGGAGGCCGGTGCCGGGCACCAGGAGTTCGCCCTCACCTCGGCGGTTCACCTGATGCTCCATTACGACGACCCGAAACTCCACCAGTTCTACCTCGGGAACGCGAAGGGCCCGTTCCTCTACCCCCAGGGCGTCGCCTACGTCAGCACAAGCCGGTCTCGTGAACAAGTGATCGCGGAGCTGCACGGCGCGTTCGAGGCGACCTACGCGGAGGTGCTCTCCCGGCACATCAACTTCCATGACCTCTCCCCCGCGTACTTCCAGGACACCGTGGTCCCCTCCACGTGGGCGTCCCTGTCGAGCCCCCTCCTCTCGGGCGCCCCGGTGAGCGCCGCGCCGGACGACGGAGGGCCGCTGAGGACCCTCGCCGACGCGGTCGACCAGGACGGCCGAAAGAACCTCGTGATCGTTGACTCGCTCACCGACCTTCTCGTCCGGCGGGGTATCGAGGCCACCGACCTCGTGACCCTGCTGAAAGGGCTTCGCCGTCGGGCGAAAGAATGGGACGGGGTCGTCTACCTTCTCCTCTCGAAGGGGGTCGCGTCCGCGGCGGTCGAGCAGGCCGTGATCGACTCGGTCGATGGGGTCCTCCACTTCAGTTGGGTGGCGAGCCCGAGCCAGTCGCACCGGCAGCGGGCGATGGTGATCGACAAGTTCATGCCGATCTTGGCCCGCCTTCCGGCCGAGTACCATGGTCGGTTCATGATCCGCGTGAGCTCGGTGAGCGGGCTGGTGACGACACAGTATGAGCGGGTCTGAGAAAGAACGAGCCCGGGTCCCGACGGGCATCGCCGGGCTCGACGAGATGATTGGAGGCGGCTTCCCGGCCGGGCATGTCGTTCTGGTCACCGGGCTTCCCGGTACCGGCAAGACGTGCTTCGGGCTCCAGTACCTGTTCGCCGGAGCGGCCGCGGGGGAGAAGGGGGTCTTCCTCTCGCTCGAAGAGGACGTCGCGCCACTCCTCGAGAGTGCGCGGCAGTTCCGCTGGCCGGTCGACGCGGCGATCAGTTCGGGGACGCTCAAGGTACTTCGGATCGACCCGAAGGAGACCCGTCAGAGCCTTCACCGGATCCAGGGGGAGCTCGGGAAGGAGCTCACGAGCCTCGCGGCCAAGCGCATCGTCGTCGACTCGGTTTCCCTGTTGAACATGCTGAGCGACGACGAGTCCGGCCGGCGGGCCACTCTGTTCGCCCTCGCCGCCGCCTGCCGGGAATCGGGGGCGACCACGGTGCTCACCGCCGAGGCGGACCCTCTCCACCCCGAAGTGAGCCGGGACGGCCTGAGCGAGTACGTCGCGGACGGGGTCCTCCTCCTGGGGTACCGCACCGGGACCGACGGCCACCGCGTCGGGCTCTCGCTCCGGGTGCTCAAGATGCGACGAACCGCCCACGTTCGTTCGGTGCAACCGTACTCGATCGGTCCGAACGGGATCTCGGTCGACGCGAAGGCGGTCGATTTCGGAGGTCCGTAGACCGTTCCTGCCCCCCGTATCGGGACCTCTCCGCGGTGCCTAGATTAGGCGGGTCGTCGTCGGTGCCGCTGCCCGTCGCACGATGACCGTTCGGGAGCCGACCATCACGCCCGCCGACCGGAGCACCCTTCCCGGGGTTCCTCCCCGCGCACTACCGCGACCGTACTGGGTGCTGTACGTCGACCTGGACGCGTTCTACGTGTCGTGCGAGCTCCGGGACCGTCCCGAGCTCCGGGGCCGTCCGGTCCTCGTCGGGCCGCCCCCCGCCGAGGGACCGACGCGGGGGGTCGTGCTCTCCGCGAGCTACGAGGCGAGACCGTCCGGGGTTCGAAGCGCGATGCCGGTCGCCGTGGCCGCGCGGCTCTGTCCGGACGCGGTGTGGATCCCCCCGGACTTCGCCAAGTACGAACGGAATTCGAAGGAGGTCCGGGCGATCCTGCGCCGCCACTCCCCGACCGTGATTCCGTACAGCATCGACGAGGCCGCGGTGGTCGTTCGCGACGTCGACGCCGCGGCGGCGCATCGGATCGCCACGCAGATCCAGCAGGAGCTCCTGGAGGAGATGCAACTGCCCGCGTCCGTTGGAGTCGCCGCTTCGAGAGCGATCGCGAAGATCGCGGTCGACCGGGCGAAACCGGCGGGGATCCGGGTCGTCCCCGCGGAAGAGGCCGCGGCGTTTCTCGCTCCGCTTCCGGTGCGCGCGATCCCCGGAGTGGGTCCTAAAACGGAGGAACTCCTGCACGGTCTCGGCATTCAGACGATCGGCGACCTGGCGGCCCGCAAGGGGTCCGAGCTGGCGCGTCCGCTCGGTTCGTTCGGAGCGGAGCTGATCGCGCTCGCTCGAGGGGAACCACACGAGGAGCCGGAGGTGGCGGACGAGCCCCGCTCCCGCTCCACCGACCATACGTTCGCGAGGGACGTCGACCGCTGGGACGAAATCGAGGCAACGGTTCGTTCCCTCGCGGGGGATCTCGCCGGCACCCTCGACCACGAGAACCTCCGATACGGGACCGTTGGGGTCGCCTATCGCTGGGCCGATTTCACTCGCTCCCAGCGAAGCCGGTCGCTTGGTGCGGCCCGCGAGGGGCCCCTCCCGCTCACCGAGACCGCGGTCCGCCTCGCGCGGGAGCTCTGGGAGGTCGAGCGCTCGTCCCGACAACGACCGATCCGGACGGTCTCCGTGCGGACGGAGCGATTGCTCCCTCGCACACAGAAACAAGTGTTTCTGGACGAGTTCCGGTGAGCGGCTGCCGGAGGGTGTTAAGTACGCACCACCGGCTCGGGGCGCCGGCGCGCGAGTTCTTGTGAACGATCCCCGCAAAGTTCCGCAACCCGAGGACGGACTCGGAGAGGGGGCGGGCCTCGTGGTCCCCGACCGGCGCCTCGGGATTCCGATACCGGCCTACGGCGGGAGGTCCCTCGCGAACCTCGCCGCGGGGCTCGGTAGGGCGTTCGGGGACGAAGCGGCCGATGCGGGCCCGCTCCCGGGCCTTGCGCCGGAAGTCGACCCGTTTGCGGGACGACACCCGGACGGGCCGGTCGTTGTGTTTCTCGTCGACGGTCTCGGATGGACTGCGTTGAGGGAATCCGCCACCCGCAGACCGAGGGGACCGGCCGCAAGATGGGTGGGCCGCGCCCGGGCGCTGACCTCCGTGTTTCCCACCACGACTACCGTTGCCTTGACGAGCCTCTCGAGCGGGGCGGCCCCGGGCCAACACGGCGTGGTGGGTCACCGGGTGTTCCTGCCGCGGTTCGACGCGGTCGTCGAGATCCTCCGAATGTCGCCCCTAGGGGTCAACACCCCCGAGACGCTCGTGGGCCCCGACTGGTCCCCTTCGCTCATCTCCGCGGTACCGACGATCTTCCGCCGGGGGGTTTCGACGGTCGCGGTGTCCCGGGACCGCTATGAAGGGAGCGGCTTCACTCGCCTCCTGTACGACGGAGCGGAGTTCGCCTCGTACGTCACCGCGAGCGACTTCGCGCTCATGCTCACCAAGGTTCTCGCCCGTCCGAGCCCTCCTTCGCTGGTCTTCGCGTACTGGGATGCCCTCGACATCGCGGAGCACGTTCGAGGGCCGCTACCGGAACTCGTGGACCTCGAGCTCGAAGGCGTCGACACGATCCTATCGTTCGTTGCGCGGAACCTCGCTCCTCGGATCGCCCGACGGACCACGGTGCTGATGACCGGCGACCACGGTCAGGTCCCGCTGTCCCCGGACCATCAGCTCGTCGCCGACCAGGACCCCGAGCTCCTGGGTCATCTTTCCCACCCGCCGTCCGGAGACCGGCGCGCGACGTACTTTTCCGCACGACCGGGCCACCTTCCGGCCTTGCGGGAAGCGCTCGAGTCCCGCCGGCCCCCGGGGAGCCACCTCCTGGAGATGCCCGTAGCCCTGGAGGGGGGGCTCTACGGTCCTCCGCCATTCCATCCCGAGATCCGAGAGCGGGTGGGCGACCTCTTGCTGCTGATGCCGAGTCCCGGGGGGGTGAGCTACACGGTGCCGGGGAGCCGGCCCCGCGGACACCCGATGCGCGGCGCGCACGGCGGTCTCGAAGCGCCGGAGCTATTGGTGCCGCTCGTTTCGGGGTCCCTCGCGGAACTTGCGCTGTCGCTCCCGCCGCGGGCTCATCTACGCGCAGGGGTTCGCCGACGCGCATGACCGTCACCGAGTTCCGAACCGACCCGATCACCGGTCGCGTCGCGATTGTCGTTCCCGGGAGGAGCGCGCGACCCAACGAGCACGCTCCTCCTCCGCCCTCGATACCGGCCGACCCGAACTGCCCCTTCTGCGAGGGCAACGAAGGAGTCACTCCTCCCGAGCTCGCGGTATTCGCGCCGCCCGGAAGGTCCCCGAACTCACGAGGATGGTACGTCCGCACGATTCCGAACCGGTTTCCCACGGTCGCAACCTCCCCTGTCCCGGCCGCAGCCGACACAGGGCCCGAGCCGCTCGACCATCGCCCGGCGTATGGCCATCATGAGGTCGTGATCGAAAGCCCCGCCCATTCCCCCACCCTCGCCTATCTGCCCCCCGAGCAGGTCGCTCGCGCCGTGCGGATGTGCCGCGAGCGCGTGCGTCACCTCTCGCGACAACCCCAGGTCGGCTCGGTGACCCTCTTCGAGAACATGGGACCCGAGTCGGGCGGGTCGTTATGGCATCCCCACGCCCAGCTCGTGACCGTGCCCGAGATCTCACCCTCGCTCCGCGAGGAGATCGAGGGCTCGAACCGATACCTCGAGAGACACCAGGCTCGCTGCGCGTTCGAATCGGTCGTTGAGGAGGAAATCGAGGACGGGCAACGGAAACTCTTCGATTCGGAAGGGTTCGTCGCCTACACCCCGTTCGCCTCATCCCTTGCCTATGAGGTGCGCGTGATACCGCATCGACACACGGGGTCGTTCGCCGACGTGACGGACGACGAGGCGACGGCATTGGCGAGTCACCTCGCCGGTCTCCTCCGGGCGCTCCTTTCGCTCCTCCCCGGGGCCTCGTACAACTTCGTGGTCCGTTCGCCGGTGGGGACGGACAAGGGAATCGACGCCTACCATTGGCACCTCGACCTCTATCCGCGCCTCGTGCGGCCCGACGGCTTCGACCTCGGCTCGGGCTATTCGGTCAATACCGTGCTCCCCGAGGTAGCGGCCGAAGCCCTACGGGGTGCGCTGGCCGCAAAACGCTAATGACCGACGGCCGGTCCGACCGGTCGTGAGCGAGCTGAGGGAGCCGATCGTCTCGCTGCTCGGCCACGTGGACCACGGAAAGACGACGCTCCTCGACCGGATCGCGGGGAGCGTCCGAGCGGCGAAGGAGCCCGGCGGGATCACCCAGCACATCGGGGCGATCGAAGTCCCCGGCGCAACCGTTCGCCACCTCTGCGAGGGGGTCCTCCGTAACGAGCAGCTTCGTCTTCCCGGGCTTCTGTTCGTCGACACCCCTGGCCACCGCTCGTTCGAGACCCTTCGCCGCCGCGGGGGCGCGCTCGCGGACCTGGCGGTGCTCGTGATCGATGTCCGGGAAGGCGTGATGCCCCAGACCCGCGAATCCGTGCAGATCCTGCGACGGGAGAAGACTCCGTTCGCGGTGGCCCTCACGAAGATCGACTTGCTGGGCGGCTGGCGGAAGCCGGTCGGGCCGACCCCCCTCCTCGAAGCGATCCGACGGTCGGGGGCGGACTTCCAGAAGGTGCTCGACCAGCGCGTCTACACCGTCGCGGAGGAACTCGACCAGCTCGGATTCAGCGCCGAGCGGTTCGACCGCGTCAGCGACTTCACCCGCAATATCGGGATCATGCCCGTTTCCGCGAAGACCGGCATCGGCGTGCCGGAACTGATCGCGCTCCTCGTGGGCCTCTCCCAACGGTTTCTCGAGGGCGAGCTCGAGCTGATCACCCAGGGCGGCGAAGCGACGATCCTCGAACGCAGCGACCAGAAGGGGGTCGGGCCGGTCGGGAACGTGATCATCTACCGGGGTCGTCTCAAAGTCGGGGACGAGATCGTCGTCACCGGCCGGGAAACCCCGTTCGCGACGCACGTCCGGGGGATTTACCGCCCCGTGCCGCTCAAGGAGGGCCGGACGTCGAAGCAGGTGCGGCTCGATTCGTTGAGCGAGGTCGAGGCCGCCGCCGGGATCTACCTCGCTGCCCCGGGGATCGAGGAAGCGATGCCCGGCGGGCTGCTGAAAGTGGTTCACAGCGACGAAGAGAAGGCGAAGGTCGAGGAGGAGCTGGCGCGGGAAAGCCAGCCGGTCGCGGAGGTGGCGCTCACCGGCGTGGCGATCTACGCCGACACCCTCGGGGGCCTCGAAGCGCTCGCCTTCGAGTGCCGTGAGCGGGGGATTCCGATCCACGAGGCCGGCGTCGGACCGGTGGGCCGACCGACGATCATGCGCATGACAACGGAGAGGGACCCGACGCACCGGGCGGTACTGGCGTTCGCGGTCCCGATCCTCCCGGACGCAGTGCCGGAGAGCGAGGCCACCGCCGTGAAGGTCTTCCGGGCGGACGTCATGTACCGCCTGATCGAGGAGTACGACGCGTGGAGGACGGAGCGGAAGCGCGAGCTCGAGGTCCAGCGTCGGCTGGAGCACGTTCATCCGGCGAAGATCGAGGTACTTCCCGGGTTCATCTTTCGCGCCTCGAAGCCCGCGATCGTCGGCGTCAAAGTCCGCGCCGGGACGCTGCGCCCGGGAGTTCGCCTGATGCATCCGGACGGGACCGAGGTCGGGGTGCTGAAGTCGCTTCAGAAGGAAGGCGAGCCGGTAACGCAGGCCGAGGAGAACGAGGAGCTGGCCGCGTCGATCGACGGGGCCGTCATCGGGCGCAACCTGAAGGAAGGGGACCTGTTACTCGTCGCGCTCTCCGAGAGCGCCGCCCGCGCTCTTCGCGGTCAACCGCTCTCTCCCTCGGAGCAGGCGATCCTGGACGAAGTGGTCCGACTGCATCGCGCGAGCCACCCGTTCTGGGGGCAGTAACTCCACCGCGGCCGGCGAGACG
>Ga0187770_10001727_pt1 | contig 11795 bp, 7 predicted proteins | sample 0116_SJ02_MP02_2_FD_133154 | JGI IMG/M metagenome (GOLD analysis project Ga0187770, IMG submission 133154) | Tropical peat soil microbial communities from peatlands in Department of Meta, Colombia - 0116_SJ02_MP02_20_MG | ecosystem: Environmental > Terrestrial > Soil > Wetlands > Peat | place...
AGGACGTCCGCCTCGCGGACCGCCTTCGCCAGGTCCGGCTGGTCCCGGACCTTCGCGCCCTGACGACGCAGCTCGTCCCGGTGCTCCTCGGGCAGGCGCAGCGCCTCGGGGCTGGAGAGGATGATCTCGGAGCCGAACTCCGCCAGGGCGAACGCGAGCGAGTGGACCGTCCGGCCGTACTTCAGGTCCCCCAGCAGGACGATCTTCAGCCCGGCGAGCGTGCCGAACCGCTCACGGATCGTCGCAAGGTCGAGGAGCGTCTGCGTCGGATGCTGCCCGGCGCCGTCCCCGGCGTTGATGACGGGCCGGTCCGACGCGCGGGCGGCGAGCCGGGCGGCCCCTTCGTTCGGGTGTCGGAGGACGATCGCGTCGGCGTAGGAGCTCAGCATCCGGATCGTGTCGTAGAGGCTCTCGCCCTTGCGCAACGAGGTCGCCCCCGCGTCGGCGATCGTGAGGCAGCTCCCGCCCAGCCGCTGGACCGCCGACTCGAAGGAGAGGCGGGTTCGCGTCGACGGCTCGAAGAACGCCATCGCGACGATCTTCCCGTCCAGGAGCGGAGACGACCGCCGGCCCTCGGCGAGCGGCACCATCTTCCGGGCGCTGTCGAGCAGTCCTGTGATCTCGTCTCGCGAGAGGTCCCGGATGGAGACCACGTCCCTACCGTGGAGCGACATCCGGTGGTGCGGCAAGGGGGGGTCCCATATCAAATCCCCCGTCGGGAGCGACCGACGGCCCGTCCGACCCCGCCGCCGCGCCCGGGCCGTGGGGCGTAACCCCTATCGCACCGGCCGGCGCCTTCGGGCGTGGCGTCGACCCAGTGGGGCCTCGGCTCCTCGCTCGTCTTCTCGCTCATGGTCGTCGCCTGGGCGGGCAACTACCTGTTCGTCCGCCTCGGGGAGCTGTACGTCCCCCCGCTCTGGCTCGCGACGCTCCGGGCCGGGGTCGGAGCGGCAGGGATCGGCGCCTACCTCGCGCTCCGGCCGACGGAGGTGGAGCTCTCCCCCCGGGACCGGCGAACCGCGCTGCTCCTCGGTCTCCCGAACACCGCGCTCTTCCTCGGGCTCTGGTTCGTTGCGGCCCCGGCCGTCGCGCCCGGCGAGGCCGCCGTCGTGATCTACACGTTCCCGCTCTGGGTCGCGTTGTTCTCTCCGCTCGCCCTCGGCTCCCGCCTGGCGCGCTCCCATTGGGCGGCGGTCGGCACCGGCTTCGCCGGGGTCGTCCTCGTCTCGCAGCCGTGGACCTCCGGCGGGGGGCGGATCCCGGCGACCCCCCTTGTGGAGCTGTTGGTCGCCGCGGTGAGCTGGGCAGGGGCGACGGTCGCCTTCCAGCGGCGGTTCACCCCCGCGAAGCTACCCCAAGCGAACGGCTACCAGCTCCTCGGTGGGGCGTCCGCGCTCCTGGCGGCCTCTGCCCTGTTCGGGGTCGTGCGTTGGCCCCCGGCCGCCCCGCAGCTCTGGGCCTCGGTCGCGTGGCTGGGGCTGTTCGGGACCGCGTTCGCCTACGGGGTCTGGTTCTTCCTCCTACGTTCCGTCCACGCCTCGTCGCTGAGCGCGTTCGCCTTTCTGGTCCCATTGACCGCGCTCGCCCTCTCGGTCGCACTCGAAGGCGAGCACATCGACCTCCTTCAAGGCGCGGGCGTGGTCTGCGTCCTTGTCGGTATCTATCTCGTCGGTCGGAGCCCGCTGGCCCACCCTGGTACTCCACCGACACCGACGTCCGCGTCCTAGCGAACGACGCTCCTACACGGGAGCGTTCTGCCCGCGAGCTCGCCGGCCTTCGGGCCGCCAACGACCGGTAGGTCCGTGAATCCGCTCAGGCGGTGGCGCGGACCGCTAGCACGTCGTCCTTGCTGCTGCGAGACGAAGGGGAACCGCCCCCCGACGCGTGGGAATGGACCACGAAGGTGACGTTGATCGCCGGGGGCGACGCCCCTGTGACGTTCAGCATACCGGAGGAGTTGTTCGTCACTTGGTATCCGTGGACGTGCATCACGTGGAAGAAGTACGAGCCGTTAGGGAGCGCGAACGTGATCGTGCTCGTGTTGGAGGTCTCGAACTGGCTGACCCCCCCCGCCCCGCCCCAGCTCAACGCGGGGACTACCACGACGCTCCAGTTCGTGCCTGACGGTAGGCCGCTCTCGGCGAACGTCACGGTGTAGTTCACGAGCCGGACGAAGACGATGTCGATCGTCGCGGGCGACGACCCATTCACCGTGAACGAGCCGTGGGTGCCGTTGTTGGCAATCCCGTACCCTGGGACGCCGAAGACCACGTAGCGGTAGGAGCCGTTCGGAAGCGAGAAGCTGAGGGTGGAGTTGGGCGTCGTCTGGACCGAGTGGTGGTGGCCGTGGTGCCAGCCCCAACCCCCGATCGCCGAGACCGCGACCGTCCAGTTGGTGCCGGTAGGAAGACCGGATTCATCGAACGTCACCGCATACGTCGTGCCGGCCGCATGGCGCGCCACGAACGTCACCGTGATCGGCGAAGGAGAGGCTCCCGAGACGTTGAACGACCCTCGGGTGCTGTTCGTCCCCCGGAAGCCCGGGGCCCGCGCGTGGTAAACGTAGCTCCCGTTGGTCAGGGAAAAGGTGATCGTGCTGGTGTTGGAGAAGCCGGAGAGCCGGTCCCATCCGCGTCCCGACCCCCAGGCCGAGGGGCCGAACGCCCGAACCTGGACGGTCCAGTTCGTCCCTGCCGGGAGCCCGCTCTCCGTGAACGTCACGGTGTAGGTGGTCGGCTTGACGAAGGTCACGGCGACCGTCGGAGGGGAACCGCCGGTGACATTGAACGTCCCCCGTGAGGGGGTGGGAGGCTCGTAGCCACGGACGTCGTGGACCCGGAAGTGGTAGGAGCCGTTCGGAACGGCAAAGACGATCGATGTGTTACTTGAGGTCTGGGACTCCCAGACGGAGCGGTTCCAAGACGGGCCACCGAACACGGAGACAGACCAGTTCGTTCCCGTGGCGAGACCGGTCTCCGTGAACGTCGCGTTGTACGTTGAACCGGCGGCCACGGCCCGGGACCCCCACGACGCATGGGCGGCAACGGCGCCGGTGTACCCGAGCGACGCGACCGCCAAGAAGAGCACGGCCAGGGCTACCCACCTCGAGGTTCGAGGCGCGGACATAAGAAGCCCGACCGGTCGGTCGTATTTGTGGCTTGCCGGGGTGGAAAACCACGACCCGAGTCGGTCCACGCCAGGGGCTGTCGCAGGCCGGCTAGGGCGACCTCCTCGCGACCTGGGGTCGGTTCGCGGAGCGCTGCGGCGAGCGTCGTTCCGCCTCTCAAGGGCGAAAGATGCATCAGGGAGAGGCCTGTCCCTGCCTCACGTGCCAGGACGGCGAACAGTCCATGGGAGCCGCCATCCAGAACAAGCCGAGGTGCCGCTCTGCGAGGTGCCCGGTGGTGAGGCGGCGTGCCCGCGGTCGAACCACCGCCGGGGTCGGCGCAGTGCGGACCCCAACCGCGGTCCGTCTCGTATCACGACTGCATCCTGGTGGTCCGTCACCGGGAGGATCTCGAAGCCTGATGGCGGGCCCGTGAGGTCCGGGGTCCCGACCGTCGTGGGGACCCCCCGGTTGGCCGCTGGATTCCCGCTCCGGGGTCAACGATGACGGGCCGGGTTGGGGCCCGACGGAAGCTCGTCGAGCGGCTCCTGCGGTCGTCGGAGCCGTCCGTTCGATGGCGGACGCGGGTCCACGTCCTCGGCGAGGATCGGGCGGAGCCCCGGGTGCGCCGCCTCGAGGAGGAGGTCCGACGCTCCGTTCGGGTCCGCAAGCTCCTGACCCACGGGCGCACCGCCCGCTTCCAGGAGGGGACGGCGCGCAGCATCTACCACTACTGGCAGGGCCTGCATTGGGCCTTCGCATCCCTCGCCGACATCGGCCACCCACCGGACGACCCGACGCTCGTTCCGCTGCTGGACCGTGCGCTTGCCTACTGGACCCGGCCGCAGTACGACCAGTTGATCGTGGACGACGGCTCGCTCGAGCGCCGGCCGGTCCTCGGCGTCCGGGTCGTCGAAGGCCGGGCGCGCCGCTGCGCCTCGATCCAGGGCAACGCCCTGCTCTATGCCACGCGGCTCGGAGTGGGAGACGAACGCACTCGCCACCTGGCCGAGCTCATCGAGCGCTGGCAGTGGCCGGACGGGGGATGGAACTGTGATCGGTCGCCCTCCGCGCACGTTTCGTCCTTCATGGAGACCCTCCTCACCATGCGGGGTCTGGCCGCGTACGCGATCGCGAGCGGCTCTCCCCGTGCCCGCGACTGCGCCCGGCGCGCCGCCGAAGTCTTCCTCGCCCGCCGGATGTGCCGTCGGGTGTCGGACGGTTCGATCATGCGCCCGGATTTCGTCCGACTGCACTATCCCGTCTACTGGCATTACGACGTGCTCGCGGGGCTCAAGGGGATCTCCGAGGTCGGGGCCGTGCGAGACGGCCGATGCGCGGCGGCGCTCGACTGGCTCGAAGAGCGTGAGCTCCCCGCGGGCGGCTGGCCGGCCGACCGGCGGTACTATCGCGTCTCGCGGAGTTTCCGCGGGAGCTGCGAGTACGTCAACTGGGGTGACGCTGGCGGGGGTCGTCGAAACGACTGGGTCAGCACGGATGCGCTGGCGGTCCTGGCGGCGTCGGGCAGGTTCTCGGCGTGAATGGGGCTAGCGTAACGCCCCGGCGGTTGCCCGCCGGAGCGGCCAGGTCGTGGCCGTAAGCCCCTTTCGGTTCGAGGCAGCATTCGACTGCGCGCTCGCCTTGGCGGTCAGGGAGACTCCTCACCCCGCCACTCGGAGCTTGCTCCCGGGGAGGCGGCCGTTTCATCATATCCCGATGGATCCTCCGGGGCGACCCCATCCTCGTGCCACCGGGCTGTGTCGTTTCTGCTCCGGAGCTCGGACTCTCGCCCGTCGGGCTCCCACCCGACCCCGCGTCTCCCGGAGAGGGGACTTTCCTCAGCGGTCGACCGTTACCGATCCGAACCACCGTCAGCTGCCCACCACCTCCTGGCGATCACGGAGTTACCGGGAGGCCAAAAAGCCCTGCGGGCGCCATCCGGCGCTCGCCTGCGAGGCCGCGTGGGGGCAAAGCCCGAAATCCTCCCACACCGTGGCCTTCCCGTGCGGGGGCGCTCCGGTCCGACTCGTAGCCCCCTTGCCGCATCGCTCACGCCGACCTCCTCGCTGATCCCCTGCGTGCTCCTGCGGAAGGGGGAGATCTGCCTTCCCTCCGCTGACGGCCCGGTGCCCGCCCGGACCGAGGACGGAGGGAGGTACGACCCGTTCGAGGTCGTCGACAAGCTCGTCGCCGACTATCCTCTCGTCTACCTGGTCGACCTGGACGGGATCGAGAGGGCCGAGCCCCAGCTCGACTTCCTCCAGGAGCTGGCTCGAGATGCCGCGCTCTGGGTCGACGGCGGGGTCCGTACCGCGGACCAAGCGATCGACATCCTCATCACCGGGGCCCAGCGGGCGGTCCTCTCGAGCGCCATGCTCCGGGGATTCAAGGAGCTGCGACGCTCCTGGCGCCTCTCGACCGAGTTCGTCTTCGAGGTCGAGCTCGATCATCGCGGTCTGGTCGCGCCGGGTGACTGGGACGCAGGCACCGCCGTCGACCTCGTGCGCGTCGTCCGGGAGGTCGGCATCGACCACGTCGTCCTCTCCCCCAGGGAGATCGACCCCGACTGGGAGTTGGTGCGTGCGGTCTCCGCCGGCGGCCCGACCTGGGTGGACGGTTCGTTCGAGTCGGACCAGCTCCCCCAGCTTAGGGCAACTGGAGCGCGGGGCGGAATCTTTCATCTCGACCGAATGCTTGGGGCTCCCGCTACCTCTACCGAAGGGGCCCCGCTCCCGAGCACCGCCGACGTCAAGCGCGATGATGAGACCTAGAACCGGCTGATTGATGATGAGTGATGGGCGAGCTGAGCGCACGTCAGCGGAGCGGTCCGAACGGTTGCGGATCCGACGTCCCCGCGAGATTGGCTTCGGCGGCGAAAGCGGGGGGTCCGGTGGGTCATCCCACTCGCGTGACCGACTCTAAGCTCATTGCAAGGTCAAACCTCACCCCGCTCGCACCGGGACCCCTCGGGGATGCTCGGTCTCGGGCGGCGTAGGTAGAGAGAGCTCTGACCTCAGGGGGCCGAGTCGGGATGCAGGTCGCGGTTCGAAGCTATCGCCCCGCCGACCGGGAGGATCTCGTTCGGTGTCTCGATGCGATGGACGACGCGGTCGACCTCGACCCGTGGCACCGTATGGTCGGGCCCCCGAGCAGGCTCTAGGTCCCTTTCTTCCTGCGCCGCGTCCGTGAGAACCAGGGGTTCATCCTCGTTGCGAAGGCGAACGCACCGGTCGCTGGAGTGGCGATCGCGTGGACCCTCAGATACACCGGCCTCGACCGAACACTGGAACGGCCGACCAAGGTAGGGTATGTTTGCGCGCTCTCGGTACGCCCTCCGTGGAGGGGCAAGGGAATCGGCACCCGTCTTCTTCGCGAGTGCGAACGGCGGCTCCACGTCGCCGGCTGCGACCAACTGAGACTGTCCACCTTCGCCCACAACCAACAGGCGCTCAGGTTGTACGCCCGGGAGGGATACGAAGCAAGGTACATCACCCTGGGCAAGCAGCAAGGGCCGCCCAAAGACCGGTGGCCCGCGGCGCGAGTGCCGCCGCGCCGCAGACGCCCTCGCTGACGGACCCGTAGGGCCCGGCTCGAGTGGATGCCGGTTTGGGGTGTTACTACGTATCAGGGTGGCTTGACCCCGCCTTGATGTACTCAGCTTTGCAACGAAGGGTCATGCTCGCCGCCACGGCCCCTGCTTTCCAGATCGAGGGGTCGGAGGGCGTAACGGAGACGTTCCATTGCTCCTGCGGTCAACAGTTCGACGCCACCGTTGCCCGAGGGGCCATCACCGAGCCTGTACGGACGATATGTCCAGCCTGCCGTCGTTCGGTTGCGTTCTCGGAAGACGGCTTGGCAGTGAGCTACTAGGCCGCCCGCGCGATACCCAGCGGCTGTTCGAAGGCCCCCGGCACCCGGCTCACGGACCTCGGACCGAACTTGAGTGCGCTGGAGCGAACCTCGGCCGAGCCGATCCCGCTCTGCACCACTGCCGAGGCCGACCCCCCAGAGCCGGGGACCTGGGCGCGGAGGCAGAGAGGCCGTAGCTCAGGGGTGGACAACCCCCTGGAACACGCTCAGCCGGTCGGGCCGGACCCAACTCGCACGCCCTGTGCCCGCATCAGTTCATGTAGTCGCCGGCGATACGTTTGTCCCAACGGGAAGATGACCGAGCAGCCTGAGCCGGGACCCGTCCTGAAGGGACGTCGACCGAAGGCGGGCCGGTTCCCGGAGTGGTTGGAGCCGAACATCCCCTACCGGATCGAGGAGTGGAGCAAGAGCGCGGCCTACGTTGTGCCCAAAGGCTGGCGGCCCTTGCCCGACAGCGGGAGGCTGCCGACCGTCCGGAGGCCGGAGCGGCCCGGGGCAGGGACGATCGCGGTCTACGTCGGCGGCAGCGATGCGGCGCCCCGACCGGAGTTCCTGCCGAAGGAGTACCGCGTGGTGAAAGAAGGGTACGCGTACTCGGAACGCCAAGCGCAGGCTCGCGCTCGGGCCTGGGTCCGGGCCCACCTTCTCGAAAGCGGGACCAAGAGCCGTCGGCGGTCCAAGGCGGGGTAGACCTTCGGGGCCCGGTCGACGGGCTGGCCGCTCGCCTCTCGTACGAGTCTAGCGTTGGTCCTCCGTCGCACGCCATCGGCCTCTTTCGCCCGGCTGCCGCGTGGGAGGGTGCACCGCTAGGGTTTTCCCCGCTCGTCGGTCGCTCGCACCACCGCCGATGCCGAGCGAGGATAAGGTCGAGCTCGTTCTGCCGGACGGGCGAAAGCTCTCGGTGGCCGGAGGGACCTCCCTCGGTGAACTGCTCCACCAGTGGTCGCCAGCAGAGGCGCCAAAGTTCCTCGCGGCCCTGTTCGACGGACAGGCGGTCGACCTCGCGTTCCGGCCTCCCCGCTCGGGGAAAGTGGCGCCGCTGTCGTTCGCGGACCGGCAGGGCCGGGACATCCTCCAGCACTCCTCGGCCCACCTCGTCGCCAAGGCGGTCGTCGAGACGATCCCCGACGCGCTCCCCACGGTCGGGCCCCCGACCGATGACGGGTTCTACTACGACTTCGACGTCCGTCCGCTGACGCCGGTCGACCTCGACGCGATCCGGGCTGTGATGGCGCGGTCGATCGACGCGCGCGAGCCGTTCGTCCGTCGCGAGCTCCCCCGGGCGACTGCCGAGGCGATGTTCGCCCGGAACGCCTACAAGCTCCGCTACATCGCTGAGGCTCCGGCGGAGGAGGTCATCTCGGTCTACGAGACCGGCACGTTCACCGACCTCTGCCGCGGGCCCCACGTCCCCGATACGCGGTGGCTCGCCGGCGCCCACGTGCTCGGGTTCTCCGCGATCGAGTCCGGCGAGGCGGGCCACCGTCCTCTCCAGCGCGTCCGAGGGGTCGGCTTCCCGACCCGGGAGGAGCTCGCGGCCTACCTCAAGATGCGGGAGGAAGCGGCCGCCCGCGACCACCGGACGATCGGTCAGCGGCAGGAGCTGTTCATGTTCACCGACCAGACCCCCGGTTTTCCGTTCTGGCTCCCGAACGGGATGGTGATCGTCCGGGAGCTCGAACGGTTCGTCACCGAGCACCTGCGAAGGGCGGGCTACGTCGAGGTCCGGACCCCGCTCCTGTTCGCCCGGTCGGTCTACGAGACGAGCGGCCACTGGACGCACTACCGGGAGAACATGTTCCTGAGCGAGGTCGATAAGCAGGAGTTCGGCTGGAAGCCGATGAACTGCCCGGGGGCGATGCTGATCTTCGGCTCCCGACCTCGCAGCTACCGGGAGCTTCCGTTGCGCCTCGCGGAGTTCGCCCCGCTCCATCGGTTGGAGGCGAGCGGGACCCTTCACGGGCTGATGCGGGTGAGGGAGCTCGAGCAGGACGACGCGCACATCTTCGTGACGGACGAGCAGATCGAGCCGGAGATCCGGGCGCTCCTCGACTGGGTCCGGGAGACGTACGCCACGTTCCGCCTGAACTACACCTTCGAGCTGTCGACGCGTCCGGCCTCGTCCCTCGGCGAGTCGGGCGAGTGGGAGAGGGCGGAAGCGCTCCTCCGGCGGCTGCTCGAGAGCTCCGGGGTCGAGTTCCGCGCCTCGCCGGGCGAGGGCGCGTTCTACGGCCCGAAGATCGACATCCATATCCGGGACAGCCTGGGACGGCCCTGGCAGACGGGGACGATCCAGCTCGACTACCAGCTTCCCCGACGGTTCCATCTCGAGTACCAAGGGCCGGACGGCGCGCTCCACACCCCGGCGGTCGTCCACCGCACGATCCTCGGGACCTGGGAGCGGTTCATCGGTGTCCTGACGGAGCACGTCGCCGGTCGCTGGCCCCCGTGGCTCGCTCCGGTGCAGGTGAAGGTCCTACCGGTCACCGATCGCCAGGCGGACGCCTGCCGGGCGGTCGTCGCTGAACTGCAGGCGACGGGGATCCGGGCGAGCCTGAGCGCGAGCGACGCGACCTTGCCGAAGCGCGTGCGCGAGGCCGAGCTCGAGCGCGTGCCGTATGTGGTCGTGCTCGGGGACCGCGAGGTCGCCGACGGCTCGCTGTCGGTCCGGGTCCGCGGGACCCGGGAAGCGAAGTCGTTCTCCCGGGCCGAGTTCCTCGGCCGGGTCACCGAGAAGATCCGCCGTCGAGAGTTCGACCCGTAGGACGCCCCGGCTACGTCCGGCCGCGACGGGCGCGGCGGACCTCCATCAGCGCGGCGAGGTAAGCCGACTCCACGGTCGTCGAGTCGAGGCTGTGGCTCGACCGCAGGTGCTCGCGCATCCGGGCGATCTCCACCGACCCGCCGCAGTACTTGCAGGTGACCTTGGACCGCCGGGTCCCCGACTCCGGTAGGTCCGTGAAATCGACCGCGGCCACGGCGCTCCAACCCCGATGCCCCGTCATAATCCCTGCGCCGCGGTGGAAATCGTCGCCTCGGGGCCCGGCGGGCGCCCTGGTAAGAGTTAAGAGTCCACCGCCGTGGAACGGCCTCGTTTCTGTGAGGTCTTCATGGGGTTGACCAACGGCCAGCTAGAGCTGCTGATCCTGCTGAGCTCCGTCCTCGCCCTCGCCTACGCCGCCGTCCAGACCCTCCTGCTGCTCCGAGAGGACGAAGGGGACGAGAAGATGCGGTCGATCGCGGGGGCGATCCGAGAAGGAGCGCTCGCCTTCCTTCGACGGGAGTACACGGCGGTCTTCTCGGTCGCCGTCGTCCTCGCCGTCATCATCGCGGTCGCGTTCGGGATCACCGGGAACGGACCGCGCCTCGCGGTCGGGTTCCTCTTCGGCGCCGCGGGCAGCGCCCTCGCCGGGGCCGTCGGGATGCTCGTCAGCGTGCGGGCGAACGTCCGCACCGCCGCGAAGGCCCGGGCCGGGGACCTCCCGGCGACGATGCGCTACGCGTTCCGGGGCGGGAGCGTCACCGGCCTCTCGGTCGCCGGCCTCGCCCTCCTCGAGCTGGTCGGCTTCTACGTCGCCTTCGGAGGCAACGTCCTCGAGATGGTCGGCCTCCTGTTCGGCGCGTCGCTGATGAGCCTCTTCGCCCGGGTCGGGGGCGGGATCTACACCAAGGGCGCGGACGTCGGCGCCGACCTCGTGGGGAAGGTCGAGGCCGGGATCCCCGAGGACGACCCCCGCAACCCGGCGGTGATCGCCGACAACGTCGGGGACAACGTCGGCGACTGCGCGGGGATGGCGGCCGACCTGTTCGAGACGTACGTCGTGACCGCGGTCGGCACGATGCTCCTCGCCTACCTCATCCAGACCGGGAGCCACGGGACGCCGTACGTGGCGAACTTCGCGGGAATGTTCCCCAACGCCGTGCTCTACCCGCTCGTCATCAGCGCCTGGGCGATCGTCGCGACCCTCGTCGGCGCCGCCTTCGTCCGGATGCGGCCCGGCGGGACGATCATGGGGGCCCTCTACCAGGGCCTCGCCGCGACGACCGGCGTCGGCATCGTGGGCCTCTACTTCCTCGACCACTACCTCATGAACGGCAACACCGGCGTCTTCGTCGCCACCGTCGCCGGCCTGCTCGTGATGGTGTTCATCGTGATCCTGACCGACTACTACACGAGCGCGAAGTACCGGCCGGTCCACCGGATCGCCGAGTCCGCCCAGGCCGGGGCCGGCCCGACCGTGATCACCGGGCTCTCCGTGGGCCTCGAGTCGGTGTTCGTCTCGGGGCTCGTCATCGTCGCCGCGACCCTGATCAGCTACCTGGCCGTCGGCTGGCAGGGATGGTGGGTCTTCCCGAACAGGTTCCTCGGGCTGTACGGGATCGGCCTCGCGGCCGCGAGCATGCTCGCGGTCACCGGGATGATCATCTCGATCGACGCGTTCGGGCCGATCACCGACAACGCCGGTGGGATCGCCGAGATGGCGAACCTGCCGAAGGTGGCACGGGACGTCACCGACCCGCTCGACGCCGTGGGGAACACGACGAAGGCGGTCACGAAAGGCTACGCCATCGGCTCCGCGGTCCTCGCGGCGCTCGCCCTGTTCGCGGCGTATACGTTCGCGGCCGCGAACAACGCCAACACTCCCTGGCTCACGTTCACCTCGAACCTGACGGTTGACAACCCGCTCGTGGTCGCCGGCCTCATCATCGGGGCGATCCTGCCGTTCTTCTTCACGTCGTTCCTGATGAACGCCGTCGGCGTCGCCGCCCAGTCGATCGTCTTCGAGGTCCGGCGGCAGTTCAAGGAGATCCCCGGGAT
>Ga0187770_10001728_pt1 | contig 11792 bp, 12 predicted proteins | sample 0116_SJ02_MP02_2_FD_133154 | JGI IMG/M metagenome (GOLD analysis project Ga0187770, IMG submission 133154) | Tropical peat soil microbial communities from peatlands in Department of Meta, Colombia - 0116_SJ02_MP02_20_MG | ecosystem: Environmental > Terrestrial > Soil > Wetlands > Peat | place...
GCCGGATGATTAAGAGCCCGGCCGAAATCGCGCTGATGCGGCTGGCCAACAGCGTGACGCTCCAAGCCTACGAAGCGGCTTGGAAAATGATTCGCGACGGGATGACGCAACATGAGTTTGGAGCGCTGGTATCCGCCGCGCATCAAAAGCTCGGATTTCAAGGCGGCGCGAGCGTGCAGGTGGGCGAGTATTCGGCGCTCCCGCACGGCTCCATCAAACCACAGGCGATCCGCGAAGGAACCATAATCCTGATCGACGGCGGTTGCTCGGTGGAGCATTACGAATCCGACATCAGCCGCACCTTCGTCCTCGGCAAACCTACCGACAAAATGAAACGCGTCTTCGATATCGTGCATCGGGCGCAGGCTGCGGCGTTAACGGCGGCTCGGCCGGGTGTCGCATGCGATGCTGTGGATGCCGCCGCGCGCAAAGTGATCACCGACGCGGGCTACGGCCCGGGGTTCAAGTATTTCACGCATCGGGTTGGCCATGGCATCGGAATGGACGGACATGAATGGCCTTATTTGATCGCCACCAACACGCTTCAAGATAGCGGCAAGAGCATCGCGCTACAGGCGCAGATGACTTTCAGCGACGAGCCGGGCATTTACATCCCGGGCGAATTTGGAGTGCGGCTGGAAGACGACATGCACATCCTTGAGGATGGCTCCGAATTATTCACGCCTCAAAGCCCGTCGCTCGAAGATCCGTTTGGCAAGCCTTAGTAAATCGTCAAACTCGCGCCCGCGCCGGGCACGCCGCCAACATAGACGGCGACCGTTTGGACGCCAACCGGCGCATTGGCCGGAACCTCGAAGTTGACCTGCACCACGCCGACCAGGCCCGGGGGAATCCCCACGAAATCGACGGCCGCTTCGATTCCACCGACGACGACAGCCACGTTTTGCGCTGGCGCCGGTAATTCCGCCGTTAGCGTCCCATTAGCTGGCGCCGCGCCGGTTGCGATCTGAGGGCTTACAGCACCGCCGCCAGTGAAATAAAGCGAAATCGCTTGGCCACGCGCTGCGCTTGCGTTCGGGACTACGCCGCCAACCTGATTCGTAAAAATACCCGGCGCCACCGCGCTAACCGTGAACGGGAACGATGTCACCACACCGTTGTTGTTCACGCTGAGCAGCACCTGCGCGTTCGCAGGCGTCTGGTAGGGAATCTGGATGTTCAACTGATTCGGCGAAACATAGTAGAGTGGTGCGGCGACGCCGTTGACGGTCGCGGCAACGCCCGACATGACCACAGGCAACGGTACACTGCTCGCGGTCCCGACGCTGGGTGCAAGCCCGGTTCCGAATACGGAAAGAACCATTCCAGGCGCGTAAGTATGTTGATACGATGCGCCGTTCGCTATGCCCTGCACAGACGGCGTAGCGCCAGAGCCGGATCCGGTGGTGCTCACGCTGACGGAAACGGACGCCGTGACGCTCGTCGAACCGCCTGCCTCGTAAGCCGCGGTGATCGTGCCCGACCCGCTCGGCAATTGGTTGCCATTCACCGCCAGTGTGGCCGTCGCGACGCCGCCCGAACCGGCCAACGGGGCCGTACCAAGCGTAACGCCATTCGCCGAAAACTCCACTGTTCCCGTGGGTGTGGCGCCATTGGCGCCGGTCACCGAGGCAATCAGGAATACCGTATCGGCGGCGGCAACATCATGCAGATTGCTGGTCAGCGTCATGCTCGTCGTGGAGGGGCCGGTACCGGTGCTAAACGATCCGCCGGCCCATGCCTCAAACAGCTTGGCGACATCCACGGAACCCCAACCCGTTACCAGGTCGAATCCCGGGCCCGCATAGTAACCCACCGCCGTGTTGGAACAATTGCGGGAAGAGCAGGGTGTGGTGACAACATTGTTCCCGGTAGTGACGTCGTGGAATGCGCTCGATGCGCTGCCGGCCAGCGAATAAAGCTTGACGTTCATATTGCCCAACCCGGGCGCTGATTGCGCCTTGCTCGAAACCACGTATTGATTCAGCAGTGTTGTAATGCCGGCGAAGGCTTGCACGGACACCGACGTTCCACCATAAATATCCAGTTGGCCGCCGGTCTCGACAAAATATCCATCGTGGTCCGCGGAAGCATTAAACGATAAATCCGGAACATCTCGGGCGTTATCGTTGGGAACGCCCCGGCCGCTTTGCCAGGAGGGTTTCGTGAAGTAAACGCTCACGCCGCCGCCGCTGGCCGAAGGCGAGCCGTCGATAGCGCTATCGTTCCAGGAGGTCTCCGGAATGTAGGAAAGCGCCGAAACGCCGCCCGCGTTGTTGGTGGCGCTCCAATAAGTCCCACTCCCCTCTTGAAATTCTGTCCCTCCGACATCGGTGACTTCAGGCACTGAGCCGGGCAAATCCACCGCGAGGCCGGGATTCTGTGAATCGTCGCAATCGGCTGCGCCCGTATCGCCGGAAGCAGCCATCCAAGTGACGCCTTCCGTGTTCGCCTGCTGTGCCAGCGCTCGGTACGACAAAGCATCCGACAGTGGCGTCTCCAGCTCGCACAACCCATAGCTTTGGCTCACTACCGGCGCCAGAGCCTGATCGATGGCATACTGCGTGGAAATCATTACGTCCGACGAGTAAACAAAAATAACCTTGGCATTTTTCGCCACGCCACCCGACCATTCGATATCCAAATCCGCTTCAGCCAGATCGCTTTGGCTGATTCCCGGATCTTGCGCGCCGGGAACCAGCAGCACTTGCGGATTGTTGGCCGGCAAACCGAAATTCGACCGGAAAGTCTGAATGTCGGAAAGATTAATCTCGGTCTGCCCGGCGACCACCAGCGATTGCCCCGTCCCGTCGATTCCGGCCGCGTATAGCGGCTGAATGTCGTAGATAATCGCGAAATCACCCGGCGTTATGAAATTGTTCCCTTGGCCGTCGGAATAGTGAGGCGCGAGCGCCCCTCCCGCTGGCACGCTCGACCGTTTGCGCACCAACGGCTTCATGCGAAAGTCGTTCAAGCCGCGAATGACCGCCACCACCCCCGCCAACGCCGTGGGAACAGAAGGCTCACTGGAGTTAGCAAAATGCGTCTCGCCATTCACCGAGTATTCATGAATCTCGGTTTGAAACGCGCGTTCTACCGCCGAAGCCTCTCCGTTGACCGCAACCCAACCTCGCCCGCGCGCAACCGCCGCGATCGCCAGTCCTTGCCCTTGGAGCCAAACCGTGATTTTGTCGAGATCCTCCTGGCTTACTCCAAACCTTCCGGCATATTCTTCCGGCGAAAGCCAATGGTGATAATTCGGCGAAGTTGGATCCTGCTGTTCAGCGAGCAGCATATCGAGGTCAGCTCGTTGGGCCGTCGAACGGCTGAACATCAACGTCACGTAGGTCAGGCGCATCGAGGGCGCTACACGGCCACGATCGTTTTCCGGCCGCGCCTTGGGATGCATGTGACCGCTCAGGATGGTGCGTTCCTGGTTATTAATTGCCGTCGTGATTCGACTCTCCTGCGCATGCGCGGCGACAAGAAAGCCGTATCCCGCAAGAAGGCCCACGCTCCGGCTGATGCGGCGGCTAGGGCGGGATTTCAAGAACATCAATTGCATTCCTCTTCTGAGGGTTTAGTTAGAAATCGAGCCACTGGTTGCAAAGTGCGTTGTTCGTTGCGGGCGGCGAACCAACCGCTTCTGGACTCAATAACAGTATGACGCCACTTTGCGCATTTGCGTTGCGACCGGGTGTAAGCCCGTCAGCAACTAAGGTGAAAACCCTTCCGTAACGGTTAGTGCCCCGCTGGCCCATCCGTGGCCGTGTCCGCCGTTGAACCCACCATGTTGATTGAGCGTATTCTGCTGGCTCGGAGTGAGGATCGCGTAGAACGCGGCATCCGCTTTATTTTGAATATCGACGATTTGGCCCGTGGTGGTTCCGATGCTCGCCGATACCGAGTCGATGGTTGCCGTATCGTTCGCCTTGACAGCGGTCTGTAACGATTGCCTGTCGCTCTTTAGAGTGGATTCGAGCGGTGTCACGTCGTTGAGCGCATTCAAGAATATGGTTGTGGCTTGGCCTTGCTGACTGGTGCTCAGACCAAGCAGTTTCGTCAGTCGCTCCACCTTGTGGGCCACGATGGTGGCCGGATCGGGAGGCGTCGAGGAGGTCATTACTCCGAACGGCCTTTGCGCCAGTAGGGTTGCCGTCAGCAGCGCGCCGGCGCCGGCGAGTTTGAAAAACGTTTTCATAAAAATTGTGTTGCTCCTGTGTGGACCAAATGCAAAGTCCACGCCCATCTATAAAAACACCACTTGGTATCGCCAGTTGCAGGGCTTTATCTTTCTTTACGCAACTCACCTGTTCCCCGGATTCCTAAAAGAAGAGCCGCAATATTGCTACCATTTATCGACATGGATATGCATCAACTATCGCGCGTCACACTCCTTGTTGCCGCCCTGGCAGCATTGGCGCCGGGCGCTTTTGCGATTGAACCGGACGAGCCTGCTCCGCGCTTCTATGCCACTACGCTGGATGGCGAAAAGTACTCGAATGATTCGATCAAGGGCAACGTAGTATTGCTCCAGTTTTGGGCCACTTGGTGCAAATTCTGCCGTGGTGATCAGCCGGTTGTCGACGGCTTAGCCCGGGAATTTTCCGATCGCGGACTCGTGATCTTGGCGATCGATGTGGGCGAATCGAAAAAGACGGTCAAAAAATATTTGGCGGAAATGCCGCGCGCGTGCAAAATCGTCCTCACCCAAGATACGAACCTCGCCGCCATTTACGCAGCGAAATCTTACCCGCTCTACGTGCTGATCGATCGCGATGGCAATGTAGCCGGCACGCAACGGGGCGCCGGTGGCGAGCGTGCACTGCGAAGCCTGCTGCGCAAGGCAGGCATCGAATAATTTCGTCCAAGACTTCCCGTAACTATCAGGGTTACTATTCAAACAGGAGGGACTTATGCCGCCTTTGAAGCTCGTCTTTTCGTTTGTGACGCCTGCGATCCTGGCTTCGGCCGCGCTCGCCGCCGACATCCCTCAAGGTGCGCACCTGTTGCTGCGCCTGGAAAACTCGGTGAGCACCCGCACGGCCAAGGAAGGCGATTACGTTTACCTCAAGACCGCTAGTCCGATCGCCGTGAATGGAGAGATTGTCGTGCCCGTCAACAGCTATGTTCAAGGCGTGGTGGCGCAAACCAAGCGCAGCGGCAAAGTGAGCGGACGCGCGCAACTGGCGATCCGGCTGGAGACGCTGACGCTCCCTCAAGGCAAAGTGGTGAAATTCGCGCCGCATTTGAGCTCTGTCGATGACGGAGGCAGCGGCCAGAAAGTCACGGGCAGCGAAAACACGGTGGAGCAAGCGCCGACCGTCGGCAAGGATGCGGAACGCATCGCGATCCTGGCCGGCACCGGAGCATCCATCGGAGGGATCGCCGATCGCAGTTGGCAAGGCGCTGGTATCGGCGCGGCCGCCGGAAGCGCGGTCGGTCTTGCCACGGTGTTGCTGACTCGCGGCAAGGAAGTGGAGCTCCGTCAAGGTTCGACGTTGGACGTGGTGTTCGACCGGCCGGTCGCGATCGAATAAGCCGAAACCCCACGCTCCACCGCGCCGGGTATCCTGGTTCTTGGCCCTCCCCATCCACATCCTCGGCGGCGGGCTCGCCGGGTCGGAAGCCGCCTGGCAAATCGCGAGCGCCGGACTTCCTTGCGTCCTCCATGAAATGCGTCCTGCGCAATCCACCGCCGCGCACAAAACACCCCACCTCGCCGAACTGGTTTGCAGCAATTCGCTGAAATCTGAATCCGAGAATTCTGCTCCCTGGCTCCTCAAAGAAGAACTCCGCCGTCTCGATTCCTTCCTTCTCCGCATCGCCCGCGACACCCGTGTCCCCGGCGGCCACGCCCTCACGGTCGATCGCGAAATTTTCGCGCGCGAAGTCACCCGCACAATCGAAAACCATCCCCTTATCGAACTGCGCCGCGGCGAAGTGGCTTCGTTTTTTCAAAGCTCCATCGTGCTCGTCTGCACAGGACCACTCACCACCCCCACGCTCGCTACCGAAATCGCCCGCATCACCGGCTCGGACCGTCTTTTCTTCTACGACTCCATCAGCCCCATCGTCGACGCCACCACCATCGATCTTTCCATCGCCTTCCGCGCCTCGCGCTACGGCCGCTCGCTCGATTCCAGCGACGACTACCTCAACTGCCCCTTCGATCGCGATCAATACGAACGCTTCGTCGACGCCATCCTTACCGCCGACGCCGTTCCGGCCCACATCCCCGAGGACCAAACGCCTTTCTTCGAAGCCTGTCTGCCGATCGAAGAACTCGCCCGCCGCGGACGCGACACGCTTCGCTTCGGTCCCATGAAACCGGTCGGCCTCATTGATCCGCGCACCGGCCGCCGACCCTACGCCGTCGTCCAACTCCGCCAGGAAAACCTCCGCGCCGAAAGCTACAACCTGGTCGGATTCCAAAATCACATGCGCTTCTCCGAACAGGCCCGCGTCTTCCACATGATCCCCGGCCTCGAGCGCGCCGAGTTTCTCCGCTATGGTCAGATTCATCGCAACACCTACATCAACGCGCCCGCACTGCTCACTTCTACGCTTCAGCTCCGCACGCGGCCAGAAATTTTCTTCGCTGGCCAAATTTCCGGCGTCGAAGGCTACGTTGAATCCATCGCCACCGGCTTAGTCGCCGCACGCCACGCCATCGATCTCGCAAATGGCGACCCTCCGCGTCCCTTCCCGCGCGAAACCGCCATCGGATCCCTCTGCGCCTACGTCTCCGGCGCCGACCCATCCAATTACCAACCCGCCAACATCACCTTCGATCTCCTGCCAGCACTCGACCCAGAAACGCGCCATCGACTGCGTCACGATAAACGCGCCCGTCATGCCGAAATCTGCCGCCGTGCGCTCGAAAAGCTCGACGAATATCGGGTCGTCTATGCCTGACCTCGCGCCCGAAATCGATCGCTTCCTCGCCGAGCTCCGCCGCGCTAACGCCTCCACCCACACCATCCGCAACTATGCGTCCGATCTCGCGCAGTTCCTCGATTACTTTTCCGCCACCGGCAAGCCAACGGTCGAACAAATCGACACGCTCGCCGTGCGCGAATGGCTGGGACATCTCTACTCCCAACAACTCACCGCCGTCAGCATGCGCCGCAAGCTCGCGTCTATCCGGTCGTTCTTCAAATTCCTGGTTCGTGAAGGTATCGTCTCAACGAACTTCGCTCGCTTGGTCCGCACGCCAAAAGCGCCGAAAGCATTACCCGTTGTGATGACCGCCGAACAAACCAACACGCTAGTCGACGGCGTCGCCGAGGACAAATTCGAGCGGCCCTATCCCGAGCGCGATCTCGCCATCTTCGAGTTGCTCTACGGCTGCGGCCTGCGCATCAGCGAACTGGTCGGATTGGATCTCGACGATTTCGATTTCAACGAACGCTGGATTCTCGTGCGCGGCAAAGGCCGCAAAGAGCGTCAGGTGCCGTTCGGATCGAAAGCCTCCGCCGCGCTCGATCGCTACCTCGCCGGCCGCACCGGCTCCGAACGCGCCGTTTTCTTAAACCATCGCGGCCGCCGTCTCACCGATCGTGGTGCGCGCGGCATCGTCAAATTCTACGCCCGCATGATCTCCGGCGATTCCTCCATCCATCCCCACAGCCTCCGCCACGCCTACGCCACCCACCTGCTCGCCGACGGCGCCGACCTCCGCGCCATCCAAGAGCTCCTCGGCCACGCCCAGCTCTCCACCACGCAAAAATACACCCAGGTGTCCTTAACCGATCTGCTCGCCGTCTACGACAAAGCCCATCCCAAAGCGTAATTGTTATCTGTGTCCATCTGTGTCCATCCGTGGCTATTGTTAATCTCAAACTAATGCCCCTCGCCGGCCTCCGCGTCATCGCCTTCGAAAGCCGCCGCGCGCTCGAAATCGCCGAGCTGCTCCGCCGCCAGGGCGCCGACCCGTTCGTCGCCCCCTCCATGCGCGAAGCCCCGCTCGAAAACAACACCGAAGCTTTCGCCTTCGCCGAGCGCCTCTTCCGCGGCGAGTTCGACATGATGATTTTCCTCACCGGCGTCGGCACGCGCGCGCTCGCCAACGTCCTCGCCTCTCGCCACGACGCCGAAGCATTTCCCGAGGCACTTCGCAAAATCACCATCATCGCCCGCGGTCCCAAACCGCAAGCCGCGCTGCGCGAGATGCAAGTCCCGGTCACGATCTCCGTCCCCGAACCGAACACCTGGCGCGAACTCCTTGCCGCAACCGCGCAACGCACCGAACGCAACATCGCGGTCCAGGAATACGGCAAATCCAATCCCGAACTCCTCGCCGCGCTCCGCGCGCGCGGCGCCGCAGTAACCGCCGTCCGTGTCTATCAATGGGATCTCCCCGAAGACACCGCGCCGCTGCATGAAGCCGTCGACCGCATCGTCGAAGGCCAAGCCGACGTAGCGATGTTCACCACCTCCATCCAAATCGCGCATCTCTTCCGCATCGCCGCCGAATCGAATCTCGAGGCCGCCGTTCGCGACGCTCTCCGCCGCATGGTCATCGCCTCCATCGGCCCCACCACCACCGAAGCCCTCGAAGAGTTCGGTCTTCAGGCCGACCTCGTCCCGTCGCACCCCAAGATGGGCTACCTGGTGAAAGAAACGAACGATCGCGTCAAAACGCTGCTGGAACGCAAACGAGCCGCGCATGCCTAAAGACAACCTGTTTCAGCAGCTCGGCAAATACTATTCAGTCGCGTTCCTGTTGCCCGCTTCAATACTGGTCGGCTTCGCCATCGGCTACGCGCTCGACAAATTCCTCGGAACCGATTTTCTCAAAATCATTTTTCTGTTTCTCGGCGTAGCGGCCGGCATCATCGAAGTCATTCGCGAATTGAGCAAGGACAATGACGCAAAATGATCCGGCGTTTTTCGAGCGCGCGCTTCGCCGCATCAAGCTCCTCATCCTCATCCTCGGCCTGACCGGCGCGCTGGCCCTCGCGATCTGGAAGAATATCCGATTCGGCGGCGGATTCTTGATCGGCGCAGCAGCTTCCTACCTCAGCTTCTGGCGCTGGGAGCGCGTCGCAGAGTCCATTGGACCAGGCAAACGCCGCCCTCCGAAATGGACCGCGCTTGCCCTCCGCATGATCCTACTAATCGCCGGCGCGTACGTTATAATTACCCTTACGGGGTTCAATCCAACGGCCGCCGTCATCGGCCTTCTGCTGCCGGCAGCCGCGGTTACTTTCGAAATCATCTACGAGCTGATTCATGGAACCTGAAGCAGAATTCTGGCTGACCCGCCTCTTCAACGACTTCTTGGGAGGTCCGCTGACGTCGTTTCTCGCCGCGATCGGGCGCCCGCCCGCCGATCCCGCTCATCCGTGGCAGAACTGGATCGTCATCGAAATCCTCGTCGTCGCCATCATCATGGTCTTGTTCGCGTTCCTGCGCTCACGTCTATCCGTCGACCAGCCCGGTAAGCTGCAAATCACCTTCGAAGCCGTTTACAACTTCGTCTCCGGACAGGCGCACGACGCCGTCGATTACGGCTCCGCGAAATATGTCTCGTTCGTCGGAACGCTGTTCATCTTCATCCTATTCATGAACCTCATCGGCGTCATTCCGGGCTTCGAATCGCCCACTATGACGCCCGCCGTTCCGCTCGGCTTGGCCGTTAGCGTGTTCTTCTACTATCATTGGGCCGGTCTCCGCACACAAGGCGTCGGCCGCTATCTGGCGCATTTCGCCGGGCCCATGCCCTGGCTCGCGCCGCTCATGGTGCCCATCGAATTCATCAGTCACTTGGCTCGCCCGCTTTCGCTCACCATTCGTCTTTTCGCCAACATGTTCGCCGGCGAGCGCGTCACCGTCACCTTTCTTTCGCTCACGTTTATCGCAATCCCAGCCGTATTCATGGGACTGCACGTTTTCGTCGCATTCTTACAAGCTTTTATCTTCATGCTGCTCTGCCTCATCTATGTCGGCGGCGCAGTTGCGCACGAACATTAATGGCTTTATCCGTTCCGAGCGTGAGCCCCTCGTCCCCCAGGACAGATCGGGAACCACCTCCTCGCGAACAATTTCTTGAAGGAGAACACTCGAATGACACGTAAGATAATTTTCCTGGCGATCGCGTTCTTGTTGCTCGCCAGCCCGATCTTTGCACAAACGCCTGGCGGCGGCACCAACCTAGCCGATCTCGGCCGTCCTTTCGCCTACATCGCCATGGGCATCGCGTCCGGCCTTTGCGGCATCGGACAAGGAAAGGCCGTCGCGTCTGCGGCGGAAGCGATGGCGCGAAATCCCGGAGCACAAGGCGGCATCCGCTTTGCACTCATTCTGGGCTTGGTTCTGATTGAATCCTTGGCCCTCTACACCCTGGTCATCACCTACGTCGCGAAGTAAGCTTTGCGCGGGGCAGCCGTAGCAGGCTGCCCAAACCCTCATGAAGCTTCACGGAATTTTCCCTCCCATCGCCACGCCGTTCAATAACGACGGCGATATCTGGAAAGTCAAAGTCCAGCACAACATCGAGAAGTGGAATCTCACCGGCCTCGCCGGCTACGTCGTCTGCGGATCCACTGGCGAGAGCGTGATGCTCACCACCGAAGAGAAAATTCAGCTTTTTGAATGGGTGGCGCAATATGCGGCGCCCGAAAAGCTGCTCGTCGCGGGAACCGGCGTCGAAAGCGTGCGCGAAACGGTCGCACTCTCGAATCGCGCCGCCGAAATCGGCTACAAAGTCGCGATGGTCCGCACGCCGCATTACTACAAAAACCTGATCAATAACGCCGCGGCTCAGATGTTGTACTTCCGCGCCGTTGCCGATCAGTCGAAACTGCCGCTCATCATCTATAATTGGCCGCAAACCACCGGCGTCGACATTCCGGCCGAGGCGGTGGTCGAGCTTTCGCATCATCCCAACATCATTGGCATCAAGGAAAGCTCCGGGAATCTCGAAAAAATCCTCCAAATGCTCCGCGAAGTGAAGAAGGGATTTCAGGTGCTCACCGGCTCGGCCCCGACGCTCGCGCCAACGTTCGCCGTTGGAGCAGTTGGCGCGGTGCTGGCCTTCGCGAATGCCGCTCCTTACGCCACCATTTCCATCTGGGAAGCGCATCGCACGCGCGAATTCGAAGCCGCGATGGATTGGCAGAATCGCATCGGCCGCGCGGCGTACCTGGTGACCGCGAAATACGGCATTCCGGGACTGAAATACGCGATGGACCTCGCCGGATATTACGGCGGACCTCCCCGCCTGCCGCTCGTTCCTCCGTGCCCCGCGGCGAAAAAGGAAATCGACGAGGCCTTCGCAGATTTGCGAGGATAGCTAAATGCCTCAGTGCTCGGGATGCTCTTCGACGATCCCCGAGCATAGCCGCTTTTGTCTCGTTTGCGGCGCTCCGGTGAACGGAGTCTCCTTGCCGCAGACATCGGCAGCGACCGTCGCCATCGCGGACACATCCGGCTCCGCGCATTTTGACGAAGGCCGCTTTCCGCCCGGCACTCTGCTCGGCGAACGCTACCGCATTCTTGGCCGGCTCGGTAAGGGCGGCATGGGCGAGGTCTATCGCGCCAACGATCTGCGTCTCGGTCAAACCGTAGCGCTCAAGTTCTTGCCGGAAACCACTTCGCAAGATCCAGCGATGCTCGCGCGTTTCTACAATGAGGTCCGCATCGCGCGCCAAGTCACTCATCCGAACGTCTGCCGCGTTTACGACATCGGCGACATTAACGGCCAGCCGTTTATCTCCATGCAGTTCGTGGACGGTGAGGATCTGGCGTCGCTGCTAGTGCGCATCGGACGGCTCCCCGCCGACAAA
>Ga0187770_10001731_pt1 | contig 11784 bp, 13 predicted proteins | sample 0116_SJ02_MP02_2_FD_133154 | JGI IMG/M metagenome (GOLD analysis project Ga0187770, IMG submission 133154) | Tropical peat soil microbial communities from peatlands in Department of Meta, Colombia - 0116_SJ02_MP02_20_MG | ecosystem: Environmental > Terrestrial > Soil > Wetlands > Peat | place...
AACCATCGAAAAACCAAAGCCGGCACTCGTAGCGATAAATTCAGCACAGATGACGGACATCCAGCCCGCTCCTAGGGCAATCCGCAGGCCGGTCATGATACCCGGTAGGGACGCTGGCAGGGTAACCCTGGAGAATATTCCCCAGGGTGTGGCTCCCAGAGATCGGGCAGCGTGAAAATAATTTTTGGGAATCGATTGAACCCCGGCGATCGTATTGAGCACAATGGGAAATACACCAACCATAGCAATGAGAAATAGGGTCGGACCATCGCCTAGTCCGAACCAGATGATCGTCAATGGCACCCAGGCCATGATCGGGACCTGTCGAATGGTGCTGATGATGGGGTCCATCAGTTTCAGGAACGCCCCAGAGGATCCCATGGTAAAACCGACCGTCAACCCAAGACCAAGGGCGATCCCCAACCCGATCACCAGCCTTTTCATTGTCAGAAGCAGGTTCTGAAGGGTATAGAGATCTTGAACAGCAGAAAACAATGCTTCCCCCGTCTTTAAGGGTGATGGGAGCAGCAGATTGCTCTTGTAATGCATGGAAGCCAGCTGCCAAATGCCAACAACGATCGTAAAGGTTATCAATTTGTAAAAAAACTTCCTGGGAGCAACAAGGCGATGCCAGAATTCTATTCTGGCAAGCCCTGGCTGACAGGATCTGTGAATTTCACATTTAATTTCTTCCATAATCTTACCCTTTCAGGTGTCAGTTCAAATTGCCTGTACTGGCGCAGTGCCTCCTGGAGAACTTCTTCATGCTTAAGCTCGTTTAGAGCGTTTTCATAAGATTTCATAAACTTGCGATACAGCGATGTCTCTTTAAATGCCTTGCGGGCGACCAATACATACGTAACCAGATCTCCGTCTTTCCCGAAAGACGGGACCATTTCCCCTCGCAGTAGAAACCCGTTAAGGATATCGATAACCGCGCCATCCACCCACTTTTTTTCATAGGCATAAGGGATGGCAGAGGAAAATACCTGCACAGCCGTACCTCCCTCCCCGAACAATCTCTTTATCAATTTTCTCTGAAAGTCGCGCCCCGGGCACACGGCGATCTTTTTCGCACCACCTTCTTTTCCGCCCCGAACCACTACGATGTCGGAGTTCACCATACAGGGGCCAACAACTTCATACCTCGCATCTTTCTCGATGAGGCGTTGAGCGGCGTCAGGGCACAAAACCGCCAGTTCCAACGACCCGCTGCTTAAGGCCCATTCCGAGGTGGTACTACAACAATCCTTGATAGGATAGACCTCCATCTCTTTAATGGTCTTCCCATCCTGCGGCATCTTTTTGTTCACTGTATACTGGAAAATCACTCCCGCGGCTGACTCCGGAACACCAATCCTTATTTCGGAGTAGCCCCGTTCCCGGGAAGAAAACCAGAATATCAGGCCCAGACCCAAGAGAATGAGAGTGACCCCTATGAATTTTTTGGCCATGACCTATCAGTCTACAGCGGCTTCCCGTCGATTTGCTGTGCCTTCTTTTTCCAGTCTGCGTAGGTCATCCCAAGGGGAAAGATAGGGTTCACTTTTTCCTTGATAAAGGCATCAAAATCAACTACCCCGGACTGCGCGAGAAATTCGGGATCCATGATCTCCTCGAACTTGGGAGCGGTATCAATCGTTCCCAGCCATAACAAGTGCTTTATCTGTTCCTCGTAGCCGTCTCGGTAGATCTTCCACCGTAGAGTCCGCGTTTCCCCAACCGTCTTCCGATAGATGGTCATCAGGGCAACTTCCAGAGGAACAAAATAATTCTTGGCAAAAATATTCGCAGCCTTCAGCGGCTGAGTATAGATAAGCTGGATCGCCTCACTATGGGCTTGGATTATTTTGGGGACTAACTGAAGATGCTCCTTCAGAAAAGTCTTGTTCATGACCAGAGGACAGCATATGCCCCATTTGCCCGATGGAAGGGCTCCGAACATATGCATAATGTTCCCTGTATTTTCATACTCTGCCATGGAACCCCAGGGATCACATGTATCGTACGCGTCGAGCTGCCCTGTTTTGAGGGCAAGATATTTGTCTTTATCCGCCATGGCGAAGCATTCATAGTTCTTTCCTTCCGCAGGAATCCCGGCGGTTCGGGCAAACCAGATCCACCGATCATTATTTTTCTCCGGAAGAGGTCCGATCCCCAATTTCTTTCCGATGAGATCTTGTGGTTTTTTGATTTCCTTTCTCACAACCAAATACATAGACCCCCCCACATGGTTGCCGGCTACGGCGACCATCGGGGACCCCTTTTGAATCGCACGAACCATCCCGGCGAAGCTGATGTAACCCACATCCATCTGGCCGGCAGCCATGGCCTCGGGTACCTTGCCGGTGCCGGTAACATCCACTTTCAAGCCCAGTTTTTCATAGATCCCGGCGTCTTTGGCCACGGGTGCAGCTGGCATGTGGTCGCAATTGTAGTACCCAAGCCGGATAACAAAATCGCTGGCGGCCTTTCCCGGCACAGGCGAAAAGATTACAGAAGAGACCGCGATGAGCCCTCCCAAGAGGAGGAAACCAAATAATAGCGTGAGCCGTGAATCTTTTTTCATGTTTTGCCCTCCTATCGATTTTTCTCTGATAATTCCTCTAACAACAATCTGCCATTCCCTCACCAAAGAGATCGACGATTTGACCTCTTTCAATTCGGAAGATGGCATACCCCACTTTTGCACCTTTACTGCCGTGAACAATGAATTCCATTGGCGGTTTATCATCAATATCCTTGAACTGGATCACCTGATTGGAAACCGGTGCAGGAACTTCGTTGGTAGCCACATAATTCTCTCCAAAATTCAGAACGACGCACATCATATTCTTTTCCTTACTTACCTTGTAGATAATCAGTAAATCTTCCCGGCCGTCATTATTGAGATCCTTCTCCGCACACTTAATCACCTTTTTCCCCGGCTTATTTGTGACAAAATGTTGCAGGAGCCTGTTGGTCTTGAGAGCCTCCGGGTCAAGATTTGAATGATTCTCTTTTGCCGGTTCATCGCACCCACAGATTACTATCAGCATCAAGAGGGAGAAAAGAAACATCCGTGGCATCAATACTCACCTTCTGGTTTCAAAAAAAGGGTTCGAATGCGTGGCCAATAAGAGTAACCACAAAGAGACAGCAGTAAAACCGAGCACAGATATTTCATAGGCCGTGGCGCCGAAAAGATAAGGTGGTTGGCAATCCCGATAATACGGTGGTTTTCGTCGAGGTTAAATAAGGGGACAAATTCAGGGAGAAGTAGCTTATTGGTCAAAAGTCCGATCAACATGGAGAGGCCAACCAGCATTACGGTATAGATCAGCACGGCCCTTCTTCCGATGATCTTGTAAATGCTGACCAGCTCCGGTAAATTTGTTGCCGCTCCCGAAATCAAAAAGGTGATCGCTGCACCAGGCGCTGCACCACTCGCAACAAGGGCAGCAATGAAAGGGATGTGGCCGACGGCGCACACATACATGATCGATCCCAAGATCGCAACGCCCGTAATGGAGATCATTCCCGGATTACCCAGATATCTTTGGATGTGGGCCGGGGGTACAATGGAGATGATCAATCCTGCCAATAGGATGCCAGAGACGATATATTTGCTCACCATAACCCCGAGGTCCATGAAACCCCAGTTTAGGCCCGACAAAAGCCTCTGAGGTAGACTGGCATGTCCATGGGCTTCCAGTTCGTTTGCGCTGATCTTCTGGCCCACACCCCGGGCATGGATCTCAGGTCCCGCCAGCAGGTTTCCAATCAGGCCCGTCGCCATTGGAACAATGAATCCACTGGCCATATATATTGTGGCAATTTTGGGTCCTAGGAGACCAAAGGCAAGCAAGATCGCGGCCGGGTTGATAATCGGCGTTGCCACCATAAAGGCTAACGTGGGTCCTAAGTAGGCACCTGTATAATACATGCCCAGTCCCAGTGGGATCACCCCGCAACTACAAATGGGCAGAAGCATCCCTGAGAAGGTGGCCTTCAAGAGTGATGACATTTTGCGATTGCCGAGCATGCGCTGTAATCTTGCCGGATTGAGAATGCTGCGCATCAAGCCAGCCCCGATAAAACTGATGATGAGCCAGTGTGAAACGTCATTGAGAAGCTGGAGGGAAGTAATGATCACCCGGTCAATTGGTTCTACGCTCAAGTTCAACTGGTCCTTATCGCCTCCTCAATAGCACTTTCAATGATCCTTCCAGAAGGATCCTCGAATTTCTTCTTACCGTTGATGATCATCGTTCCTTTAGTGATCAGTCCGTATTTTTTTAGGTATTCGAAATCCTTTCCGGCATAATAAATCTGGACGTCAACCTCCCCCGCATGTTTCACCGCAATTCTTTTGATCGTTTCTTCATATCCATGACATGATGGGCAGGTATTGATAAATTCAACTTTGACCTTTCCCATATATCCCTCCTCTAAAGCGTAATAACCTGGTCCAGGCCCGACCCAGCCAGGGCATTATGCAAGTCCGGAAAGCATCCCATTACAGCGCCTTCCACAAGGTTATCCATGATCCTGCGGTCGATCATACATTGATTGCATCCCATAAGGAGAAATCCTTTCTTTTTGGCGAGCTTAGATAACCGCTCACCCACATCATTACCCTTAACGAGTATGAAGGTGTTATCGACAAAAAAGAACATGCCAACTACCTCGAAACCGTGGTGGCCTTCTTCCAACTGAGGGACAATCATCTTGCTCAAGATATAATGAGAATTGTTTGTTGAAAAAATGTAGGCCACTTTCATTTTAGTCTCCTTTCTTTATCCGGTCACTATTGCAGCGACCCTCTACGAAAGCTGTCTTAATTGCACTTCCTTGCCATTTCAAGAAAAGCTTCGATACGTGTTTTCAACTGACCGATATCTTCCATCCCGTAATCCGTTTCGATCTTCAAAAAAGGAATGCCCGTTTTCTGAACGGCTTTCTCGACCTTATATGCTTCCACGGTGTAAGGCGTACAGAACTGGATGCTGTAGTGAATTACTCCGTCGGCCTTGAATTCTTTGACAAGATCAAGGATGTGATTAGTCCTTTCCTCGTTCGGAGTGAAGCAGGCGCAATCGATCTTGAAATAACGATCAACGATGGCATCGATCATCTTGTCCAACGTGTCTCCATCCTCCCTTACCAGATCTCTTGTGCTTCTTTCTCCTACGCAAGATTCCTCTGCCACGACAATCGCTCCACTTGTTTCGATGATGAAAGGAATCTTCCAATTCGGAACGGCCATCGGAGATCCTGAGACCAGAATTCGTGGAGTACCGTTCTTCGTGACTCCCATCCTGCTCTTGATGCGTTCTTCAAGCTCATCACATAGAGTATTGATGTTCTTGGTAAACCTAAGAGGGTCGTCGTAAAAAGCGATCTGGTTAACCAGCAGGGCGTCGAGCCCGGAGATAGGGGAAGGAATGGCTTTCCGGAGAGCGCTAAGACGCTGGAGGGCTCTCCGTTTGTCATTTGCGATCTTGATTCCTTCTCTCAAATTGTTTGGTGTGATCTTTTTCCCGGAAATCTCTTCCACCTTCTCCTTGAACTGAACGACTTCTCCTCTCCAGAGGGTTCGGTCCCTTTCGGTCTTCATCTGGGGGATTTCCATGACATAAGTCTCCTTATAGTCATTCAGGATTTCATAAGCCTTTTTCTTCCCGTCGCAGGTCGTCTCTCCAACAACCAGATCACTCGCCTGAATATAGGGACAGAGACCAGCCAGCTTAAATCCCATAAAGGATTTGATCAACGCACAGGTATTGCGGGGGAGGACCTTCTCAGCTTCGTCAATTCCTATCTCTGCCCCTGCACAGAGGCCCACACATGTTCCTCCGACGGCTAAGATCAATTCCTCGGGGACATAGACACAAAACGTCCCGACCACTTTGTTCCCTTTCTTCTTCGTCTCCATCAGTTCTTCAATCCTAAGTCCATGGGCTTCGGAGATAACGAAGTCCAGATATTGCATTCCTTTGGGCCGATCTTCCTGCGACATGTAAATGTCTTTGTAGGTATTCCCAAGAACAGCTAAAAGCTGGTCATGCCCCTCCAGATTTAAACCTAATTCCTTCCACATCGGGCGATAATCTTTCAGTTCCATCATTTCCTCCTTTTTCAACATTTAGCTTTACAAGTCGAAATCATGTTTCGATCTTGCATCATTGGCATTGCCCCTTCATGGCCGGATTATTCTGTCCGCTTCTAAAAGAAGCTTCGCAATCTCGTACATATTGGAGATTGTCCCTACTCTTAACTTTTCCTTCATTCCATGGAAGTCGAGACAGGTGCCGCAAGAGAGCACCTTCGTCCCCCCTTCTGATAAACGGGTGAGTATCTCTAGGACATCCGATCCCTCGGCCGAGAGTCGACATCCGCCGTTGATCAAGATCAGACTATTAGGTTTTATCTCCACCGTCAGCAACGTTTTTAAAAAAGATCTCATCAGGATCGATCCCAATTCCCCCTCACCAATTCCTACCCGGTCGGAGTCGATATAGACCACCACCCCTTCTTCCTTCCGGGATATGTTGCCCTTTTCCGCCCGGACTGCTTTCCGAATACGGAGATAGAAGTCATTTCCTTTCTTCTCTCCCTCCACAGAACATCCCTGTTCTGAAGCAAACCGACTGACATTCTCGCATGACGACGGGTCATTGACGATGATGGTGAATTCTCTCTCCTTTTGCCTTTCCAACGCCTGCTTTGTCGAAATAACGGGTTGACAACAATCCATGCCCCGGCAATCAATCTCTCGCATTTATTTCACCCGCAAAGACCCTGTTCACGGACCAAAGGGCCTCTCTTTCTGTCCTGAGGTAACTTGATATGACTTCCAGCAGACTTCGTGAAAAATCCAGACAAGATTTCCTGCAAATAGAATGGCTGCTAAAATAATGTTTGTTGAGTATAGGCTGACCGACGTTAAGCGGCAGCCTTCTCTCAAAAGACATGCCGGAATAACCAGCAGGGCTTCCGGCTCAAATCGATAGATAAGGAAAAATACAATAAGTAATAACAATTCAAGAAACAGGAAGAAGGGGTACCGAATCCAGACCCTTTTCCAAAGGAAAAGGAGCATACAGGCCATTGTGCAAACCGGGATGATGAATCCAAGATTAAAACGCATTTCCACCCAGACCGAGCGACTCAACAATAAAGCAAAAAAGTAACCAAGAACGATACCCAATAGACCGCCTTTAAGGAGATTGATTAAAATCGCCTTGGATCTGTCCCGGGTCTTTTTCTTATTATTCTTAGAAGGAGATTGTCCCATGAGCCTCCGGCTGCAATGCCCAAAGAATGACAAATGTCAGACTTCGGGCATTGCCAGCCTTTCAAAACTCACTTCTTAGCCTTTATCTTTACGACAACCAGTGTGCCGTCGGGTGGAAGGACTTCTTTGTTTCCGGTAAAAACCACCTCTTTTCGCTTTTCAACAGCACCCATGGTATAGGATGCATTGCTCGTAATACCCACCGGGCAGCTGTCCAGACAGATCAAGCAACCTGTATTGTACTGGATGGCGTTTTGGAGATTCCCACCGAAACGGATAAGAATCGGTTTGCCATTGCTGTCCTTGATCACTTCATCAAGCTGATATTCCTTCTTTGTACCTTCCCAGGTCACGGTCACATCGAGCAAATCACCTTGAACGAAAGTCTTCTCCATATTCTCCATGGTCATATTATTACCCGCTTTGAAACCAAGTTTGATGAGGGTGTCATGGAAAGTCTTGGGATCGACAAATGCCTTGAATATCGGTTTATCACCATACTTTCCATCCTTGAAGATGACTGCGTGCCGAGTCGACTCGTAGAAGTACTTTCCATTCACCGCTGCCGCAATAGAGATACTCTTCTCCTGCTCATTCACTTTGATGGGATTCTCTTTTGTTACAATCAGGGTGGCAGCTCCCGAAACAGAAGCGAGTGAGAACAATACCATGATGATTATCAGAGTTACCGTTTTCTTCATCTTTTTATACCTCCTTACGTTGTTTGGAATTTTTGATTCTTGCCAAGGAATGGATCAGCCGTCCTTCCTTCAACGCCAGGGCGACCCTCTTATCCTCGAGTCAGCAGTTTTCAAGCATCTGATTTTCATAATGGGTCTGAGATTCCTTTCTTAGATTTATAGCGCCTATAAAAAAGAGGGATGACAGAAACCAGAATGATCAAGCCCAGACCGGCAATAAAGGCAGGAGAGATTTTTCCTCGGATAACGTCCAGCAGGGAGCTCGAAAAAACGATGAAGGCAATGCAGGCGGGGAGCATACAGATAAACGTTGTGACTGCATAGTGAATGAACTTGACCTTGGTAAGACCAAAGGCGTAATTGAGGAGGTTGAACGGGAAGAGTGGGATAAGACGGGTGAAAGCCACCACCTTCCATCCATGATTCCTGACTCCCTCATCCAGACGTTGCCACCTGGGGCTGATGAGCTTTCCTTCAACCCAGTCTCTCGCGATATATCGGGCTACAAGGAAGGCTACACAAGCCCCCAAGGTTGCGCTTGTGATGGTATAGATGACCCCCCAGAATGGACCGAAGAGGATGCCGCCTACGATGGTAATGGGAAGGCCTGGTAATAACAGAGCAGGCGCAAGGGTATAGATGAGCATATAGATGACCGGCGCCAGAACTCCGTAACCCTGAATCCACTGCCTGAGTGTCTCCTGCTGGAGATATTGGGTCACACCCGTAAACCTGACCACCAGAATCACAGCAAGAATAGCAAAGAGGAAAGCGAGGCGTTTTGCCACACCTCCTTTTTTCGTCTCTTCGCCCGCTTTGAAAGTTCTTTCCCGATTTACCTTGGCGTCAATCAATTTCTTGAACTGGCTTTTCAACCTCAACCGGTTCAGATAAGTAATCGGAGCCCGGGAGACCTTTGCTTTTCCAGCGAGAGTGGCCTTCGGTTCAAACAGGAGGTCCAGAACATGGCTGGTGGGGGTAATCCCGTTGAGGTGGTTCGTACATCCCGCGCAATACGTAATCATTCTCCTGCCATTTGCCTCTTCCTTCCGTGCGGCTCCCCATCTCTTTGAAAGATCAGGTAGGATGCATCCCACAAATCCTCCCTCGCCGCAGCAAAGGGTTTTTTCCCGATGATGAGGCATTTCCTCGGTCGTCAAGCCCAGCCTTGTCACCAGGGACCTTACCGCCGAATGAGCCGGTGCCTCAAACCGGACTGCGCAGGGGTCGTGAATAGTTACGATATCCTTAAATTGTTCTGCCTGCGGCAAGCCATTTTCCGACAGGACCTCATAGACGGTTTTAACGGATAGCCCATCCCCATGCTCCTTGAATATCCGGTGGCAGTTGGGACAAGCGACGATGATGTGACGAACCCCATTGTCCTCAAGGAAGCTTCTCATTTCTTGGAACATGGCGGAGAAATGCTCTTTTCGACCCAAATCATGAGAGATCTTCATGCAGCAATCGAGGACGACCCCAAGCGCCGGAATGCCTTTCTTCAAAAGTTCATAAAGCTTAAATGTCTTGTTCGGTCGGGAACCCGGAAGATTACAGCCGGGGAAAAAAACCGTATCGCACCCTGATGGAATGGCGTAGTAGGTATACCGTTTGGAGGTCCCTCGTTTTTCGTAGGCCAGCATCCCCTTATGCTCAGGGTAGTCGGCTTGACTCCGTCTAACTCTTTCGTGCCGCATCTCCAGAAACATGGCTGGCGGATCGATCTTTTCAGGACAAACCGAGGCGCAGAGCCCGCAGAGGCTGCACTCGAAAGGCATGCCTTGATAAACTTTTTCAGAGGGATCATAGGCCTCTGCAATTTCTTTGGGCTTCCCATGTTTCCTCAGAAACTCGCATTCCTTTTGACAGAGTTCGCAACGAGTGCACTTTTCCGAAACGTTCTTGAGCTCTGTCTGCAGCGAAGTCGCAACGTCTTGAGGGTCCGAGCCGCTTTCAGAAGTTTCTGTAGTAACATGAATGTTCTCCAGTGTCATAATCTGCATTCCTTCCTCAAAATAATCTAAGTGATAGGGCTAACCAGATGTGAGACTTTTGCATCGATTTCATGGTCAGTTGCGAGCAATCCAAGTCACTTTTTGCCTATTGGGATATGCCCCACAGCGAAACTTCAAAAGTGAAATGAAACAACTCAGGGGCGAGCACAGATTCCATTCCACAGGCCACCTGTCCGCAAACCTTTGCAGAAAGCAACCTGTCAACCTAAGACCTCGATTGCAACGGCTGGCTCATGATGGATAACGATCAGGAGGGAGAAAAGGGCGGCTGTAAGACTCAAGGTACGAAAGGATAGAATTATGTGACGGATACGCCTTTTTTCTCTCTCCTTCTGTTAAGATGGAGACCTAGCCTAGGCCTCTTGAGGCCGCATGCGGCCCCTCATTTGAGAGAAAAGGGCGTTAAGTGTTCGTCCACGTTGCTACCTCCCATTTCACTACGGAATAAGGAATTGATGAAAACAACCTCAAACAGTATCTCGCCTCGAACTGTGGTTCAAATACCGAAAGAATGTCTCCACGGAAAGGGCGAACTACTGTGACTTTTCTACCGGGTAACCTGCTTCAAGCCATCCCTTGATGCCGCCAGGCTGCCGGTATGCATTCTTGTAACCGAACTTCGTCGCCCACGTGGCTCCGTTGTGGCTCCGTTCGCAGTCGGTAAATCCACAATAAAAGACGATCGGCCGATCTTTGTCCGGTCCAAGTAGTTTTTCGAAGTCAGCGCGCATCTTGTCGCTCATCTGCGTCAACTCCGGCCTCTGAAGTTCAAAGTTGACAGCACCGGGGATGTGCTGCTTCTTAAAATTGTCTGCCGGCATGGTATCGACGATCAGCATCTCTTTCTTCTGATCAATCCAACTTTTCAATTCTTGCGTGGTGATCACCTTGTACCCACCCCGATCCACTTCTCTTTGGAATTTGACCGCAATTTTTTCGTTGTCTAGTTCCTTGTCAGCGGCCCACGCCATTCCTGTTAATGCCAAAAAGGCCAAGCCCAAGGACAGATAAATAAACAAAGCACATTTCTTGGTTTCCATAATAGCACCTCTCTCCTCGATTATTTAAGCCAGTCCGGCTTATGCACGTAAAAGACATTGCCTTAAGTCATAGGTAACTCGTGTCGGGCAATCGTCAGGAAAGAGGGAAAAGATGGGCAGGGAAATCAAGGAAGCAACGGGTTAGAAATAAGTTGGAAGCGCCTCTTTTCTCTCTCTCCTGCTGTTGAGCTGGAGACCTAACCTAGGCCTCTTCGGGCTAAATACAGCCCCTCATGTAAGAGAAAAGGGAACTTGGAGCTTTCCCATGTTGAAATCTCCCATTCTATTAATAGGCGTAGAAATCAAAAGAAATTTAACTTGGAACTTTTTCTATGTCAAATTGGAATTTTCAATAATGGAACCAAGTATTATTGAAAATTCCAATTCATATTTTTACATCTCCTCTTGCCCATCCAGCTTCTTTTTTGTTGCCATGGCAAATCAAAATTGATATAAATTAAAATAGTGGAATAATGGAATGTTGGAATACTGGAACGATGGATGATAAAAAGTGATCATTCAATCCTTCTATGATTCTATTCTTTCATCATTCCAATAATTTTTCAGGGGAGGGCGGGAGTATGTATAAAAAGATTTTGGTTCCGTTGGATGGTTCGGATTTGGCAAAAAAGGCCTTGGACCATGCGGAGAAACTGGCGAAGACCTTTGATGCTGAAATTATTCTATTCCAAGTCATCTCCCTTATGCCCATCTATGGATCGCCGGAGTTGGTGACACCTCTCATCATT
>Ga0187770_10001733_pt1 | contig 11775 bp, 6 predicted proteins | sample 0116_SJ02_MP02_2_FD_133154 | JGI IMG/M metagenome (GOLD analysis project Ga0187770, IMG submission 133154) | Tropical peat soil microbial communities from peatlands in Department of Meta, Colombia - 0116_SJ02_MP02_20_MG | ecosystem: Environmental > Terrestrial > Soil > Wetlands > Peat | place...
AAGGATATCCGGGAACTCCGGGGCCGATATGACTGCATCGAATGGCCTCTCATGGAAGAAAGGGTTCGGGAGCGTCGGCGCCGCCGGACTGAAATCTCGCGCCCGGCCTCTGAAGTACAGATGATGGCTCCCTCGGACTGTGGTGTGGCGGCCATTGTCTCCAACCATTTCATTCCGAGTCATGTCATGGATCTGATGCTCGACAGAATGGCCAACCGCGGGATGGATGGGGTCGGCATCTGGAAGGGGGGCTGCTATCCACATCGAATGGATCATTATGCGCTCCATGTATTGGTCAAGGGGGTAGTTCAATCACAAGTGGAGCAGGAATTTCTTCTGAAACATCCGGACACGGGCTTCACAGAAGTCCGGTCAAAGGCCAGGGAGGAGATTCTAACGGAACGGCGGCAAATCATGGAGCAAATTTACTCCCACTATTTCACCGGGCTTCGGGTGGATGACTTCGAGGCCGATCTGGAGAAATGCCGTATCCCCTATCGCCGCGATCAAAAGGGAGGGGAGCAGGACTTCAGACTTTTCGGTGAGAAGGATCCGGGCGATGTCTTCCGATTCTTCGTGCGGGTGCAGCAGGAAGAGCTGTATCGGTTTATTGAGAACGACCTATTGAATGATCCCATCTGGCCACCCAGACAGATTCGCTACAAAGACCTGACCCTTCGGGATTATAAGAAAAACGCTGAATTTCTCCAAGAGGCTGAGGACGAATATATCTACCGGCTGGCCCGCAAAATCACCCGTGAAAATTATGCAGAGGTTCAACAGAAGAGGGCAGCCGTCCTTTCCTGTGGAAAGAACTCCGGTTGCTGGAAGAGCGATGGCAGGCACATCCCATGGGAACTCCCTGATGCGCCCGTAAACGTCATCCACCGACGGCTCGCCACTGGCTCTGTGGTCGACCAGATGAATGCTCATCCCTTTGCCGAACTCCATACGGCCCTGACCCATAATGGAGAGACGACCAACTATCGCACCATGTGGAACCGGGTGTCTCAGTTCAACTTAACACCCTTGGCCCAGACCGACACAGCGGTAGCATCCCTCAAACTCCATTTGCTCAGTCAATACCTCCATTATCCTTTCGACGCTTTGGTTGAATCCTTCTCACCCACGACAGGATGGAACCTGACCCAGTTGCCACCCGAGACCAAAGACCGTTTCCAGCGTGTCCAGGAAGTGGAGCTTGAAAGTGCACCGGATGGTCCGTATCAATACCTTTGCGGTCGGATCAACCCCTACCGTCGGGTGATCGAAAGATTGGATATTATTGATCCTTCACTGCTGCGACCCAATGTGGCCATGCTCTATGACGATGGAGAGAACTTTGTCTCTATCATCTGCTCCGAGAAACAGGGAAGCGATGCAGGAATTGAGGAGCTTTATCGTCTTGGACTGATGCGCAGCACCTCCCCTGCCCTCACCTTCACAGTCAATACAGGCATGGTGAGCAGGGTTTTCTATGACGAGAATGGTCGAATAACAGGCCACGAAGTAGTAGACAAATTTGGCTGCCCCGTAAAGATTCCCCATGGGGAATTCCTTTCTTCGGAGCCTCGCTCTCCTGCGGCGGACCTTGGAAAAGAAGATTTTGAGTCCAATGCAACTCTTTTCATCCGTGAGCGACTGTCTCAATGGGGATTTGGAGAATTTAAGAAAGCCTTGAAAGGCATCTTAACAAAATTTTCAGCTCCCCGAGCCATTGACGAACTGACACAACTCTTGGACTACCTACCGAGCTGGAAAATTGGAAACAAAGACAGGGGAGCACTTCTTCATATCGTGCGCGAAGAGATCAATTCCCTGCTCGATCGTGTCCCCTCGCTGTTCGACTCCACCCAAGGCGAAAATGGGATGGCTCGCGTGATATTCAAGGATGCTTGGGGACTTGCAAGGCCCGAGAATGTCCGCCAGGCCCTTGTCGTAGATGCCCGAGAATTCCGACCCGAAGGGATCGACCACCTGCAAACTCTCAGTTGTTTTCTGGATTACGCCCACCGAACGGGGTGGAGGAGATTCATCGTTTACAGGGTGGGAGGCCAGAGAGGCATCGGCATGGGAATGGGGAGTGGTTCCACGTTTGATACCACTGTTGACATCTTCGGAAGCCCTGGCGAATATTGCGGAGCATTCAACATGGGCACCTTAGTACGGGTGCATAACCACGCACAGAATTTCACCGGAATGGTCATGCACTCCGGAACTTTGGAGATTCATGGTGATGCAGGTAAGGTGACAGGATATTCTGCAAAGGGAGGCACCTTCAATATCCTCGGCAACGTCGTCGATCGGGGGTGGGTTTGCGCGGTGAGCGATCCTGCAGGTCCCGGTTTACAGGTAAATATTGTCGGCACTGCTTACGAACACCTCTGCCAGGCACTGATGGGCGGCTCGGTGCTCGTGCTCGGCCTCTTCAGGGGATATGATGGGATTCTTCACCGGATGGATTCCCCCTATAAAGGGGCCAAAATCTTGGCAGGCGCCTCTGCTGGAGAGGTCCTCTTCTATGATCCCGATGTCAGATTGGACAAAGCTCAGTATAAAGGGTGTGTCGTCCAGCCTGTCGATGACAAAAAATGGGCGGAAATTGTGGACCGTCTCCTTCACCTCGAAAGTATCTTCGGCCTCGGTTTCTCCCACGAAAACAACCATTGCACGGTTTACATCGATGGCCATCTTCAAACCCTGACGCCTGAAAATTTTCGGTGGGTTCTCCCGACCGGGGAATTGGAAGGCTACCACTAAACATCCATAACGCAGACCGCTAAGGCCACAGCGGCATCAAATCCTATTGGGAAAACTCCTGAGAAAATTTACTTGAAATCTCTCGGCGGACCTGATATGATGACAAAAAAAGGTGGAGGGAGATCATGGCGATCAGGATCATTATCGATCGAAAGGTAAAGAAGGGGAAAGAATCGGATTTTGCAAAACTCCTCAGGGAATTGAGATCGAAAGCGGTCCCGTCAAAAGGCTACATCTCGGGGGAGACGTTGCGAGCATTGGATGATCCTCATAACTACATCGTAATCACCACCTGGCAGAGCGTCGATGACTGGAAGGAATGGGAAAAGAATCCTGAGAGGAAGAAGATTCAGAACAGGATCGAAAAATTGATGGCCAGACCGACCAAGACAAAGATTTATCTCCATGCCTAAAGGTGTTCGAAAACCCTTGACAAAGAAAAAGGGGTGTGGTAAAAAATTAAAAATGACTTAAAAGAACCTTTATGGTCAAACAAACGAGTCCAAACAGAAGACCCTCGATCCTGTTCAATCGGGATCGGGGGTCTTTTTTTATGAGGACGTCAATAATCCCCCTGAAGGTGTGAAAAAATTGGTTCCGTCAACTTTCGTCCCAGACGGACGAATGGATTTGCACAGGAAAGGGAGGTTGGGAGGGATTAAGATAGGTGATTCAATGAAAAACAGTCAAAAAGCCATGCTCGCCTTGGAGGATGGCACGGTATTCGAGGGTCGATCTTTCGGTTTTCCTGGAGAAAAGTCAGGAGAAGTCGTCTTCAACACGAGCATGACTGGCTACCAAGAGATCCTGACCGATCCTTCCTACAAGGGGCAGATCGTTGTTATGACTTATCCACTCATCGGTAATTATGGGGTGAATGATGAGGATATTGAATCCCGAGGGCCAAAAGTAGAAGGGTTTATCGTTAGAGAGAACTCTGCCCTGTTCAGCAATTGGCGTGGCGATAAATCTTTATCCGAATATTTGGTCCAACACCGCATTATGGGAGTAGAGGGGGTGGACACGCGGGCCATCACAAAGCATATCCGCGTGAGGGGAGCCATGAAAGCCATCCTTTCCACAGAAGATCTTGACCGGGATCATCTGATTGAAAAGGCCAAAACCTCCCCGGGCTTAATTGGCAGGGATCTTGTTAAAGAGGTCACTTGCGAGAACCCATATGAATGGAAGAGCAGTCATGATGCCAACTTCTCCAATTGTGACTTTCGACCTTCCACTCTCCACTTTCGGCCAAAGGTGGTCGCTATGGATTTTGGGGTCAAATACAATATCCTTCGCTCCCTCCTCGATTGGAACTGTGAGGTGATCGTCCTGCCTGCCTCCGCTTCAGCAGAATCAATTCTCTCCTTTCACCCGAATGGAATCCTTCTCTCCAATGGACCGGGCGACCCCGAAGGGGTTCCCTATGTCATTGAAACGGTCCGCCAACTCATTGGGAAGAGGCCCATCTTCGGGATCTGCCTGGGCCATCAGCTATTGGGCTTAGCACTGGGGGGGAGGACGTTCAAATTGAAGTTTGGCCATCGGGGAGCCAATCAGCCGGTCAAAGATCTCAAGACGGGTAAGGTGGCGATCACCTCCCAAAACCACGGATTCTGTGTTGACATTCATTCCCTCGATCCTGATCAGATCGAACCCACTCAGATCAACCTCAACGACCAAACTCTGGAAGGAATGAGGCACAAGCAGCTTCCGATTTTTTCTGTTCAATATCATCCTGAGGCCTCCCCAGGACCTCACGATTCTCAGCATCTTTTCAGTGAATTTGTGAGGATGATGGAATCGCATTCAAGGTAGCGGAAATCAGTCAATGGTCAATGGCCGATGATCAGTTCCCAATCATCAATGAGAAAGGGGAAACAAGAACCTAATCAGTGATTAATCACTGACACGATGTATTATTTCGAATATGATCTCGAGTCATGGAACACATTTCAGGGATGACTAATGCCTAAGAGGACGGATATCAAGAGAATTCTGATCATCGGATCCGGACCCATCGTGATCAGCCAGGCCTGTGAGTTTGACTACTCAGGGACTCAAGCCTGTAAGGCCTTAAAGGAAGAAGGGTTTGAGGTGGTGTTGGTCAACTCCAACCCCGCCACGATTATGACGGACCCTGAGATGGCTGATCGCACCTATATCGAGCCGGTCACTCCCGCAATATTGGAAAAGGTGATCGAGCGCGAAAAACCGGACGCCCTCCTCCCTACATTAGGCGGCCAGACCGGCCTCAACGTTTCCGTGGCCCTCTACGAGTCCGGGGTTCTTCGGAGATATGGTGTTCAAATGATCGGGGCCAAATATGAAGCGATTAAAAAAGGGGAGGACCGAAATCTCTTCAAGGAATCGATGAAGAAGATCGGCCTCGATCTTCCCAGAAGCGGGTTGGCCTACTCTCTAAAAGAGGCGATCGAAGTGGCCAAGGGGATCGGTTTCCCCCTGATCATCCGGCCCAGTTTCACCTTAGGTGGGACAGGAGGTGGCGTCGCTTATAATATTGAAGAGTTCGAAGAGCTGGCAGCCCGTGGACTTGAGTCGAGTATGATCGGTGAGATTCTGATCGAAGAGTCTGTCCTCGGCTGGAAGGAATTCGAACTGGAGGTGATGAGGGACCTTCATGATAACGTCGTCATCATCTGTTCCATAGAGAATTTTGACCCCATGGGCATTCATACCGGAGACAGCATCACCGTAGCTCCCGCCCAAACCTTGACGGATAAGGAGTATCAGAGGATGCGGGATGGGGCCATCCGGGCGATTCGCGAGATCGGTGTAGAGACCGGGGGATCCAATATCCAGTTTGCCATTCGCCCTCAAGATGGCCGAATGGTCATCATCGAAATGAATCCGAGGGTCTCTCGATCTTCTGCCCTGGCCTCCAAGGCAACAGGATTCCCCATCGCTAAGATCGCCGCCAAATTGGCCGTCGGCTATACCCTGGATGAGATCCCCAACGATATTACCAAAAAGACGCCTGCCTCTTTTGAACCCACCATCGACTACTGTGTGGTGAAGATTCCAAGATTCACCTTCGAAAAATTCCCTGGAGCAGATCCGACTCTGACCATCTCGATGAAGTCCGTGGGTGAGACCATGGCCATCGGACGAACGTTTAAAGAGGCACTTCAAAAAGGCCTCCGCTCTCTCGAGATCGGGAGATACGGCCTCGGAGCCGACGGAAGGGAGAAATTTCCTCTCCCCGCCGACATCCTCGACGATTCCGCCCGATCCAACATTCTCGAAGAGATCAGGAAAAAACTTTCCACCCCGAATGCGGAGCGAATTTTTTATATCCGCTATGCCCTGCTTTCAGGGATGGGGATTGAGGAAATCCACGAATTGACCAAGATCGATCCGTGGTTTCTGCTCAATATCCAGGAGATCATCGACCTGGAGAAAGAGATCAACTCCTATGGAGTGAAGGTGAGGGATTTAGAACTCTGGAAAAAGACCATGACGTCAGATCAACTTCGCCTTCCGGAAGCCCTTTTGAGAAAGGCAAAGGAATCCGGCTTCTCAGATTTCCAATTGGGATACCTCCTCGGTTTTGATGAAGCCACGCTGGGGCATGCGAGAAAGGAGAAGGGTGTTCTTCCCACTTACAAGCTGGTTGACACCTGCGGGGCAGAATTTGAGGCCTATACCCCCTATTACTACTCAACTTACGAGACAGAAGATGAATCCAAGGCTTCCTCCAGAAAGAAGATCATGATTTTAGGGGGAGGTCCGAATCGAATTGGGCAGGGGATTGAGTTCGACTACTGTTGCGTCCATGCCTCATTCGCCCTCAAAGAGTTAGGTTATGAAACGATCATGGTGAACTCCAATCCGGAGACGGTCTCGACGGACTACGATACCTCCGACAAGCTCTATTTCGAACCGCTGACACTCGAAGATGTTCTCCATATCGTCCGCGTCGAGCAACCCGATGGGGTGATCGTCCAATTCGGGGGCCAAACCCCCCTGAATCTTGCAGTCCCCTTGGAAAAGGCTGGGGCGAAAATCATCGGAACGACTCCCGAGAACATCGATCGGGCTGAGGATCGAGAGCGCTTCAAAACCCTCCTCAAGAAATTGGGACTCATTCAGCCATTCAATGGCACAGCCAATTCTGCCGAAGAAGCCAGAAGGATTGCGGATGATATTGGCTACCCAGTGGTGGTCAGGCCCTCTTATGTTTTAGGCGGAAGGGCCATGGAGATTGTCTACGATGAGGCGTCTTTGGAAAGTTTTGTCAAACGCGCCGTGGAGGCTTCCTCCGAACACCCTATCCTCATCGACAAATTTTTGGAAGATGCAATTGAGATCGATGTCGATGCCGTTTCCGATGGAGAATCCTGTGTCATCGCCGGCATCATGGAGCACATCGAAGAGGCTGGGATCCATTCCGGAGACAGCGCCTGTGCCACACCGCCCTATTCGCTGAGCGATGAACTCATCGATGGCCTGAAGCGAAATACCTATACCCTGGCCAAGGAACTCCAGGTGGTGGGCTTGATGAACATTCAATATGCGATCAAAAACGACATCATCTATGTCCTTGAAGTCAATCCCAGGGCGTCCAGAACCGTCCCCTTCATCAGCAAGGCGACAGGGGTTCCCTGGGCCAAGATCGCGGCAAAGGTAATGGTGGGGAAACAGCTCCGGGAGCTGGGCATCGAAGGAGAGGTTGAAATCAACCACATTGCCGTGAAGGAATCGGTCTTTCCGTTCAACCGCTTCTATGGGGTCGATACGGTGTTAGGCCCGGAGATGAAATCCACTGGAGAGGTGATGGGAATCGATACGGACTTCGGAATGGCCTTTGCCAAGTCGCAAATTGGCGCTGGGCTCAACATCCCTTTGAAAGGAAGGGTCTTCATCAGCGTTATGAATAAAGACAAGCGAAATGTTGTTTTTGTCGCTAAGAAATTGATCGATCTTGGATTCGAGGTCGCCGCTACAAAAGGAACCGCCAAGGTTATGATCAACAATGGGATCCCTGTCCAAACCGTATTCAAGGTGGGAGAGGGCAGGCCGGATATCGTGGATCGGATCAAGAACGGAGAGATTGACCTGGTCATCAATACCCCGAGCGGGAAAAAGCCCAAGGCGGACGAAGTGGCCATACGAAGTCAATCCGTGGCCCATAACATCCCTTGTATCACAACCCTATTCGGCGCGGAAGCAGTGGTCAATGGGATCGAATCGCTCTTGAAAAGGGGAATGTCAGTGAATTCGATCCAGGAATACCACCGGAAGATCCAACGCTCTTCGACGTCATTTCAGAAACCTGTGACAATCCATCCGACGATTCTCTAGACAGAGGGCCGCTTTATGGGAGTGCTGACAAAGAAAGAAATTCTGAAGGAGATCGGCCGGGGGACCATTGAGATTGATCCCTTCGAGGAGGATCAGGTGGGTCCGGGCTCCATTGATCTGCACCTTGGAAATGAGTTCCGGGTTTTTAAGAAACTGAGAAACGCCTGTGTGGTGGAGGATAGCATCTCCGTTGAAAATCTCACCGAGCGCCTCAAGGCTGAGGAATCTTTCACCTTAATGCCGGGAGAGACGGTCTTAGGGATTACCCATGAAAGGATCAAATTACCTGGGAATATTTGTGGCTGGCTCGAAGGAAGGAGCCGTTTTGCTCGGATGGGTCTCGTCATTCATATGACTGCGGGGTTTGTTCAACCCGGGATTAACAATCGTCAGGTGCTCGAGATAGGAAATCTTGCCCCCTTCCCCCTTGTCCTCAAACCCGGTGTCCGAATCTGTCAGATCATCCTGGAGAGGACGGAGGGAGAAGCCTCGTATCAGGGCAAGTTTATGAAGCAAGACCGTTTGTGAATGCGGATTTCAGATTGCGGAATGCGGATTACCAAACCTGTGATTTCAAATTCTTGGTTTTGGATTTAAATATCCGCAATCCGAATTCCGCAATCCGAAATCAAAAAAATGAATCGTTATTCCATCGGATCCATCATCGGTATATTGTTGCTGTGGGAATTTCTCGTAAGATGGTTGGAGATACCAAAATTTCTCCTTCCCGCACCGTCTACCATTGTTTCCTACATGGTTGCCAAATCGCGGCTCCTTGCCTCCCACACGACCATGACCCTTTTGGAGGCTGGCGTCGGTTTCATCATCGGTTCATTTTCAGCGATCCTCGCAGCGATTCTCTTTCTCTGGTCCCGGCCCTTGAAAGAGATGTTTTACCCCTATGCGGTCATCCTCAATAGCACCCCCATCGTTGCCATTGCCGCGCCGATCGTCATCGTCTTCGGGAGCGGTATGTGGTCCAAGGTCATCACCGCCATCATCTGTGTCTTCTTCCCCGTACTGGGCCCGACGTTTAAAGCCCTTGCCTCTGTTGGCGGATCGGAGATGAAGTGGATGGACTCTTATTGTTCATCCAGATGGCAAAAGTTTTGGTATCTCCAGTTTCCTTTTGCCCTTCCTCAGATGTTTGCCAGTTTTAAAGTGGCTTGGACATTGGCCGTGATCGGTGCGGTCGTGGGTGAAGTATTTGGAGCCTACAGGGGGTTGGGGTTTTTGATCGTCGATGCCATCTACATCATGGACACCCCTCGCGTCTTTGCCAGCATTATCGCCTGCTCCCTGCTAGGGCTTTCATTTGTCGGAGTGATCGCTCTGATCGAAAAACGGGCCATTGCCTGGCACAGCTCAGCAGAAAGGAGGTGATTTTAGTTCGGAGTTCGGAGTTCGGAGTTCGGAGTTTAGAGTTTAGGGTTATTACGCCATGCGCTTTGCCCTATGCATTCTTAAAAATAGGAGGAGGGAAAGAATATGAAAAGATCATGGCTTTGCTTGGCGTTGTTGGCGTTCATCGGTCTCCCTTTCCCTGCGATCGCTCAGGAGGCGATTGTACACGAAGCCTGGTTCGTCCACATGGAATCAGCAGGCGGCTGGGTGGCAGTGGATAAAGGTTTCTATGGGAAGATCCAAGTGAAGGAGGTTCAGGGAGGACCAGGCATCTCCCCCATTCAAAAAGTTGTTGCTGCTGTGCGGGCGGGAAGCATCGCCTTCGGCAATGACTACCCGGAGAATATCATCAGAGCCCGAGAAAAGGAAGGGATCGATCTCGTTGCAGTGAGCGTCGATTTCCAAACCAGTGCCATGCGGATCATCAGTTGGAAACCGATCAAGTCGGCCAAAGAGATCAAAGGGGATTTTGGAATCTGGATCGGATACGATGCCAAGGCGAAATGTGCGGTGGGGAAGGGTTGGGAAAAGCAGTTTACCATTCAAAACCAAGGCGGCGACATCAAACCGTGGTTGGTCGGAACCTGGCCACTCGCCTCTGCGATGACGTACAATGAATTAATCACTGCCCAGCGTGAGACAAAGAAGATGGGAAAGACCTTTTACACCAGAGACTATAAGGATTTGGGGATCGACTGGATGGACAACGTCCTTTTCACCACAGAGGAAATTATCAAAAAATATCCGGATGTCGTCCAGGCCGTGGTGGCGGGGAGGTATAAGGGATTCCAGTGGGCCCTGGAAAAACCCAAGGAGACTTTTGAAATTTTGAAAAAGATCAATGAGGGTCTGGATTCCGCCCACGAAATGGATGCGGTGGACCCGATGAAGGCCTTGATGATCACGGCCGATACGAAGAAGTTCGGTCTGGGCTACATCGAACCGAAGAAATGGGAGAGTGTAGCAAGAGACATGTTCAAGGCCGGACTCTTGGAGAAGATGCCGGATGTGAAGAAAGTCTATACAGAGAAGTTTTCAAGTGGTGTGATGCCTAAATAAGGAATAGATGGAAGGATGAGTTAAAATACGGATGGGGTGATAGGAAGACACGCTTGGGCGCCTGGGCGCTACAGCGCCCAGGCACGGAGATGGGGAGATCTAAAACATAGATTGGGAGACGGGGTGACGCGGAGATGGAGTGAAAAAACATTTCAGTTTGCCGTGTCTCCGAGTCTCCGCCTCCCCGTATCCTGTTTTTATTTCTCCGAGTCTCCGTTTCTCCGCGTCTTTTTTTGCTTCGCCTTTATTTCCAATTTTCCAATATTCCTTTTTTGTCCAAAAGCAGGAGACTTTGCATGACGGCTCGTACCTATCTGGAAGATGTGGGAATACCTTACAGCTCTAACGCGATCGGAAGTGCCAAGGCATGGGAGGTGGGTCATCTCCGCAATGACCCCACCATCCCTCCTCTGATCTATGTGGTGGAAAGCGAGGTGGGTCAACGATTTCTTATCGGAAGGGGAATCTGCGGCCGGCCAAAATTCAATATGATCCGATACATTGCTAAATCATTCATCGAGTTGTTCTTCGAACAATTGAGAGATAAAGAGGTCTCCCAGTACCTCATTCTCAGGGGTGCTTACCCCTTCGATCTTCAATATGGAATGGGGTGCGCCCCTCCTTATGACCGAATCCTCCTTCCCACCGGCTTTATCAAACTCCAGAGAGTTCTGGACCAGGAAGGTACGGATTGGGAGATCCATACCAAAAATCTAATCGGAGAATATCAAGGGGACACATGGCTGATACCGGATACAGCCATCGCATCCGGTTCAACGATCACCTTCTTTCTAAGAAACGGATTTGAACGCCATCTGCCTAAAAGGGTCTATGTGTTTGCTGCCTGCGGAAGTCTTGAAGGTATTCAGCGAATTTATAGGGAATGTCAGAAGAAGGATGTGGAACTGATACCTGTCTTCTCCCAATGCATCTTCGAGGTTTCAAAGACGGGAAACCTCCCAGGCCTTCCCCTCACCGACCTCTCTGTGGTCAGCAGTGGTTCGATCACAACGCAAGACTTCTATCAAAAAGCATTCGACCGGTACCAAGGGACTCGGATGTGTTGTGTCGGCGACATTGGCGAAAGTCTGGAAGATCCCGTTCAGTATTCGATCCATACCCTCTGGGAGATGCAGATCTTAGGCATGGATCCGAAAAAAGAGGATTGGGATGCTTGGACAGTGAATGTTCGAGAAGAAAGCTTTCAGAAGAAAGTTTCCGATTTCA
>Ga0187770_10001734_pt1 | contig 11775 bp, 11 predicted proteins | sample 0116_SJ02_MP02_2_FD_133154 | JGI IMG/M metagenome (GOLD analysis project Ga0187770, IMG submission 133154) | Tropical peat soil microbial communities from peatlands in Department of Meta, Colombia - 0116_SJ02_MP02_20_MG | ecosystem: Environmental > Terrestrial > Soil > Wetlands > Peat | place...
CCGCGACTGGCAGCGCGTGAGAATTCGCGGGTGCGGGCACCGCGCCCTGATCCGTAGCCGGCGGTCGCCCAGCGGCGATTTCTTTTAGTCCCGCTCGCGCTTCAGCGGCATTTTGCGATCGCGGGAACTGCTTCAGATAATCTTTGTAGGCGGCAACAGCATCATCGGGCTTATTGAGGTCGTCTTTTTCGATTCGCGCGACAGCGAGCAGCGCCGCGCCGTGATAGCGGCTGCCGGGATACTGCTTCTGAAGGAAGTTGTAGACATCGATCGCGGACTGGAAATATTTGGGATCGTAGAGGCGCCCCATCTCTTCGTACAACTCAGCCTCGGCAACAAGGGATGGTGTGACTTCAACGGCCGAAACGGAAATTAGATAGACCTTGTGATAAGCGGCGATGGTCTGTTTGTAATCGACAAGCGCGCGATCTCTCTCGAGAAGACCTTCGAGCGTGGTGCGCATTTTGACGGCGCGCTCGAACTGTTCGCGCGCATCGGACCTGCGGTCAGCTTGAGCGGGAAACGCCAGGCAGACGAGAAGGGCAACCGCGGTCCCTGCCGAAGCAAGGAACCTCGCAGCGAAGTGCGCCCCCAGAAATTCGAATCGCCTCATTCGTTCGTGAAAACGACCCGGCCATTCGAATCGACCTCCCGTCGCACCGGAGATTTTGGCGGACTCCAGAGATCCGGGTTGCGACCCGAGCCGGGCTGAAAATATTTGTCGGTTACTTTTCGTACGTACCTCTGTGTTTCCGGAATCGCCGGAACGCCACCATTGACGTCAACGGTCCGCTCGCCGGCGTTGTACGCGGCGAGCGATTTCGTCAGATCGCCGTTATACCTATCGAGCAGCGACCTGAGATATCTCGTCCCGCCCTCCACGTTCTGGACGGGATCGAAAGAATTGTTCACGCCGAACCGCTGCGCCGTTGAGGGTTCGAGCTGCATCAACCCCACGGCTCCCCTGTTCGAAACGGCCCGCGGATTCCAGCCTGACTCCGTGCTGATCACCGCTTTGACCAGCGCGGGATCGACTTTGTTTCGGTCAGCAGCCTCGCGGATGATACGGTCAAGCCTCTCGTCTATCTTTGGCGGCTCGACCGGAGTTGCCTCTGGCGCTGCGCCATCTACGGCCACGACACCCTGTGGCATCGAAGGCGGCGGCAAGGTGGGCCATCGAGACGATTCCTTCGGAGCCTCGACCGCGTCCTGCGAGGGAGCTGGAGAACTGATAGTACTCCCAGTGCGCTTCGCGCGGGAATCGGTGTTTACAAACACCAGCTTCCCGCTTCCATCGGAATAGGTTGTGATTTGGGCGCGGCTCGGAGCAGCAACTGCGAGACAGCTAACCGCGGCCAAGATTGCTGCTGCAACTCTGGCTGTGGTCATAACTCATTCCGCTCACTTCCGCCCTTTGGGGAAGGCTAAGCACTCGCCAGCGACCAAAATCTGTCGCATTTGTTCGCCGAGACAAGCCTCTAGCGGCGTAACATTCTGGCGCGACAGGAATTATAACAACCGGTCTAGGAGGGGGTACACCTGTCCGAGGGCCTTTTCTATGGCCGATGTGTCCTTTCCGCCAGCCTCCCCCAAATCGGGCTTTCCACCCCCGGAACCGCCCACGAATTTGGCCAGTTCTTGGACGATCTTGCCGGCGTGGAGCTTGGGGATTAGATCCTTCGTAACTGCTGTAATTAGAGCGACTTTGCCGTCCTCGGCGGAAGCCAAAACTATCACTCCCGAGCCGAGCTTTTGGCGAAGAGAATCCGAAAGATTCCGAAGTGCGGAGCGGTCCAAACCGGGCACCTGTACTGCGAGGAATCTCACGCCCTTGACCTCTCGAGCTTCGTCGAGCAACGCTTCGGCCTGGGAGCCGGCCGCCTTGCGTTTTTGGGCCGCCAGCTGCTTTTCGAGCGCCTTTAGCTGGTCGATTTTGGCCTCTAAGGCCGGGATGAGGCGCTCTTCGGTGACGTTTAAGAGACATGCCGCGACGCGCAGCGAGCCTAGCACGCGCCGGTAGTCAGCGAGAGCCAGCTCGCCGGAGATGGCTTCGATGCGCCGGACGCCTGCGGCGGCCGATTGTTCGCTCATGATCTTGAAAAGGCCGATTGCGCCCGTGCGGCTGACGTGTGTGCCGCCGCAAAGTTCCTTGCTGTAGAAACCGCACGGCGATGCAATGTCGGGAATCGTGACGACGCGGACATTTGCCTCGGGATATTTGTCACCGAAGAAGGCGAGGGCGCCCGAGGCGAGGGCTTCGTCGATGTTCATGATGTCAGTGCGAATTTCGAGGTCTTTGCGAATCTCTTCGTTGACCTGGTCTTCGATTTCGGCGATCTCGCTCGGGTCGACGGAGGCGAAGTGCGAGAAATCGAAGCGCAGGTGGTCCGGCGCAACGAGCGAGCCCGCCTGTTTGACATGAGTGCCGAGGATGTTGCGCAGCGCGGCGTTCATCAGATGCGTGGCCGTGTGGTTTCGCATGTTGCGAGCCCGGCGCTCGGCATCGGCGACGGTCGAGACGCGATCGCCAACGTGCAAATCCTCCTTCGCAACGATGCGGTGCGCAACGAGACCAGTGACTGGGTAGTACGCGCCGCGAACTTCGGCGACTTCGAGCGATTCGGAATTGTCGTAGAGGCTTCCAGTATCGGCGACCTGCCCGCCAGATTCCGAATAGATCGAAGTGCGGTCGAGGACGATTTCAGCCTCGGTACCCCGCTTAATTTCGTGGACCGGGCCATTCTTCGTGACAATGGCTTCGATGCGAGCGTCGCGCGTTTTCGTGCCGAAGTAGAAATCAGGCTCGGTCTTGTAAGTTTCCGCGAGTTTCGTATAGGCGGGATTTGCAACGTCTTTACCGACGCCTTTCCACGAAGCCTTCGCGCGGGTGCGCTGCTCTTCCATCGCGCGGTCGAAGCCTTCCATGTCCAATGCCAAGCCCTGATCGCGTAGAACGTCACTGATGAAATCGACCGGAAGCCCAAAAGTATCGTAAAGCTTGAAGGCTTTTTCTCCAGGCAGTACGCGCGGTTCGGTCGGAATCTCGCGCTCCTTTGCGATCAAAGGAGCGATCTCTTCATCGAGCTTCCTCAGCCCGACCTCGATGGTGTGGTGGAATCGCCGCTCTTCTTCGGCGACAACCTTTTGAATGTGCGCGCCGGCTGGGCCCATCAATTCCGGATAGGCATCCGCCATCAGTTCGCGGACGGCGAGAACCAAGTCGGTGAAGAATGGCTTTTCTGGTTCGAGCAAACGCACGTGGCGCATTCCGCGGCGCATGATTTTGCGCAGGACGTAGCCGCGGCCTTCATTCGAGGGCATCACACCATCGCCGATCAGAAATGTGGTGGCGCGTGCGTGATCCGCGACGATGCGGAAGGACGGATCCGTTTTCGGATTCTTTCCGTATTTCGCGGAGGTGAATTCTTCGGCTTTGCGAATCAGGGGCATGAAGAGGTCGGTCTCGAAATTCGAAATCTTGCCCTGTAGAACGGCGGCGACGCGTTCGAGGCCCATGCCGGTATCGACAGAAGGTTTCGGGAGTGGATGTAGTTGCAGGCAATCGCCGTGCTTGTGATTCGGATCTGGCTTCCACGCAGCAGCCAAAGGTATAACCGGGGGGGACACATCCAGCGACGCGGGCGGGAACTCCGCGACGCAGAACCGGTTGAACTGCATGAAGACGAGATTCCAGATTTCAACGTAGCGGCCGCACTCGCAGCCGAATTTGCAGTCCTTGTGGCCCCGGTCCGAGGCGGCGGGGCCCATGTCGTAATGGATTTCGCTGCAGGGACCGCAGGGCCCCGTGTCGCCCATGGCCCAGAAGTTCTCCTTGAGGCCGGGAACCGCAATGATGCGGCCTTTCGGCACGCCAACTTTGGCCCAGAACAAGGCCGCGTCGTCGTCTGTGCCGAGGGCGGTTCCGGGCGCGACCTCGGCACCGCCGAACACGGTGAAATACAGCTTTTCAAGGGGAATACCGAACCAATCGGGCGAGGTCACAAGCTCCATCGCGTAAACGATGGCCTGCTCCTTGAAATAATCGCCAAAGGAGAAATTTCCGAGCATCTCGAAAAAAGTGTGGTGGCGATTGGTGAATCCGACGTTTTCAAGATCGTTGTGCTTACCGCCCGCGCGAACGCATTTTTGGCAGGAAGTGGCGCGGTGGTAGTCGCGCTGCTCGAGGCCGAGAAAAACGTCCTTGAACTGGTTCATGCCAGCGTTGGTGAAGAGCAGTGTCGGGTCGTTCGTCGGGACGAGCGAAGAACTGCGCACGACACGATGGTGGCGCTCCTCGAAAAATTTCAGGAATGTTTTGCGGATTTCGTTGCCGGTCAAATCGCCCTCAGGTGATGCGTCCCGGCGGATAGCGCCGTGGACACGCAGGTCGTGACTCATTATACCTGCAATCGGAGGGCGGCTTGCCACGGAGACTCAGAGCCACCGAGAAATGCGAAATCCGGGCGCGCAGGGATTCTCGCGAAGCGTACTTAGGAGGCGGTGTTGCAGTCCGGGTGATATTGCGAAATCAGATCGGAGACGACGGCGCTGCGTTCGTCGGCGGCTGAGAACTTCATCGGCAGAAACGCGACGCGCAGATTCATGGCACCGCCGGCAACGCCGCACCAGGACCAGTATTTCTCGTGCCAGGGGCTGAGGCGGATCGGAATGTTTTCGGACTCGCCAAAGTAGATGACCCGCAACGATGGCTCACACGCCGGATCGCGCACAAGGATGGCGAACACGCCGGAACTGCAAGCTGGCATGGAACACGGCAAGATCTCGGGTTCGGAAAAGAGGTAGTTCCCGAACCAAATTCCTTTTGCCACTGCAGAATGCGTTAATTCGGGCACGTTGATTAAGGTCACCTGAAGTCTCCCATTGCCAGCATACGATGTGCTGCTCGCGGGCCGATTAATATAGCGTTTCAGCAGCGTTACGAATCATTTGGATTCGCGCGGGCGACGATCAGTTTTCTAGATAGGGCTCGACATGAGAGTAAAGAGCTGCGGGATGTTCAGCTAAGACGCAGGACCGAAGTAGCGGAAGTGGCCTGTGATCTTCCAGTTGAACAGGACGTCCTCCATTTGCGGACCGGCACCGATGTTGTGCACGATCATGTCGCGGCCAGTCTGCGGCGATCTGCGATCGACCACGATACCGATATGAGGGACTCCGCCGCCGAGGTCCCAAGTGACAAGATCGCCCGGTAAATAATCCTCGACGCGATCGGAGATCGGGAGCGACTCGCCCTTGCGCGAAAAGAACACCATCAGATTGGGAACGCGACGGTGGTCGATATTGGGGTCGGGTTTTGCGAGGAGCCACTGCCACCGTCGCGGATAAGCGGAAAAATTGTGAAGCATGTCCTCATGGACGTCCTTTTGCAGGTCGATCCCCAGAGCCCGATATGCGCGGATGACTTCGTCTGTGCAAACGCCGGTGTCAGCCGGCACATCGCCGCCCGGATAGGGGATTCGAACGTACGCCGGATCGTAGCGAACGTGGTGACTGGTTCTCTCGATGGCGGCTGCAGACAGACTCAGCAGGAATTGGCGATGGGCTGCGGACTCCGCGGGCCTCGACTGTGCTGGTGCAGGGTGACCCAGGAGTGCAGCCGAAAAGAAAAGCGCGAGCGGAGCAAATCCGCCGATGACGGTCAGGCGCGTCTTGGACATGGAGGCGATCTTCCGAATTCGACACCGGGCCGGCGGCAGAAGTGCCCGAGCTCAAGTCGGTCCTGTTGCAAGAGTCTCGCAGCACCGGTTCAGCGGCCGTGGGCGATCGCAATGATCGCGAGCACAAGCGCGATCAATCCGATGGAGCCGCTCATCAGTGTGAGCCAGAAAACGGTGCCCACGCGCTCGGCGAGCGCATCGGCTACTCCGGACGCATCCTCAAGGCCGGTTTCAAGGGCTGCGATGCGATCCGCCTGGCGGCTGGCAAGCGACTCCAAATCGGCGGTCCGGCGGTCGAGGGCCTCGAGGACCGACGGCTGCACGAACTCGCGTGCGGTGCCAGAACGAAGCGCGTCGATGTGCTTCTTCAGCGATATGACAGCCCGAGTCAGCTTGGTGCCCAGCGCGATCGTACTGAAGACATCGTCGAGTCCAATCATCAGGGTTCTCCTTTGAATTAGCCGTCCAGAGGATCCGGGAGATCGGGCACCTCGCCGCGCGTGACGGCTTTCAGCTCAGCCCGAATGACGTCAGCTGAAAAGCCGGCGCCAAGAAGACTGCGATACAGCGACGCGAGCTTGTGCTCGTCGATCGTGCCGCCAATGTGCGCGAGACGGCGCTTGAGGCGCGCGCGGACGAGCGCGGCTTCGTCGGTTTCGGCAAACACGCTATCGAGTGCAGCATCGATGTGGCGGTCGGGCACTCCGCGCGCGCGGAGTCCACGCGCGATGCGGAAGCGTCCCTGGCGGCGCGATTGCGCGTGGTGGCGAGCGTACTCGAGGGCGTAACGGGCGTCGTCGAGGTAGTTGTGCTCGCGAAGGCGCGCGATGACGGCCGAGACATGCTCCTTGTCTTCAGCGCGGCGCTCCAAGTATTCGCGCATTTCGTGGATCGAGTGAGCGCGGCGCATCAGCGCGCGAAGAGCGGAGGTGTAGAGCTGCTGCTCGGTCGGGAGCTTTCGAAGAGCGCCGCTGAAACGCACGGACGGAGCATAGCAGGGGTGAGGGACGAGGGCGAGAGGCCGGCCGCAGCCGCCCGTGCTGTGTCTAGCTGCTACCGTTTGCCGAGGCGTTCGAATTCGTTCATGGCGCGCTCCATGTCTTCGCGTGCAGCATCGGCGGAGGAGCGAATGCCCTGGACGCGGAGGTGGAAATCGTCCGGGTTGGAGGCGCGCATGAGAGCTTCTTCAAGAGTGATCAGGTTTCGCGAGTAGAGGTCGAAGAGCGACTGATCGAATGTCTGCATGCCGTACTGGCTGGTGCCCGCCGCGATGGCGTCACGGATCATGCGGGTCTTGTCGGGATTGATGATGCAGTCGCGAATGTAGCCGGTCGCAATCATCACTTCAACCGCTGGCACACGGCCGGCGCCGTCGCTTCGGCGCACGAGACGCTGGCTGATGACGGCCTTGAGAGTTGAAGCGAGCTGTAAGCGAATCTGCTTCTGCTCGGGCGGCGGAAAGACGGCGATGATGCGCTGAATCGTCTCCGTGGCGTCAAGAGTGTGCAAGGTCGAGAGAACCAGATGGCCCGTCTCGGCAGCGAGCAGAGCCGTAGCGATCGTTTCGAGGTCGCGCATTTCGCCGACCAGAATCACGTCCGGATCTTGACGAAGTGCAGCGCGGAGCGCTGTCGAGAACGAAGAAGTATCGACTTCTACTTCGCGCTGGTTGATGAAACCTTTCTTGTCGCGGTGCAAGTATTCGATCGGGTCTTCAATGGTGATGATGTGCTCGGCGCGCAGCGAGTTGACGCGGTCGATCATCGCGGCGAGCGTTGTGGACTTACCGGAACCGGTCGTGCCGGTGCAGAGAATTAAGCCGCGCTGTTCTTCGCAGACCGTGGCTAAAATGCGCGGCAGCTCGAGCTCCTCGATTGTGCGGATTTTCGTGGGGATGACGCGGAGGACCATGCCGACGTTGCCTCGCTGCTGGAAGACGTTGACGCGGAACCGGCCGAGGCCCGCGACGCCGTAGGCCATATCGAGTTCGGCCGTTTCCTTGAACTTTTGCTTCTGCCGGTTGGTCATCATGCTGAAGGCCATCGACAGCATTTCTTCCGGCGTGATACGGGGAACTTCGGTGATAGGGTTAAGCAAACCGTCCACGCGGAGATAGGGGTGGTTGCCGACTTTCAGGTGCAGGTCGGATGCGCGGTTTTCGACGGCGCGGCGAAGCAAATCGTCAATATTGACGGCCATAGTAAGGGTTCCCCTATTTGGCGGCTGCAAGCCACGCTAGCACCGAGTCGCAAGGGGTCGCAACATTGCCGGGTGATGGGTTTCTAGGGCCGCAACCTGTACCTTCAGGAAAGTTGGAGAGTTCCCTGGCCGTGGCGTGAATTCGCGTAGCCCGAGGATTTAGGACGGAGGCTGATCGCGGAGGAATAGGCGGTCGTACAAGAATCCGGCGACTATACCTCCGAACAGCGGTCCGACCCAGTAGACTCCTTGATTCGCCCAGCGATGGGAGGCAAGGGCGGGCCCAAAGGCCCGGGCGGGATTCATCGCGGCGCCAGTGAACGGGCCCGCGAATAAGACGTCCATCGTGATCGTCAAACCGATCGCGAAACCTGCGATCTTGTTGAACGCGCCGTGTGCGTCCACGGATGTGGCAAAGAAGACCAATACCAGGAAAAAGGTCATGACTGCTTCGAGAGCCATGCCGTGCATGCGAGTGAAATCCGGAGCAAGCGCAGGCGTGCCCAGGCCGACCGGCGTCCATATCGTGTCCGATACGATGATCTTGAGTATGTACGCTGCTGCCGCTGCACCAGCGAGCTGAGCCGCCCAGTAAAGAATCGTAGTTACCGTGCCAAGTCGCCGCATAACCCAGAGGCCAATTGTAATCGCGGGATTGAAATGGCCGCCGGAAATATGTCCCATGGCAGTGACCATGATGCCCATGGCCAGTCCATAAGCGAGGGCGACGCCAAGTGGCCCGACGCCTGATTTTCCTGCAGCAGTAAGATATTGGTCGGCGCAGATCGAGCCGGCGCCGATAAACGTCAGTGCGAAGGCGCCAATGAACTCTGCCGCGAGCTTCTGAGGTAAGTTGTACATGGGCTCCCTTGAGCGCGCGGATTCTACTCAATATGGGACAGGGGAGTCAAAAAGGGCCGACGTTGCGATAGGAACCGAGCCCGAGCAGCGTTCAACAACCTCGTGAAAGTCGCCTATCGAACGGCTGCGCCGCTGGGAACACCGACCGGCGAAAGCCAACCGTGACGATCCGGCACCGTGCCGCTGGTGATCGCGAAGAATTCTTCCTGAACGCTCTTGGCGACGGTGCCGCGCGAGCCCGTTCCGATTTTCACTCGATCGATGGAGCGAATCGGTGTGATCTCAGCGGCCGTGCCGGAAAAGAAGACTTCCTCGGCGATGTATAGCATCTCCCGCGGGATCATCTGTTCGACGACCGGGAAGCCAAGCTCGCGGCAAAGCGTCATGATGGAATCGCGCGTAATACCCGGAAGCGCGGAGTTGGCAAACGGCGGCGTGTAGATCGTGCCGTTCATGACCACGAAGATGTTTTCGCCGGAGCCTTCGCTAACATACCCGTTCACGTCGAGCGCGATGCCTTCGGAGTAGCCGTTGGCCTTCGCCTCCATGCGAATCAGCTGGGAATTCATATAATTCGCGGCGGCTTTAGCCATCTGCGGCAGCGTATTCGGCGCGGGGCGGTTCCAGGAACTGATGCAGACATCCACTCCGCTGCGGAGCGCCTCTTCACCCAAATACTTTCCCCATTCCCAGCACGCAAAATAGGTATCCACCGGGCAGTTCTGGGGATCGACGCCGGCATCGCCATAACCACGGAGCACAATCGGGCGGATATAGCACGCGCCGATTTTGTTTTCGCGCACGAGATTGAGGCTCGCCTGACAGAGCGCGTCGAGCGAGAAAGGCACGTCCATACGATAGATATGGGCGGAATTGAGAAGCCGCTGCATGTGTTCGCGCAGTCGGAAAATCGCAGGACCTTGCGCCGTCTCGTAGCAGCGGACGCCTTCAAAGACTGCGGAGCCGTAGCTCACCACATGCGAGAGCACGTGAATCTTGGCGTCATCCCAGGGGACGAATTTGCCGTTGAACCAGATCTTTTCTGTCTTGGGGAGGCTCATCGCACAACTCCGAAGCGCATAAAAAGCTGTTATCGCGACCGCAAGCGGAATTATAGCACACGGTATTTCGCGCTTTCGGAGCGCTCTTCACTCGATTTCGCGAAATTCCCTGCCAAATTGGCCGCCGCGGAAGGGTTAGTCTGTGTGGTCGTCGAGTTCGGGCCGATCTGACGACGCGATGCCCGATACCCGTCCCCAGGCGCTAGTGCGCCAATTGTCGACGATCTCAGTAGCGAGAATCCAGGGAGGGACTTCCATGTAGAGATAGCGCGCGAGAGCCTGCAAGAACGGTTCGTACATGGCTCGCAGCTTGGCCAGTTTAGCGCGGGACGCATCATCGTCGCGCAATTTGAAGCCGGCTTGTGACAGCGTGGCGCGCAGGCGAGCGAGGTCCGTCGGCGGCAGCCGATCGGGGGACTTTGCCGGAGGGGCTTCGCCGAAAAGCTGGGCCAAATCGACTACGGTATGGCGGCACATTGCGAATGTCAGCAGGGCCTGACGATTCGAAGGGGCGTTCTCGACACTCGCCAGCAGAAGCGTGCAGGCGTCAAGAATCGCGGTGAGGGCGGCGAGCCACGATTCGTTGGCGTGCTGGGATCGGAAGTAACTGACCGACGGGTACGAAATGTGGCTTTCCAGGATCTCAGCCGAGGAGCGCTCCCAATCGCGGAGGACCTGCTCCAGCCCGCCCGCGCCGCCCGGCCCAGCGTGGCGGCGCAGAAGTTCGGCGGCAGTGGGAGGCGATCCCGCGCGGGCGTCCAGTAGAACGATGTTCACCTCGCGGCGCGAAAAGGCTTGGTAAATCACGGGCAAATAGCTGAGAACGAGAGCCAGAAACCCAAAGCCCAGGCCGCTTTCGGCCACCGCGAAGATGCGCCCTGCCCAAGTGTGTGGGACGACATCTCCCAAGCCGAGCGTGAACATCGTGGTTCCGCTCAGGTAGAGACAAGTTTCGAACGTCGGATGAGTCGAGTCTTGGCCAGACGAACTGAAGTAAAGCAGGCCGAATCCGAAAATGATCGCTGCGGCCCACAGGACAAATAACAAAAGAATCGAGAGGGGACCGAAGTAGCTGAGAAACGTCTCCCGAGATTTTGCTGACTTACGCAAGCGCGCGGCCGTTCTCCAGGGGAACCACATGCTGCGATAGACAAATCTGGTAATGCGAAATCGGCGCGCGACGCGGCGGGGAAGAACGACTGTCTCGAACGCTTCCCACAGAACGCTAACGATGATGAGTACGCCGAAGACGGCAGGGAGTATCAACGTGATTCGCTCCGCGGGTGTCTATGGAACGAGGACGATCTTTCCATATGCGCCCGGCTCCATCACTGCGACGTGTGCGCGCGCTGCTTCCGCGAGCGGAATTTCTTGGCCAATAGTCGGACGCAGCGTTTTGTTCTCAAGCCCTGCTACGAGCGCGCAGTGAATGCTGTGGAGATCCTCGGGCGACGCATTCCACAGGCTCATCGCCAGGATTGAGCCATCGCGCGTCATGATGTCCCGTGCGTTGATTTCGACAGTGCCGCGATTACCGATTACAACGACGCGTCCGCGCGGTGCGAGAATTCCAAGATCGCGGCCGAGATTCACGTTGGCGAGCATTTCGAGGATCACGTCATAGCCGCGGCCGGCCGTCGCAGCAAGCGCCTCTTCGAAATGATTCGGCGACTTGTGATCGAGAACTTGATGGGCCCCTTCGGCCGCCACGAGTTGCCTGCCGCGGTCCGAACCAACCGTGCCAACGACGTGTAAACCCGCAGCGCGGGCGATCTGCACCGCGCCGATGCCGACGCCTCCGCTGGCTCCGTGAATCAGGACCGTCTCGCCTCCACGGGCCTGAGCACGATGAAAGAGGGCCCGAAACGCGGTCGCATAAGGGACGTGCATCGCAGCTCCCTGAGCGAAAGAAACGTGCGCGGGCAGTGGAAACGCGAGCCGTTCTTCGCAAAGGGATTGTTCCGCGTATGTGCCGG
>Ga0187770_10001736_pt1 | contig 11767 bp, 9 predicted proteins | sample 0116_SJ02_MP02_2_FD_133154 | JGI IMG/M metagenome (GOLD analysis project Ga0187770, IMG submission 133154) | Tropical peat soil microbial communities from peatlands in Department of Meta, Colombia - 0116_SJ02_MP02_20_MG | ecosystem: Environmental > Terrestrial > Soil > Wetlands > Peat | place...
TGCTTCGATTGTCACAACCCCCATGGAGGGCCCAGCCGATCCCAACTGGTCAAGGCAGACTATAATGATACGCTCTGTCTCTCCTGCCACGGCAAAAATCAAAAGTTTGCCAATCCCTGGGCCATCCGGATCCATACCAAGCACAACTATGCCCCGGAGACCAGGGGAACCAGCCGATGTTCCTCCTGCCATATGGTAAAAACCGCTTCTTCAGCCGAAGCCGGAGATATTCACTCCCACGACTTTAGAATCATCAGACCTCGAATCAGTTTGGAGATGTTCGAGAAAGACCCAAAAAATGTTGTGCCCAATTCATGCAACGGTTGCCATACAGAATGGGGTAAAGATGAGGCAGGGTACAAAGCGGGAGCAAAAGCCTACGAATCGCTCTTCTTAAAATAGAAAATTGGAGAAGGGGCCTTAGAAAATGTTGAAGGCCCCTTCCCTTTTGAATCTCCCATTTCCAATTGCCTATTTCCCGTTTGCCATTCTTTGCGTCAGTTATTTTAAGTCTTATTGGGAAGACCAGAGAGTAAAAATCTGTTCAAGCAGCTCCTTTTTTTTCTTCAGCATCTCCTGTTTTGACTTACAGTGAACCGTCCCCGCGGCCGCCCCTGGATGGCCGTCTCCGATGTTGAGGGTTCGCATAATATCGCCGATATTTTTATTCCGGTCTCGTCTGTTTCCGTTAATGGAGAGGGACATAGAGACCCCGATGTTGTTACTCTTCACCCCCTGATGATCCATCAAACTATAGACTTCCAAAACCGCCAAGGCCTCGGGAAAGATCAAGAAGGCCAGGTTTTTGATGAGATGGGGCCTCCGCTGATAAGGCGTGAGATCGATGACGACCACCTCTTTCTTCCCATCCTGATCGACGAAATAGGAAGCACCCTCAATGATTCGAAGCATCCGTCCTTCTTCTTCTCTGTATTTTTTCAACCCGTTTTGAACAAAGTCGAGCCGGGATACCTCTTCAATCGGTCGGTCTCGGAGCTGTTGAACCAAGTTTCTCATGTAACTTGCCTGATCAATGGCCGATTGAAAAGAGACCTTTAAAGTTAAATCGATCATCCTCCCTGGGGTCTCCCTCCTCCAATCCTCTATCGAAGAATATGAAAAGCTATCGATGACATCCGCTTCCTCCACCGCCTCCAAGAAATAGGGAGGAAGCTCTTCTCTTTCAGAAAAATATTCAAAAACCACCCGGCTGCAACTCGGTTTCAAATCGAAACGGCCAGGAACGGACTTCGGATCGATCTTGCGGAGTGTCAATTCCTGAAGATTTCCTTCATGGTGATCGAACCAGAGTCCGCATTGCAGAGGGTATGGCAAATCACAGACTACATCTTTCTCGGTGATCGTGATTTGAGAGCGGGTGATGGCAAGGGGGCCCGCAAAGATCACGTTCTGAACTTTCAAAACCCAGGAACAGAGACAGGCACTGATGATGCCGTCGAAGTCATTGTGGGTAACGATCTTCTCGTACACTTCTGAACTTGGACTATTATGAGACGCCATCACGTTGTATTCCTTCCTGTAAAAAATCTTAACAGAGCGCAAAGGCAAGGTCAATTTCAGAATTGACAAACGAAAGGGAATGGGTTAATATGAAATTGAAATTCAATTTCAAATATGGATGGTCTCGTGAAGGCCGATTTGTTTAAAGCAAGGATTTCCAAAGAGGGGCTGAACGCGACCCGACAGCGGCAAGAAATCCTCAACATCTTCCTGAATTCGACCGGGCATAAAAGCCTCGCACAAATTTATGCCCAGGTCGTCAAAACAGATCCTAAAATCGGCTACACAACCGTTTATCGCACCCTGAAGCTCCTCACCCGTCTTGGTCTGGCAACACAACGGAAATTTGGTGACAAAGAGACGCGATATGAACCCACTTCAGAAGGAAACCATCACGATCACCTGATCTGTCTGGATTGCGGAAAGATCATTGAATTCGAGGACCAAACACTTGAGGCCCTCCAGGATGTGATCGCTCAACGTCACCGATTTAAGATCTCTCATCATCGCTTGGAGCTCTATGGCCGCTGTGAAGAATGTAACCGGAAGAAAAGAACCGCCAGGAGAAAACGTTAGAGGATGGAACCTTCCAGCAAAGTAGTACTAAAATGGACCGATGTTTCCAGAGGAAAAGTGATCCTTGTTGGAAATCCGAACGTTGGGAAATCGGTCATCTTCAATTATCTCACCGGAAAATATGTGACCGTCTCAAACTATCCCGGGACGACCGTGGAAGTTTCCACTGGCACTTTGTCCGCTCATGGAAAGAAGTTTCAGGTGCTTGACACCCCTGGGGTCAACTCCCTCATTCCAATGTCAGAAGATGAGAAAGTGACCCGGGACATCCTCCTCAAAGAACCCAAGAGTTATTTGGTCCAAGTCATCGATACGAAGAATATTCGTCGGGGCCTTCTCATCTCCCTTCAGCTATTGGAGATGGGGCTTCCGTTCATCGTCCTCTTGAATATGTGGGACGAGGCGAAGAGCCGAGGCATCGACATTAACATGCAGACACTGTCCGAGATCTTGGACGCTCCCATCCTGAAAACCGTAGCCACCAGAAAAAAAGGTCTTGAGAAGATCAAAGAAAATCTCCAGGCTCGTCCGCCGTCTTCGATCTCGGTCAATTATCCAGATGTCATTGAAGGCGGCCTCTCAAAAATAACGTCCCTCCTTCCTGAAGCCTCTATTTCCAAACGCTCTTTAGCACTCATGCTGCTCTCCGGGGACGAGAGCCTTGCCGAATGGCTTAACACGAATCTTTCGGAAAACAATGTCTTGCAAATTGAGAAAATCCGCCAGGAGATCCAGGCTCATCTTGCTGATTCGATCGGTTATCTGATCAATCAGGCCAGACTCCGAAAGGTGGATGAAGTCTTGTCGAAAGTAATGGGGCTGCGAGGAGAGGTGCCTAAGTCCATCTCCTCCTTTTTAGGAAACCTCGCCCTTCATCCTATCTGGGGGATTCCCATCCTTCTGCTGGTCCTCTTGGGCACCTACGAATTTGTCGGGGTCTTTGGAGCACAAACCAGCGTTAAATTCTTAGAGGAAACCCTATTTGGAAAGTGGGTTCTTCCACCCGTCGCCAGTCTCTTCCAGCGCTTTGTCCCTATCCCCTTCATTCAAGAATTTTTTATCGGCCCCTATGGCGTCATCACCATGGCTCTCACGTATGCCATTGCGATCGTTCTCCCCATTGTGGGCTGTTTCTTTCTGATCTTTGGACTGATGGAGGATTCGGGATACTTACCCAGACTGGCCGTGATGACCAATCAGATCTTCAAAAAAATGGGGTTAAACGGTAAGGCGGTTCTGCCCATGGTTCTGGGTTTGGGATGCGACACGATGGCCACCATGACCACCCGGATTCTGGAGACCGAAAAAGACCGCACCATTGTGACACTTCTTTTAGCCCTTGCGGTACCCTGTTCTGCCCAATTAGGGGTCACCCTTGGAATGTTTGCAAGCCTTCCTGCCCTCTACCTCTTCACATGGATATTTATTATCGCTGGGATTCTGATCTTGGTGGGTTATTTGGCATCGCGGGTGATTCCGGGTGAAGGTTCTGATTTCATCTTGGAGATTCCACCTTTGAGGATCCCTCTCATCTCCAATGTGATCGTCAAAACCCTGGCCCGGATTGAATGGTACCTGAAAGAAGCTGTTCCCCTTTTCATTCTGGGCACCGTGATTCTTTTTGTATTTCACAAAACAGAAGTCTTAACCCTTTTAGAAAGGGTTGCCACCCCGTTGATCGTCCATTTCCTGGGTCTTCCCGCTAAGGTGACGGAAGCATTCCTCGTTGGATTTCTTCGAAGAGATTACGGAGCAGCAGGTCTTTTCATTTTAGCCAAAGAGGGACAGCTCAATTCCCATCAAATCCTGGTCAGCCTGGTAACCATCACCCTTTTCATCCCTTGCATTGCCCAGTTTTTTATGATGATTAAAGAGAGAGGGTTAAGAAAAGCTTTGTGGATATCGGCGGTGATCATTCCCATTGCCTTTGGAGTGGGTGGGATGGTAAATTTTTTATTAAACATTTTTGGAGCGTGATATGGAGAAACCTACCACTTACCAGTGCCCCCTTTGTGGGAAGCAATTTTCTCCTGAGGAGATGAAATGCCATTCGGGTTGCCTTCTTTCAAAGAACTGTAATCTCCTCTGCTGTCCCCATTGTGGGTATACCTATAAGGAACAGTCGGCCATCGTCGATTTTTTAAAATCCTTATGGAGAAGAAAGGCGAACCCATGACCAAAGAATCTGAACATAAAAGAGGCTCACATCAACGGATGGGCGCATTCGTCGACGGGGTGGAAGAGGACCGGATCGATGAACTTCTCGAGCTCGTCTGGACTCTAAGGGAAGAAGGGGTTTCTGATATGGACCACCTTCTGGAAACAACCCAGGACATTGAAGCAAGATCCATTCTCCGCAAGATGATCAAGGACGATCTATTTGAAATAGAAGGGAAACGAATGGTGCTCAAGGAACGCGGGGAGGAGAAGGCGAGGGAGATCGTTCGACGTCACCGCTTAACAGAAAGACTCCTCTATGAAATTTTCGAGATGTCTGAAGAAGAAGTAGAAGAAGAGGCTTGCAAACTCGAACACATCTTGAGTCCCGGAGTGACAGAAAGCGTCTGCACCTTTCTCGGCCACCCGCCGACCTGCATTCATGGGAAACCAATCCCGAGAGGGGAATGTTGCGCAAAATTCAAAAAAGAGATGAAACCTCTTGTCACCCCACTTGACGAATTAGGTTTGGGCGATGAGGGACGAATCGTCTTTATCGCGCCCAAATCACACCAGAGGCTCAACCGGCTCAGCACCTTGGGGATCGTCCCGGGAAGTATTCTCAGGATGCACCAGAAAAACCCTTCCTACGTCCTGCAGATTGGAGAAACAACGCTTGCGCTGGATAGGGATATCGTGAAAAATATCTATGTCAAGCGGGTTTGAGGAAAGAATTCAATGCTCAATGATCAATGACCAATTTCAATCGACTATGACTATTGATAATTGGTTATTGTTCATTAATCGGTACCCTCTTTTTTGGAGGGCAGTTCGCCTCCCCGTTTTTCCATCTCTTCCTGAATCAATTCTCCGAGACTGTGAGAAGTGGACCCCTGGTCCGAGATATACTTTTCGATCTCCGCATTCTCAGTCTTCTCCTTTAGCCCTTTGACGCTAAGGCCGATTCTTCGTTCATGGGGATCAATGTGAAGAACCACGGCCGATAGCGTGTCCCCGACCTTCAGGACATCCGAGGGTTTCTCCACTTTCTCCCGGCTGATCTCCGAAACATGGACCAGTCCTTCGATCCCCTCTTCCAGCTCTACAAAGGCGCCAAAATCCGTCACATTAGTGACCTTTCCCGCGACCACCTCTCCTTTCCGATATCGCCGAGCAACGTCCTTCCACGGATCAGCTGTCAGTTGCTTGACGCCTAATGAGAAGCGTTCGTTTTTGCGATCAATATTCAAGACCACGGCTTCTACTTGTTGCCCCTTCTTATAAAGTTCACCGGGATGCTTGATCTTTTTCGTCCATGACATCTCGGAGACATGGACGAGCCCATCTACGCCTTCATCAAATCCAATGAAGATCCCAAAATCGGTTACGGTTTTTACCTTCCCCACCACTTTGGTCCCCACAGGATATTTCTCTTCGATCAAAGCCCATGGATTGGGTTCGACCTGTTTCATCCCCAAAGAGATTCGGCGTTTGAGCGGATCACAATCGAGGACCATCACCTCAACCGTGTCACCGATGTGGACGACCTTGGAGGGGTGTTTCATTTTTTTGCTCCAAGTCAACTCTGAGATATGGACAAGCCCTTCGATTCCGTCTTCCAACTCCACAAAAACTCCGTAATCCGTCACATTCACGACTTTGCCCTTGATGCGGCAACCCGTCGGATATCTTTGGGGCACTGATTCCCAGGGATCAGGCAGGGCTTGCTTCAACCCTAACGAAACCTTTTCTTTCTCTCGGTCAAAGCGAAGGATTTTCACTTTGATCCGATCTCCGGCAGAGAGTCTCTCCGAAGGATGCCCAATCCTACCCCAGGAGATGTCTGTGATATGGAGAAGACCATCCATTCCGCCCAGGTCGATGAACGCCCCGTAGTCCGTGAGATTCTTCACCGTCCCCTCTACAATGTCTCCCTCTTTCAAATTTTTTAAGGTTTCCTGTCTCAACTGCTTCCGCTCTTCATCGAGAAGTACACGCCGGGAGAGAACAATGTTATTCCGCTTCCGGTTGAACTTGATCACCTTGAACTTTAATCGTTGGCCGATCAGGGCATCCAGATTCCGAACAGGTTTTAAATCGATTTGAGACCCGGGTAAAAAAGCAAGAATCCGGCCAATATCTACGGAAAGCCCTCCTTTCACCTTGCCAACAATTTCCCCTTCGATGACCTCCCCTTCCCGGCAGGACCTGCTGATGTCCCTCCAAATGGTTATTTTGTCCGCTTTCTCCTTCGACAGCGTCAATAACCCTTCTTCACTCTCCTTCTTCTCCAAAAATACATCGATCCGGTCTCCGATCTTCACATCGACTTTCTTATCCCTTTTCAAGAACTCCTGCATGGGGATCTGTCCTTCCGACTTATACCCCACATCCACGGTCACATGATCCGGAGTGATGTCAATGACCGTTCCTCTGAGGATCTGCCCCTCTTCCAAGGTCTTCAGGCTCTCCTCATAAAGCGTTTGAAAATCCTCGGGTTCGTCCCTCCTGGGAAGCTCCTCTCCCTCTCTTTTCTCTGCTTCCGCTCCAAGAGGACCCCGTTTTTTGTCTTCCTCGGAAGAAACCAATTCTTCCTTCTCCATTCAAAGACTCCCTTCTCCAGCTAATCAGCATTTTATAGCATACCGACCGAAAAATTACAAATTTTTTGGGAGAATCTGAAAAAACTACTTTAGGCCCTCCGGATTACACAGGTCTAAAAAAATGATCGCACGGATTCTCCTTTATTTTCAATGCATTCCTCGTCTATGTAAGCCTTACAAGACCGGTGAAATCAGAGATTTCTTGGCTTTTTCCGAAATCTTTTCACCCTCGGGCCCTCCGGGTAGCGGACTTTCCGATCTACCTCATTGATGAACCCAAAGACCGTCGTGACGCCGTCTGTGAGGCCAATTTTTCTCTTTCCGAGCCATCCATCTTGAATAGGGTTCCTGTGTTATTTCAATACCATAGAGTTTTTGACATTGTTGCTTATGGGTCCTTAGCTACAAAAGCTTCGGGGTGGTTCTATTGGTCTGAACGGTCTGCTTGAAATCAAGATATGAACCAACCCATTCAGTCAACAATTCTCGGTTTCTCTCCCTTTCGCTTTTGCCTTCACGATGCGGACCATCTCTTCCACGATCTCTTCCACAGAGCGATGGGTGGAGTCAATGAACACAGCATCGTTTGCCTTCTTGAGAGGCGAATGGTTCCGATGCATATCACTGTGGTCCCTTTGTGCCAACTCTTCCTGTGTTTCCTTCAAATCCACGTTTACTCCCTTTTGGACCATTTCATGATATCTCCTTCTCGCCCTTTCATCGGTCTCAGCATCCAAATAGAATTTTACATCGGCGTCAGGAAAAACCACCGTCCCGATATCCCTTCCTTCCAGGATGACGCCACCCTCCTTTCCTATCTCCCTCTGCATCCGGACAAGAGCTTCTCTTACTCTTTTTTGTCTCGAGATGGAAGAGGCAAGGCGGCTGATTTCAGGTGTGCGGATGGCTCCCGTCATTTCTTCTCCATCACAAAAAATGTGGGTCTGCTCCCCTTCTGTAACGAAGGCGATGTCAAGGGATGAGGCCAACTGGCTAAGCGCTAATTCATTCTCTGGAGAGATCCCTTTTTCTTTAGCCCTGAGCGCAACAGTCCGGTACATCGCTCCTGTGTCAATATAAAGGTAGTCCAATCGTTTGCTTAAAGCCCTCGCTACTGTGCTCTTTCCGGCACCCGAAGGGCCGTCGATCGCGATGGTCAACCTTTTTCTTTTGGATGCGTTCCCCATTCCAACACCCACTCCTACCTTTTCTAAACGGGGTTTACCATATCAGGAAGGACTCTTCAAGGAAGGAGGAGAAAAGGGATTTTGTATAAAAGGCAATCCAAAGCTTTCTGCGACAGCCTGATAGACGACCTTCCCGTCAATCAGATTAAGCCCTTTCCTCAATGCCGCATTCTCTTCCATAGCCTTTCCATAACCTTTATCCGCAATCTCAAGGATGTAAGGAAATGTCGCATTCGTGAGGGCAAACGTGGAAGTCCTTGGAAAGCCACCCGGGATATTGGTCACGCAATAGTGGACAATTTCTTCTTCGACGTAGGTGGGATTCTCATGAGTGGTGGGACGTGTGGTTTCAAAACAGCCGCCCTGATCCACAGAGATGTCCACCACCGCAGAACCAGGGCGCATCCTCTTGAGCATCTGGCGAGTTACCAGTTTCGGTGCATGGGCACCCGGGATAAGGACCGCCCCGATGACAAGGTCAGCACCCGCAATTTCCTCCCCAATTGTCATTCGATTGGAAATGAAAGTGGCAATATGCCCTTGTGTGATGTCATGGATATAACTTAGCCTTTCCGGATGGATATCAAGAATGCTAACACGAGCGCCAATCCCTAAAGCAACCTTGCAGGCGTTGGTGCCCACCACCCCTGCTCCAAGAATAACCACTTTGGCCGGAGGAACGCCCGACGCTCCGCACAAGAGAATACCCCTTCCGCCGTGCCTCGCCTCTAAGCACATTCCCCCTGCAAGGACTGAGGCCCTTCCCGCAATTTCGCTCATTGGTCGAAGCAGAGGAAGGGATCCATCTCGACCCTGAACCGTTTCATACCCAATTCCAACGACCCGGCGTTCCATCAATTTTAAAGTGAGTTCCCGATTGGCCGCCAGATGAAGATAGGTAAAGAGGATTTGGCCGGGTCTCATCAGTGGGAACTCTGGCTCCAAGGGCTCCTTGACTTTCACCACTATTTCGCCGTCGTTCCAGACATCCTTTGCCTTTTCGACGAGTATGGCTCCAGCTTTCCTATATTCCTGGTCAGAAAAACCGCTGCCTTCCCCTGCCCTTCTTTCCACAAGCACACGATGGCCGTGGGCAACCAAGGCATCTACACCTTGTGGTGTCATGCCCACCCTTTTCTCACCCTCTTTAATCTCCTTTGGCACTCCGATGTTCATAGTATGCCCCCAATCCAAGAAGCTACCTGTCTTCATTCTCTCCCACCGGAGACTCTGTCGCAATAACAAAAACCGGTTCCACCACAGCCGTGATTGCAACACAGCCTCTCGGCGGAGGGGAGAATTTCAGGAGTTGCTCTGAATTCAATTTAAATCAATATATCCAAATTCACGAATTGTCAACGAAAACGCAGTACCAAAATTTTTTCAATCATCACCTTCACATTTATCTCTTCCCAAATTGGTAGCAAATATGCTATTAGGATTAATCTATGTCGCAGCGGAGGTAAGAGATGCAGGGAAGGAGATTTGATGCTGAAAAACTGGATAAAGAATCTCTCGAAAAGTTATCCGAGCTGGCGAGGCTGGCAAGAGGCGATATTTTAAAAATGACCACCCTTGCCGGATCAGGACACCCCGGGGGGTCCATGTCATCCATTGATTTCTATCTGGTCCTTTACTTATATGCCAATGTCGATTCTCGATCTCCCTCGGACCCAAACAGGGACAGGATTGTGATCAGCCATGGCCATACCTCTCCGGGAGTGTATGCAGCTTTAGGCCGTGTGGGTTTCTTTCCAATTGAGGCAGCCATTGCTACTTTTCGTAATGCAGGGAGTCCTTTTGAGGGGCATGTTGAGAAAGGGATCCCGGGGGTCGAGTGGAATACCGGCAATCTGGGACAAGGATTGTCAGCGGGTTGTGGATTTGCTTTAGGGGCAAAGATCATGAAGAAAGAATTTCATGTATTTGTCGCCATGGGTTGCGGAGAACAGCAGAAAGGTCAAATTTCTGAGGCCCGGCGATTCGCTGTCAAATATGGTCTCGATAACCTGACCGCGATCATCGACTTCAACTGTAGACAGATCAGCGGAATAACTCAAGAGATCATGCCCCAGGACGTGCTGAGAAATTTCGAATCGGATGGATGGCGGGTGATGGAAGCGGACGGCCATCAATTTCAAGAAATCTACACGGCATTCCGGGAAGCCGTCCTCTCTAAACATCCAACGCTCATCCTTGCCCACACGAAGATGGGAAAAGGCGTTTCTTTCATGGAAGGAAGGGAGGAGTTTCATGGAAGAGCCCTCGCCCTCGAAGAATACAAGAAGGCCATCCAGGAATTGGGAGTCGAAGACGATTTGGATCGATATAGGCGAATTCAGGATTGGGGAACTCCTTCCTTTGCAGGAAGAAAATATTTAGTGCCCTCCCCCTCGATCCAAATCGGGAGCCCGAGAAATTATGAAAAAGATCAGAAACTGGACAATCGGTCGGCCTTTGGAAATGCCCTGGTCGATATCGCCAAAGCCAGCATCCAAGGGGATCCCCCCCTCCCCATGGCGGTCTTCGATTGTGATTTAGCCTCCTCTGTGAAAACGGCAGCATTCGCTAAACAATTTCCCGATCATTTCTTCCAGGGAGGAATCCAGGAGCATAATACGGCTACCATTGCCGGTGCTATCTCCACTCTTGGTCTTCTCTCTTTCTTTGCAGATTTTGGAGTCTTCGGCGTCGACGAGACGTATAATCAACACCGTCTCAATGATATCAATGAGACAAACATCAAACTCATCTGCACCCACAACGGCCTTGATGTGGGTGAAGATGGGAAAACGCATCAATGTATTGACTATGTCGGGGTGATGCAAAATCTGTTTGGATATAAGATGATTGTCCCCGCTGACCCTAACCAAACCGATCGCGTGACTCGATACGTTGCAGAGGCCCATGGAAATTTCGTTGTCAGCATGGGCCGGTCTTCTGTCCCAATCCTCCTCACCGAGAAAGGGACGCCTTTATTTGCCAACCCCTATGAGTTTCAGTATGGTCATGCCGATCTGGTGCGGAGCGGAAAGGATGCGGCTATCCTCACGATGGGGGGGATGGTTTACAAGGCCATCCAAGCCTGGCAAAAACTAGGAGAAAAAGGGGTGTCGGTCGAAGTCCTCAACATCTCCTGCTTAAGCGATTTAGATAGCGAAGCCATCCTCAAAGCGGCCAAGACGGGAATCCTCATCACCTATGAAGACCATCATATTCAAACAGGTCTGGGAAGTCTCATCGCTAACTTCATCGCAGAGCGTGGTCTAAGGGTCCGTTTTCGAAGACTCGGAATCAAGCAATACGGCAGTTCCGGCAAGCCGGATGAGCTTTATCGGTTGCAGGGGTTAGATGTGGAAAGCCTTGTCCAGGCAGTAATACGGGAGATCAAGAAAAAATAGGTTGAGGTCGAGATGCCGGTCAAGACATATGAATGTCATGTCAAATCCAAAACTCTAAGGCGGACCTCGAAGTCGCATTGAGAAAACGGTTGGGTGGCTTTACTGGAATTGTTTTTTTGCGCAACCGTAAGGGTAAGATTCTTCTGAAATTTGGAATTCGACATTAATTTAATCTTTGGATTTTGACATTTGAGATTTTGGTTCCCATGGATATCTTGATCTTCGATATGGACGGCGTTTTGGTTGATGTCTCAAAGTCTTATCGCAAAACCATCCAGCGGACCATCCAGATTTACCTGGAAAGCTGCCTCGGATTTAAAAA
>Ga0187770_10001737_pt1 | contig 11764 bp, 10 predicted proteins | sample 0116_SJ02_MP02_2_FD_133154 | JGI IMG/M metagenome (GOLD analysis project Ga0187770, IMG submission 133154) | Tropical peat soil microbial communities from peatlands in Department of Meta, Colombia - 0116_SJ02_MP02_20_MG | ecosystem: Environmental > Terrestrial > Soil > Wetlands > Peat | place...
ACGTGTACATGTTTGACGAACCATCAAGCTACTTGGATATCTACCAGAGAATCCGAGTTGCGAGAATAATACGCAAACTCCTAGGCGATAGAAAATCTGTGCTCGTCGCGGAACACGACCTTGCGATGCTGGATTACCTCTCCGATGAAGTCTATCTAATCTACGGCCAACCCGGAGCGTATGGAGTAGTCTCGCATGTGCACCTTACCCGAAGCGGAATCAACAATTACCTTGCCGGGTTCCTCCCCGATGAAAACATGAGATTTAGAGACGAACCCATCCGATTCCATATTCGGCCGCCGCGAGTCATTGATTTTGAATCCCAAGAGAAGCTTGAATGGCCTAAAGTCGCAAAGAAGATTGGTGAGTTCCAGTTTGAAGTAGAGTCGGGATATGTTGCAGCCGGAGAGATTATCGGAGTCTTAGGCCCTAACGGAATCGGAAAGACAACATTCGTCAAGGAACTCGTTGAGTATTATAGCAAGACTGCTCAGAATCAGCTCCAAGTAAGTTACAAGCCCCAGTACATCTCTTCCACCTACGACGGAACCGTCCAAGAACTCCTAACGAGCGTGGTTGATGATTATGCCTCGTCAATCTTCAACGATGAAATCATCAAACCTCTGTCGATCAATAGACTGCTCGAACGAAAGATAAAGGAACTCAGCGGCGGCGAACTGCAGCGGGTAGCCATCACCGCCTGCCTAGGCAAACCCGCGCAGGTCTATTTGCTGGACGAACCAAGCGCTTTCTTAGACGTCGAAGAGAGACTGAACGTAGCGAAGGCAATCAGGCATTTGGTGGACTCAAGACAGGCGTACGCGTTCGTAGTTGAACATGACATAGTCACACAGGACTTCCTAGCAGACCGCATGATGATATTCAAAGGCACTCCAGGAGTAAAGGGAGTTGGCTACAATCCGACGCCTCTGCTCGAAGCAATGAACGAATTTCTTTCCGAGATGGAGATCACTTTCAGACGCGACCCGGACACGAAACGCCCGCGAATAAACAAGCTAGATAGCAAGTTGGATAAGGAACAGAAAAGCTCCGGAGAATTCTATTACGTAACCGCCTCAGAGTGACATGCCACAGGTTTAACTAGCGCGTCACGAATCTCTCCAACGGAGACCAAATCCCAAGTGACAACGAACTATTGCTTAGAATGCGGAGGAATACTATCCTATGACAGTGCGCTCAAGCAGTACACGTGCAAGAGCTGCGGGTTAACCACTAGCGCTCAGCAACTTATGGAAGGTAGAATAAAGTTGCGCGAACGCGAATCTCCGGAAGAGCAACGTAGACGCAAACAGAACGATTACCTCAAATGGTGGCTCTCCAAGAAAGCCGAATAATCAATCCAAATCGGACAGCCCGAATATCGGCCTCCTTTTCCAACTTGTGTTAAGCGGCATCTGGAATTCTCTGTGAGCCGAGAGCGGATTTGAACTCCGTTGTGGAGATACTCTCGGTTGGAAACGAACTATTGCTTGGGAATACCATCAACACGAATGCGGCTTGGATCGCAACGCAAGTCACTTCGGCGGGAGCCGAGGTAAGCCGAATAACGACGGTCGGTGACAACTTAACCGATATATCGAACGCACTGAACGAGAGCTTACGAAGAAAGCCCGACTTTCTAATCATAACTGGCGGCATAGGGCCGACTTTTGATGATATGACATTAAAGGGCGTAGCCAAAGGGTTGGGACGCCGAATGAAACAGGATCGAGATGCAGTTAGGTTGATCCGCGGTCATTACTCACGAAGGTTCAAAGGCAAAACAATGCGTTTGACCAAAACCCGCATGAAAATGGCACAGATCCCACAGGGAAGCGTCCCTATACATAACCCGCTAGGAACGGCACCGGCCGTCCTGTTAACCGTGAACCGCACACAGATTTTCTGCCTACCCGGCGTTCCCTCAGAGGCAAAGGCGATATTCCTAGAATCGATCCTTGGAAAAATCCGTACCAAGGCTAGCGGAAGATCCTACCTTGAAAGCTGGGTCAAAATCAGCGGAATCATGGAGTCATCTCTTGCACCAATTATCGGTCGAGTGATGAGCCACGCTCCTGGAATATATATCAAGTCGCACCCTCGCGGCATTGAGAACGACAGACCCCAGCTCGAACTGCATTTTTCAACATTCACAACCGCAAAGTCTGTTGGCATCCGAAATCTACGCAAGGCCGTAAACGAGATGAAGACGGAACTACGTACTCGGGCAGTGAGAGTTAGGGTGGGCACCCAACCGTCGTGGAACGCTCCCTAGAGTTCGACGTACCGTCTAACCTTCTCTTCGATTATACGGATGCTGCTCCGCCAGAAATCTGGCCTCCGTATATCGAACCCAAACCTCGAAGCTAGCTCTGCGGGTGTGGCTTCGCCTGTGCTGGCGAGCAAAGCCTCGTAATCCTTTACGAACTTGTTACCTTGTTCTTTGTATGCGGCATACAATCCTGTACCAAACAACAAACCAAACGCGTATGGATAGTTATAGAATGAGAAGTTGGGAATGTAGTAGTGGACCTTCCAAGCCCACATGTACTTGTGCATGAACTCCTCGCTCAAGCCGTTTCCGTAGGTCTCCTTTTGGCACCTGAGCATAATAGCGCAGAAGTCATCCGCCGATAACTCGGAGTTGACTCGCCGTTCAAATACTTCTTTTTCGAAAATGAAACGCGAGCTTATGTCGACGATAACTTGGTTACTGCCTCCAAGGTACATCTCCAGAATGGCTAACGCTTCTTCAGGTTTGGCGGCATCCGCTAATGCAGCGTTAGTGACAATTGTCTCATTCATGATCGACGCGGTTTCCGCGAGCGTCATTGGCGTCTTGCGCCGCAACATGGGCTTTCTGGCTAAGCATTCATTGTGAAAGGCATGTCCCAATTCATGAGCTACCGTGGAAACTTGATCTAGAGACCCATCGAAGTTGCAGAGTACGCGCGACTCCTCCACCCCGGGCACGTCCATGCAGAATGCCCCCCCACGTTTGCCGTTTCGCGGTCCAACATCAATCCAGTTGTTTTCGAAGGCGCGCTTGGCGAGTCTCTCTAGTCTCTCGTCAAAGGCCCCGAACCGGGCGAGAATGAATCGGACAGCCTCCGGCCACGTGAACGTCCTCTCATTCTTCCCCACCGGCGCAAATAAGTCCCACCAAGCGAGCCTGTCCTTTCCAAACCTCTTCGCCTTCGCCATCATATACCTGCGAAAGATCGGAAACGATTCTCGCATCACAGAAAACAATGTGTCCAGAGTTTCGCGGTCGATTCTTGAAGTGTCAAGGGAATCATGAAGCGCATCCTTCCGACCGCGCCGTCGGTACAACGTGATGGCGCTGCCTTTCACACCATTCAAAGCTGCGGCTAAGGGTTCGCTGACCGATTCCCAGGCCGCCAGTTCGGCTTCATACGCTCGGCGGCGCAACCCTTCGTCCGAGCTGTGACTTAGATTTTGCAATGCGCTGATGGGAAGCTTTTGCACTTTCCCGCTCAGATCAAATTCAACGGTCAGTTGCGAACAAACGGTTCCTTGGAGTTTACTCCATGCGTTCGAACCGCTGAGTTCCAGTTCTGCCGCTAGAGCTTCCTCGGGTTCGCTCATTAAGTAACGGCTCTGCTCGGCTGTCTCGCGTAGGTAAAATGCGTGCTCTCTCGCGGGGCCCGGATTCGTGAGTATGGCCGGCAAGAGCCCCTTGATTACTCCAACCCATCCTCTGAACCGCACCTGTTGCTTTTGAAGCCGGACACCGACGAGTTCCAGCTCAGACTCTAACCGCTTAGCCTGGGCACTGAATGAGTCCGTAGCCACGCAAGATTCAACGTACGCGTTTATGGTTGAGTACAGCCGCAGGGCAGAGTTTGCTCGTTCCAAATATCCATCAACGCTCTCCGTCACTTCCGCAACACTTCGACCATTTTCCTTCAGAGCGTTTCGAGATATCTCATGACCGTCAAGAAATTCATCTAGTGTATCGACCTGAGACTTCAAATCCGACAGAGCGGTTTTCAGCGCATCCGAGTCAAGTGAGGGGAAGACATTGGATAGATCCCATCTGGGCAACTTACTGAGATCAACGCTGGACAGCGGCCAAACCTCGGTTGCCTACACAAGGCTATTAGCTATTAAAGCCGGAACGCCCGAAAGAACCGACGCCTATCCCGCACGATTCATCCTGCCGCCTAGACCCTTCGAGTTTAGAACAACGGAACGGAACTCACGGCCGGCGTCAGGTGAAGCGGCAATAATCGAGCTAGTGCCGACGGTAGCGCAACAATAGTCCTAGGATAAAGGCAGAAAACAAAGACAACGCAACCCGTTATATACCTGCAACAGAGAGTTTCTCAAAAACGCTCAACCAGCGGGTCCGCATTGAAGGATAAACTGACAAATAAGTTCCCGATCGAATGCGCTGAAAGAGCCCCCGGACCAAAGCCTGAAGGCATCCGGGGTTATCAGGGAGAATCTAACGACATAGTGGACTATGACCATCTAGCGTATGCTTCTTGGCAGAGAAGCCTCACTTGCGGAAGTACGCGCGGCAGCGAGCAAGGGCGCTGCTGAATGGCTCCAGAAACAATCCAATCACCAATTGATAGTCTTTATCGTGAACTTGACGACTTGAGAAGTAGAAACACAGCCAAGAGGGCTGAAATTGCCACTCTCCATAAACAGATGGATGAATCGGCGGATAAGAGGGATGAACTCAACACCGAGGTAAAGAACCTCTCAGAAGAAGTAAAGAAACTCAAAGCCAAACGCGACGCGTTAAACGCGCGCGTGAAGGAACTGAAGACAAAGCGCAACGAATTGAGGTCTCAGGCAGCCGAGAAACGGGAAACCCTATCCAAAGTCTTACAGCAAACGCAACAAATGTCTGAACAAATCAAAGGAAGCGTAGCGGAACTCTACAAGCAAATCAACAGCTTAGAATGGTACATACAAACTAATCCACTCGCCCCAAAGACCGAACGGAGCATAATAGCAAGAATTAGCGCATTAGAGTTCGACCTAGCGAAACATAAGGGACTGAGGAGTGTGAGGGACAAGTTGCTGCAACTAAGGGTGGAAGTCGGCGCACTAAGGATACAGGCTCAGGCAACTCATGAAGAATTGACTAGGATCGCAGAAGAAAGCGAGAAGATCCACAATGCTATGCAGGAACTAGTGAAAACGATGATCGGTAAGCGAAAGGAAGCGGACGCTGCTCACGCCGAATTCCTCGAGAGGAGCCAAACCCGACGCGAAGCAGTCAACGAACTCAGAACCAACGTTGAACGCATAGTTCAGCTGCGATCAAAGATAGGCGAAGCAAAGGAATCGCCTAGGTTGAAAGGAGAAAAACTGAAGTCAAAGTATAGGGAGGCCGCTAACGAAAAAGTACGCAGCGGCGGAAAGCTGTCCTTCGAAGAATTCCAAGCTCTGATGGAAGACTTGGGCCCTGATACGGATCAAGACTAGACGCGTGTGCAAGAGTTTGCCCAGAATAGCGATCATAGGTGGAAGTGGACTAGAGAACCTTCTGCAAGCATCAAAGATCGTCCATCTTGAGACACCTTATGGAACTCCGCCGCCAATATCAGTCGGTCTGATAAGCAACGAGGAAGTTGCGTTCTTGCCTCGTCACGGTCCAAAACACGACCTGCCACCTCATAAGGTCAACTACAGAGCTAACCTCCACTCGCTGAAGCAAGTTGGAGTTGAACGCATCATCGCCACCAACGCGGTCGGCGCAATCAACGAGACCTACGTTCCAGGAGACCTTGTTATCCCCTCTGACATTTTGGATTTCACCACATCTCGAGTCAACACCTTCTTTGAATCTACCCCGGTTACTCACATCGACGTAACTGAACCCTATTGCAGCCAAATCTCGAATGTGCTAATGGAGTGTTGTCGTGCGAGCAACGTTCCGGTTCGGCACAAAGCGGTCCTAGCCGCTACCGAGGGACCCCGTTACGAAACACCTGCGGAAATCCATATGCTACGAAAGCTCGGAGGCGATATTGTAGGCATGACAGGAGCTCCGGAGGTCTTTTTGGCACGAGAACTGGAAATGTGCTACTCCGCAGTGTGCTTTGTATCCAACAAAGCCGCAGGCATGCAACAAAGATTATCGGCCGTTGAGGTTATGAACGTAGGAAAACGAGTAATACCTTCCATGCTCGAATTGCTGCATAACGCAGTCGAACGCATCCCATATGAAAGAAGATGCGTGTGCGGAACCGCCATACACCAAGCCCAAGTGTAAACTATGTTACCCACAGTCATCAAGTCAATAGGCGCCTACAGGTTTTACGAAAGGTGGCTCGAGGATGATGTCACCTCGAAAGAGATGCCCGAACACGTTGGCATAATACTCGACGGAAACAGGCGATGGGGGTTCGAGAAATATGGAGAGAGACTGGACGGCCACATCTACGGAGCAAAAACCGGCGAAGACTTCCTAGAATGGTGTCTGGAGTTAAGAATCAAGACCGTAACTCTCTATGTCTTCTCCACCGAGAACTTTGGCAGGACTCAGCATGAGACAAGCAAAATTTTGAAACTAATCGAAGACGAAACCCGCAAGCTAATTACCGATAGGCGAATTCACGAGAGCCGAGTACACGTGAAGGCGTTGGGACGCCTTGAGCTGCTGCCCGGTTCCCTTAGGGACGCGTTGGCGGAGATTGAGAGGGTAACCGCCGGCTACGACCAACACTATCTGAACATCGCAGTCGCATACGGTGGACGAGCCGAGATCATTGACGCCGCCAAGCGAATGATTGATGAGGTTAAAAGCGGCTTATTAGACGAAGGCCTCGTCGATGAGGACACTTTCAGAAAGTACCTCTACACCTCACACCTACCAAACCCCTACCCAGAACTCATCATACGAACCTCAGGCGAAGCAAGACTGAGCGGATTCCTCCTATGGCAAGCGGCATATAGCGAATTCGTCTTCCTAGACGTCTACTGGCCTGAATTCCGTAAAATAGACCTTCTGAGAGCCATTAGAACCTACCAACGACGCAAGCGAAGATTCGGTAAATAGTCGCTGGGACACTAGTCCACTAGCGCAGACCTTTCTTTCGTGATATCTCCCGAACTCGTAAGATTCCCGAAGAATTCCTTGAGCTAAGGTTCGGTAGTTCGCCATAGAACAGAACGGTCGGAAGACAGAAGCAACTTACTCGGGCGGAATTTCTTTGAAAGCCAAATCAAAGCTTAAGCCCTCTTTTGCTCGCTTACTTTTTGAGATCATGTAGATAATTGTCCCTAAGAGAAATGCCGCGGCGACGTAACCGTAGGCGAGCACATTTCCACCCCAAATCCTCGGATACGCGAGGAACTGGTAGGTAAGATAGAGGAAGACAACCGTCTGCAGCAATCCTGCAACAGCGAGAATAAACTTGGAATGTTTCCTCTCATTCCTGATGGCGTAGACTACAGCTGCAATACCTACGAAGGCAAAGTAGATCATGGACGATACAGCAGATCCATACAGCGAAGATATTGTGCCGTAGAGAAAAGCAGCCAGGTCGATTAGAACGACCGTTACCGCAAGATCAAGTAAGTGTGCAACGACTGGAGAGCTGTACTTTGGGCTGACGTACGCCAATCTTGCCGGAAGAAATCGATCAAAAGCTTGCGCCAACATATACCTTGAAACAGTGATTACCCCGAACGCGAGAATCGCGATTGTTAGGAGAACCCAACCTAACCCAATTAAGAATACTTGCACGATATTCGATGACACACCCATCGCTAGACTCCAGAAGTTGAAAGAGTAATTATTGACGAGAGTTGGATTTGATAAAGCCGCGGTCATGAATCGGTATCCTCCTACGTAATACATCGATGCGAAGGGGATTGTGACCGCCACGAAAGCGACCAGCAATGATATTGGCACATTCAGTCTTGACGCTTTACCCGACAACTCGGACCCCACAGACGGCGCCGCTTGGAACCACGGATAAGTGAACAGGGCAAAGTAAGGCATCATCATTAAAGTGGCGTCAAGATTGAACGTCGGCCCAGAATAAGAGGCCTGGATTGAGGAAAAAGACGTGTTTGGGATTTCGAGGTGATTAATGTAGTTCTCTACTCCTGCCCTGCCCGCAATGAGGATAGTCATAGTGGCAATGGAGATGCCAATCAACCCCAGGATCCAGAAGACGGATATTAATCTGAACCCCAACCGTGGTCTAGCTATGTTGATCGCAACAAGCACTATCACCATTGCCGATGCCAACAAGAATTGGTAGAACTGGTCAGCACCAGCAACGTTACCTGGCAGTGCCAAACCAAGCATCCCAGAGAAGCCTAACGAAAGACCAACCGAGCCGATTGCGAAAACAGCGGATAAAGCGATTAGAGCAAGGTAGGGCATAGTCTCCAGAGTGATGCCAGTGAAAGTGATCGTACTTCCAAGAAAACCGCCAAGCGAACGCGACAGCCACACATAGTCTCCTCCAGTCCTTGAAACACGCCGCGAAAGCATCGTATACACAACCATTTGTGGAACAGCCAGTAAAGCCGCAATAGCTGATCCATAAACGAGGTTCACACCGTCAACCGTCGGAAGCGCAAGCATAGTGAATCCGACCAGTGCAAGCGCTGCCCCAACAGACATGTAGCTAACGTTAATCGCGATCGCGTCTAGGAGCGAAACCCTCTTCGTTAACCCAGTTGTTTGTCTCAGGAATATTCTGGGATGGGAATCCAACGTGAAACTCGCAGCATATTTTCAGCGAGTATACTTAAGTCGGTCCCTTTGTAATCACAACTAAGACTCAGCATAGGTAATCTCGCAGTAGGAACTAGTCCGGACACGATCATTGTTTCAACGTTTTTCGGGCTTATAGGTGAAGAATTTGTGTGATAGGAAGCCACATCCGCAGTCTCTGGAGGGCGGTGAGCCTAGGAATCAACAGGACGAGGAGGAAGACGGCCTCCTTAACGCCATCGTGAAAGCATGCGTTTGGCTTCTTCAAAGTCCAAAACTTTGAGGACGTAGCCTGCGTGCACAAGAACGTAATCGCCGACTTTGGCGTCAGTAAGTACGATGTTTGCCTTTACGATTGTTCCGCCGCCTAGGTCGACCTTTCCCATTTCACCTTGAATTTCAGTTATTTTCCCCATTTGTGCAAGGTCAAATCGATCGCTCATACCAGAAGCTGCCCCGCCCGCTAGCGCGTAGCCTACGAAAGCCAACCAAACGGCTCGTTATCTTTAACGATGTGGGGAGACACACATTCTATTCCTGTTGCTATAGCGACAACGACCCTAGTCCCCATCATGTCACGAGACCGGCCAAACTAGACTCTGAGCTAGTTGAAAAGGGGCAACCACGACAAGCGCGCAGTCGGTCTAAGGCGCAACTTGTCCGGAAAAAGCGCCTCTGTACGAGGTAGCAGCGATTGCTTCCTCGATTATCACTTGGCATATCGCAATTCCAGGATGCAAGGCCAAGGGGAGCGGTGAGACATTGAGAATCTCCAAGACGACCCTCCCGGTGCTCCCGGGTTGAATGAACCCACTGCTTAGATGGATTAGAAGCCCCACACGCGCAAAACGTGATCTCCCCTCGATTCGTCCGCTCAAAGTGGATGGAAATGTGATGTTCTCCTCCGTTATTCCTTGCACAAGCTCGTTCGGCATTATGAGGAAATGACTACTTCCTTTGACTTTGACGGTTCGAGTGAGCTGCTTGTAGTTTGCATCCTCGCGAACGTGGAAAACATCCCTAGTTTTTTCGAAGACGCGAAACGTATTACCAAGGTGAAGGTCAATGGAAGCCGGACCGACCTGCTTCTTGCTGAAGGGCTCTATCTTGATTGATCCGTCTTCAACCAACTTGAGGATTCGGTTGCGTCCGAGCGTCGCCATAATGCACCCAGCCAATTCGGTATTGCCAGTTCAGGTATCTTGGTGTTGTGCCTGGTTTCGCAGTAAACCCGAGATTTTCCAGTCCCATCATTGAGCGGCAATGTCGCGCTCGTTGCCATTACCTCTCAATTGAAAGAGACTACGGTCTTAGAGAAGTATCACGATGTTTCGGATAGTCACTTTTTTCCTGCCTCTGCATCCAAAGATTTCAGCCACTCCTTAAGTCGGAGTACGCATTTGTCTGGAGTGTATTTGTGAGCGCATGCGATACAGACGTAGACGATGCACCTGCTGTTAGGAATTAGGTTGCCATTGGGACCACACCACCACCTAGAGGTAAGGGAAAAGCAGCTCTCTCCAGCGGGCTCACGGCCCTAGCACCCACGAAAAGGACATTTTTCCACTACGGATAGTTCTCTTGGCCGAGAAGTTCAGTTTGACAGAACGGACACTTCACATGGATTCACCTACTCTTGCCGTGGCCGATGCAATCAGTTAAGATACACAGTGAAAACCGAGACCGGACGGAGACGGGACCGAAACTAAATGAATGATGAGAGCAATATGAAAGTGAACTGCGAATATCTATGTGGGTAAGGTCTATTAGCGCGCGGTGCAGCCACTATGGTATGTCATCAGCAGCAAGGAATAATGTGCCGCACGCCGTAACTACTGATCCGGATAAGTACAAGGTCATTTTCGAGAATGACCGTGTAAGAGTTATCGATTACAAAGACAAACCCGGCGATAAGACAAAGCTGCATCATCACCCGGACGCTGTGCTCTACATGCTGAGTGCTTTCAAGAGGAAACTTACTTTCGATAACGGTAAGTCGGTAGTTGTGGATGTTAAGGGAGGAGAAGTCGTCTGGAACGATGAACAAACACATATGGGGGAGAACATTGGATCGACAGACACTCATGTCTTATTCGTTGAACTAAACCAACGCCGTGCGTGTTGAGCGACTATCTTCTCTCATAGCAAGAAGTACCCAGTCTAGGATTGGGTGCAACGCTTCAACGGATAGTTTTCTTGGCCCAGCAGTTCAGTTTTGCAGAATGGACATTTCAAACAGGTTCACCCCATCTTGCCGTGTTCGTTCGACCCACTAGGTTAAGTCATATAGTGAAAGTTAAGGTGGGGCGGAGACCGCTCCGAAACTAAGTCTTGACTAAGGATGATGCTTCCACTTGGTAACTTTACTATAATTACGAATGTTGACTTTTCCTCCAATCGCCGATAAATACCTAAACCGCTCAAGAGTCGTAGCTAGTAGAATAATGGGGGGAGTTGGGTTGGCGAAGAAACGTAAGTCTGAGATGGCGCTGAAGAACCCGAGGGGAAAGGACAGAAAAGAAGAAATGGTAGCATAGGGCTGCTTGCATTGCAGAAGCCAGACCTATTTTCTTTTTTCTGTTTTTATTTCTGGGTTTCGGGTCCTGAACCTAACATGTCGCTTGCAGTTCTGCACCAAACCGTATGTTGCATGATTCACAGAGGTAGGTGAGGCGGTGTTCGAAGTCTGGGCCACGCCATATCTGCTCAAAGCTTGCTAGTGATAACGGAACGCTACAGATTGGGCATTTCAAATTAGTTCACGGAGTTCTTACCGTAAACTACACAACCAGATAACAGAAGAGAACGCCGTTAAGCTAAGGGTCAGTGTTCTGTGAAAGTAGACGTCGGAACACGTCGGAGGTCGAAGCTCGTTATTTTCGAGGCTGAATGGCTGGTCTGTAGCCTTCTTTCTCCATCCATAATTCGAAGCTTAGAATTTCACCAACGGCACGGGTATATGTCGCTGGTAGAGGTGGTGGCGCCGCCGGCAGGTATCGAACCTGCGACCAACGGGTCTCTGCCCGTTTAACAGCTTCAGCCCTCCTG
>Ga0187770_10001738_pt1 | contig 11760 bp, 11 predicted proteins | sample 0116_SJ02_MP02_2_FD_133154 | JGI IMG/M metagenome (GOLD analysis project Ga0187770, IMG submission 133154) | Tropical peat soil microbial communities from peatlands in Department of Meta, Colombia - 0116_SJ02_MP02_20_MG | ecosystem: Environmental > Terrestrial > Soil > Wetlands > Peat | place...
AAACCGACGACGAACCACAAAATGTTCGGTTGAAGTTGTCGAAAGCGTCTATTCGTTGTGGTATCTGTGCGACGCCCCACAATGGCAATTCCACAGCGGATGTTCCATTCGAGCGCTGGAAGATGCAACAGGTCTGCGAATCTCCCTCCACAATGGCCGAATTATCGGCAGCCATCCGTACGGGCGATTGCGCAGGATGATGCTGGCATCCTTCGAGTCTCACCGAGCAGGTCCCATCGGCCTCACTCGAAGTTGTCGAGTTCAGCAACAACACGCGGATTGACATGAGCTTGCGACTTAAGAAAGATGAACAATGGCAGCCATGAGTGGACCTGCAATCGACATATTGGGCCTCACGAAAGACTATCCCCTGGGCTTCTGGCGTAAGCGGATGCGCCGGTCGCTCGACAACCTCATTCTGCAGATTGAAGAGGGAGAGGTGTTTGGTTTCCTCGGGCCGAACGGTGCCGGCAAGACAACGACGCTGAAACTCCTGATGGGACTCATCTTCCCGACCGCAGGCACGGCGCGCATTCGCGGCCGATCGATTGAAGACATTCGGATGCACAGCGACATAGGGTATATGCCTGAACAACCCTATTTCTACGACTACCTGACTGCCAGCGAGCTGCTCGATTACTATGCGCGGTTCTTTGGTTACGGCCCTGCGGAGAGGCGCGACCGTGTAGCGAAGACGCTCGGTAGGGTTGGTCTCGCGGACGCGGCCGAGTTGCAGCTCCGGAAATTCTCGAAGGGCATGCTGCAGAGGGTGGGAATCGCTCAAGCAATCCTGCACGATCCGGAAGTAGTTTTCTTGGACGAGCCCATGTCCGGTCTCGATCCAGTCGGCCGGCACGAAGTGCGCGATATCATTCTCGAGCTCAAGAAGCAAGGGCGCACAATCTTCTTTTCGACGCACATACTTTCCGATGCTGAGATGCTTTGCGATCGGGTAGGAGTGCTGCACATGGGAAAACTGTTTGGCGTCGGCGCGCCTGATGAAATCGTCTCGATTGAGGTTCGAGGCATGGAGGTACTGTTCGAGGCACGCGACGGCCGCACGCTCCCTGCGAATCTACCCGGCTGCGCTACAAAAATTGGCGCTCGGTATCGAATCGAGGTGCATGAGGAGGAACTCTACGCCGCGTTGGAGCAACTGCGCGGCTACAATGCCAGGATTCTCTCTGTTTCGCCAGTGCGCCCAACCTTGGAAGACTACTTCCTGCAACTCGTCACCGGGAAAGGTGCGTCGGGAGTGCCCGAGGTGAATCGTCAATGAACATTACGTCCGGCGCGGTTGCAATCAATGCGTTTCGCGAGGCGGTTCGGGATCGCGTGCTTTACAACCTGGTCGTTTTCGCGCTCGTGATGATCGGAGCGGCAATTCTAGTTGGACAAATCTCAATCGGAATCGAGAGGCTGGTGATCATTAACCTCGGGCTCTCGGCAATCTCCATATTCGGACTGGTCATGGCGATTTTTATCGGGGTGGGGCTTGTGTACAAGGAAATGGAAAAACGCACTCTTTACAGCCTGCTTTCGAAGCCCATTCACCGATGGGAATTCCTCGTGGGGAAATATGCTGGTCTGCTTTTGACACTGACCGTGAATACGTTTCTGATGTCGGTAGGGTTGGCGGCTGCCCTTTTCTACGTTGGCCGGCCATTCCTGCGTTCAGACTTGTCGGTCGTTGTCGCAGTCTATTTCATTCTATTGGAGCTAGCGCTCGTCACAGCGTTTGCCCTGTTCTTCTCATGCTTTTCGAGTCCCATGCTTTCCACGTTGTTCACGCTGGGAATATACGTGACCGGAGTGTTTGCGAAGGATATACGCGACTTCGGGAAGTTGACTCACGTCCCTGTTCTTGAGGTAGGGACGCGCGTCCTATACTACGTGCTTCCGAACTATCACAATTTCAACGTCATCGCGGCCGCCGCACATGGCGACTCCATTCCGCTGTCTCTCATCTGGCAGAACACACTCTATGCTCTTGCATATGTCGGATTGATTCTCGCAGGCGCCTCCGCGGTATTTTCGCGGCGCAATTTGAAATGAGCGCGCTCCGGCCAACCCGTCCAGTTTGGGCAGCAATCGTTGCGATACCAGTTTTGTTCGTCGTGATTGCCGCTCTGCAGGTTCGAATAGATGCGGTGATGCGGTCTGCAGTGAATCAAAGAGAAGAGCTTCTCTTGCAATCAGGCAACACATTGAGAAAGCTAAGTCTCGGATATGAATCGCTGCTGGCGGACATCTACTGGACGCGCGCGGTGCAGTATTACGGGGAGAGACTAGGTGTTGAAGACGCGAACTATGAGTTGCTTGCGCCGCTTCTCGACATTACAACGACACTCGACCCAAGGCTCATCGTGGCTTATCGGTTTGGTTCAGTTTTTCTTTCTGAACGAGGCCGCGCCGGACCTGGGCGGACGGACCTAGCAGTCGCGCTTGTCAAAAAAGGTATCGCCGCAAATCCGAATGAGTGGCGTCTTTATTTCGATCTGGGCTTCCTGTATTACTGGCGCCTCAAGGATTATCCCGCTGCTTCAACTGCTTATCTTGCCGGAAGCAAAGTGCCAGGCGCGCCGCCATGGATGAAACTCGTGGCCGCGCGAATCGCCGAGAAGGGCGGATCATTCGACATATCACGGACGATTTGGGCCGAGTTATACGAGACAACGAAGGATCCGCATCTGCGAAAGAAAGCGTTACAACAACTGCAGGGATTGAAGGCAGCGGAAGACGAGGCTGAGCTAAACAAACTCGCCGGGCAATACCGCGACCGATTTGGCCACGATCCAGCATCAGCAAAAGAGTTGCGCGAGGCTGGACTGCTCGCAGGAATTCCTGTCGATCCCGCTGGGTTCCCGTACGTGTTTGGCGCGGACGGGAAATCGCATCTTTCACCTGAAAGCCCGATCGTTGAAGTAAAGCCCTGAAACCACCCAGCCGCACAGGTAATCAGGTAACGAGGGCTAATTCCTACCGTTCTGACAAAGCACGCGGAGAGGAACGATTGCACGCAGAATCAGAAACAGGCTTCTACTCGTAGCGAAGGGCTTCCACAGGGTTGAGTTTGGCGGCCTTCGTTGCCGGCCACACACCGAAGATAAGGCCGATGCTGACCGACACCGAAAAGCCAAGGATGACAGCCCAGGCAGGAACGACTGCTTTGAGCGTGCTCACCACGGGAACCAGGAAGACAATAGCGCTCCCGATGATCATGCCGATGATGCCGCCGAGACCAGTCAACGTCATTGCTTCAAACAGGAATTGCCACGTGATGTCGCTCCTTCGAGCGCCGATGGCTTTGCGTACCCCGATCTCGCGCGTTCGCTCCGTCACTGAAACGAGCATGATGTTCATCACGCCCATGCCGCCGATCAGCAGTCCAATGGAACTGAGCACTACAATCACGAGCACCACGCCGCCAATGATGTCGTTGAATTCCTTGACCATGTCCAACTGCGTTTGGATCGAGAAATTATCTGGCTTGTCAAAGGGGACGTTTCGGCGCCGACGAAGAAGCTCACGCACCTGATCCACGCCCGCGTCGAGCTTGCCGGGATATGCCAAGATCCTGATACCAATGTCGTAGCTTGTGGAATACAGCTTCATGAAAGTGTAGAACGGGATGACTACGCGCCGATCTTCGTCATTAGTCCCAAAACCGCCTGTGGGTTTTGCGAACACGCCCACGATCCTGTAAGTTGAACCGTCGACAAGAATCTCTTTGTCGAGCGCGTCGTCGACGCTCGGGAATAGCGCGGTGGCTGTGTTTTCGCCGATGGCGACAACGTTCTCGCGGTGCTGATTCTCGGCGGCCGAGAAGAATCGCCCTGCTTTCATCGTTGCGTTTGAATACACCTCGAGATACGCAGGGAATGTTCCGCGAAACTCCACGCCCTGCACTTCATTCCTTTGGTATCGAGCGTTGTGGACTTGCTCCCACTGAAACGCTGAAATAGCCGTTTGCTTGATGGCCGGGCACAATTCCTGAATAGCGAGGCCATCTTCCAATTTCAAGGAGGGCCGTTGACGTTCCTCCAAGGGGCGACGCCCGTTGCTGGGCCCCTGATCGAAGCGATCGATAAAAGCCGTGTCGACGCCCGCGGCTGTGATTTCATCCTCAATTGCAGATCGGAATCCCTGCACCAGCCCGACAACCAGGATGATCAAGGCCACGCCGATCATCACGCCCAGGATGGCGAGGAAGCTGCGAAGCTTATGCGCTCGAAGAGTATCGAGGGCCAGCCAGAGATTCTCTTGATAATCTTGACGGATGCGCATCAATTATGTCTCCGCCCGCAGCGCCTCAATGGGGTCGAGCCGCGCCGCCCGCATAGCAGGATAGATTCCAAAGAACAAACCAACGGCCGTGGAAAGGAAGAGCGCAACAAGAACGGCAAAGAGAGGCATGGAAATTGGAATAGGTGTGAGTACTCGCACAAGCTGTGCAATTCCGAAGGCAAGGGCGATGCCTAAGGCCCCTCCTGTTGCGGAGAGCAAGGCCGATTCGACCAAAAACTGCATCAGGATGTGGCGCCGCCGCGCCCCCAGGGATTTTCGCAACCCAATCTCGCGGGTGCGCTCGATGACGCTCGCGAGCATGATGTTCATGATGACTACGCCACCGACGACAAGGAATACGGAAGTCACCCAAATGGCGATGCCGAACGCGCTACCCGTAATTCGATTCCACAACCCCATTATGGAGCTCGGCTCGATGATGGCGAAATTATCATCGTCCTTGTACGGAACGTGGCGCCGAGAGCGAAGGATCACACGCACCTCGTCCTCGGCGGCAGGCATCGCCTCCGGAGCGTTTGCCTGCACGAAGATGCTGACGGAATCTTGTGGCGCCTGCCATATCTTTTCATAGGTGCTGAGGGGCATGAGCACGAAATTGTCTTGCGGCTGGCCAAACACGGTGCCCTTCGGCGCCGCCACGCCCACGATCTCGTACTGTCCCTGTCCTGGGCGAACCTCCTTGCCGATGGGATCGGCGCCGGGGAACAGTTTGTTGGCCACATCGGCGCCAATGACACAAACGTCGGATCGATGGATCTCGTCTGCTTCGTTCAGAAGGCGCCCATTCGCGACTTCGATGTCGCGAATGGAAGCATAGTTCGGCGTGGCCCCGACTATGTTCGCGTTTTCGCTCAAGATGTTGCCAGCCCTCACGTCCGCAACGCTGGATTCCACGCCTGCGATTTCCTGTGCGAACCGCATGCCCGCGCGCAGGGCTTCGAGGTCCTCGTCGTGCAAAGGGGGCCGCTTCCGGGCTTTATTCCATTCTTCGAAGTTGGTGACAATCCCGATCCGGTCGACGACAAAGGCATTGGCGCCGAGATTGGCTATCTTGTCTGAAACATAGACGGTTAGCCCATTGAGGACCGACATGACCGCGACCAAGGTCGTAACGGCCAGGATTACACCCAGGAGTGTCAGAAACGTGCGCAGCTTGTGCGCTCGAAGAGTATCAAGGGCAAGGCGCACAGTCTCTTGCAGCGCGACAGAGGTCTGCCGGGCTTCTGCCAGGTAGTGGGAGGCTTTTTGCACGCTCTCTATAATAGACGGATGGCGTGGCGGAAAAGTTCAGAAAATTACGGCCTCCGGCAGCGGCAGGAAGATGCTGCCAGCCGTGCCAATCCACAACAATCCGTGGAAACGCGGCTACAATATAAGTGGGCAGTAGTTTGGGAGGACGGGGAATGAGAAACGGGGAAAATGGAACATGTTGAGGCATTCTCTCCTTTTGAGCTTGGTCAGCGTTCTGGTTGCACCAAATCTGGGGCGAGATCCAAGCCGCGCTGCCGAGATGCCCCAACATTCCAATTCCAGACCATCTTTGCGGTCCATTTCGCAGGGTAACGCCGCCACTCAACCTCCCACAGACGCGGAACTGCGCGAGCGCGCCAAACGGCTGATTGCGAATCAACACAACGACGACGCAGCGCTCGAGAAGTACGAGCGCATCGAGCGCCAAGTGGAGAGGACGGGTGGAGCAAATCCAAGGACGCTTGAGGACAAAACCTACCGCGTCATTCCCAACGGACTGGGCAGCCTAAGACTGTTGCTTAAGAGCGACGGGAAGGCTATTGACCCGGCGGAGTACCACCACCAGCTCCTGGCCTGGGTGGAAGCGCTCGAGCTGGCTCTCAAACCGGACGATCCGAAGACCAGGACGGCGAACGCAAAACATCAAAAACGCATGCGCGACCGCGCCGAGATTGTGGACGCCGCAGGAAGCGCTTACCTGCCAAAATGGCTGGGGCGAGAGAAGTGGAATGGGCACGATTGTGATGTGTTCGAGCTTGGGCCGAATCCGGAATTCCATCCGCAGTCGATGCTTCAGGAAATACTGACCCACGCCACGGCAAAAATCTGGGTCGATCACACGAGCGATCACCTTGTGCGCGGCGAAGCCCACATCATGCGAGATATATCCTTTGGCGGAGGGATCTTGGGGAAGCTCTATCATGGCGGGGTGTTTTCGTTGGAACAATCGGAGGTAGCTAGCGGCGTTTGGCTCCCGACACGCTATCAGTACGATTTTGCGGGAAGGAAGTTTCTGTTTCCATTCGAGGATCACCAGTTGGTTGAGGTGGGCAACTATCGATACGTAGGTGGAGCGAAAGAAGCTCTTGCGCAAGTGCAAGCTGAACTCGCAAGCGGCAGGACGATGGGAGATGCGCAGTAACCTTTTGGCGCGCGAAGGGTTAAATGAGATAGGCACAGTCGTGGTTTCCGGTGGATGCTTATTATGTACGGCCGTGAAGGGAGCGCGAAGCTCCGCGCGGAGGTCTCATGAAACGACTAGCCCTCATTCTCATCCCCATCATTGTTTTCATTCTCTGTAGCCCGCTGACAAGGACAGCTCAGGCCGGTCAATCCGGGCAATCGAACCAGCAGGGACAAACGGCCGCCCCTGCACAACCGGCCCCCACACAGGCACCAGGTTCGGGTGGTGCTCCAGCCAATTCGTCCACCACTCCCTCCGAACCAAAACCCAAGAAAACCTGGACGAATGATGACGTGGGCAGTCTGCGCGAAGACTCCGTAATTTCTACATTCAACTCGCCAAAGCCAAAACCCGCAAAACCGAACCCGAGTTCCGCGGCACCTCCAGGCGGCAAGACCGCGAACTGGTATCGTGCTGAGATTCAAAAGCTCCAGGCGCAAATTCCTCCGCTCGATGACAAAATCGCCAAGCTGCATGATGCGATTGATGGAAAACAAGTCGACGAGGTCCGGCAGTATGCGTGGCCCAAGCCGGACGACTGGCGGAGCCAATTAGCTAACTTGCAGAAGCAGCGCGAGGACATTCTGCAGAAGATCAGCGCGCTCCAAGACGAAGCACGCCACAAAGGAATTCCTCCAGAGCAATTGCCTTGAAGGACGCCCTCGCGGCCCTCCCGGAGGCCAACCTAACCGAAGGGCTTGCACTCAACCGCCGACGCGACAGCTTTCACCTAGGGATCTGAAGTTTTCCCGCTGGGCTTGCGATCCATCGCAAATCCTCACGTTGTCACAATCGCGAAATCTCAAAGCTTGAGGAAGAATGCCGAGTCAGCAGCGTGGGATTGACGTGCGCACTACAGATTTAGTGCGCCTCAACGCTATCCGGCACCTGTTAGGGGGAGGGTCAGACATGATGTCCGTTTCCTTGCCTGGCCTTATGAACAGGAGTCTCATTTCATGAACATTGGCGCAAGGCGGGCCTGCATTTTTCTTAGGGAGAGATAGAATTAGCTCGGGGTTGAGTGGAGAGCTTTGATGCGACAACTAGCGCTTTTTTTGTTACTCCTCGCAACTGTGGCCTTCATTGCATCTGGGCAGAGCGACACCGGAATGGGAACGCTCGCGGGGACTGTTCTGGACCCACACGGGAAACCAGTGGACGGGGCAAGTGTGACCATGCAATCGGCTACCGGTGGAAATCCACACGCAACGAAAAGCAACGCCCAGGGTCGATTCTTCTTTCCTGAGCTGATTCATGGATACTACGACGTGCGCGCTTCCTCCCGCGGGATGGCGAGCGAGTGGGTGCACAACGTTGAAGTGAACACTGGGAAGCAAACAGAAGTAACGCTGCACTTGCGCGCCAAACAAGGAAACTCGAAGTAGCACGAGGCGTTCCGGTGATAATGGGGCCCGCCAAACGTGAACGGTCGTGAGCATCATGGGACAGCCAAAGAAAAACTGGAGCAGCAGATGAACGCCGCAAGACGCTTGGTGCTCGTGTTCATCCTTGCTGCTGGCTTAGTATTTGCGGGGACAGTGACTGCACACGAAATCCTCGGCACGCTTGAGGGGACGGTGGTCGATTCGCACGGATATCCAGTGGCCAATGCGAGCGTCTTCGTTCAAACGTCGGATGGACAGCATCCCCACGCGACGAAGACGGACTCAAAAGGGCATTTCGAATTCGACCGGTATTCGCCGGGACAGTATGATCTGCGCGCGAGTTACCTCGGCGTGTTTACGGACTGGGCCAGACGAGTGCTCGTTCGTGCTGGAAAACCGACGCACGTAACGCTTCAAATCCCAGCGGCCGTGAAGTAGCCTCCATCCACCAACTGTTCTTCGAAGGGTGCGCGAAAACTCCTCAAGAGATGAGTCGGCGTTAACGGCACAGTACTAATACCCGCGTACCGACTTGATGTGCCAGTGGATCCATTGCCGGAGAGTACCGGGGTCGATGAAAATCGCCGCGCGGGTTGGAGGCTGCGTAGCGGGGACGACGGTTCCACAGAAAAGGAGCCGGGGCACGCCATCCAACCCGTCCTATCTCGCCCGTTGACTTGCCCCCAGGCTTCATCGACGGGCGGGGCCTACACAAACGGCCACTATCATCTCTCCAGGATTTGGCGGAGCCCTTGCTAAAAACATGAGGTGTCCCCGTGCCCAGGGAGCGTAAGCCTTGTAGAATCAAGATGGTTTGCGCAATGCGGAGGCTTGGGAGAAGTGCAATGTTACGACAGGTGGAGGGCAAAGTGGGCCAAGCTGGCCGGCGTGTGACCGCGATTATTCTTGCTGTGACAGGGGCGTTCGTGCCAAATGCCGCTGCAGCCGAATTGCAGCAGCAGACGCTGGATGCGTTCAACCATTACGTATCCTTGGCCGAGGCGCAGACCGATGCCGAGCTTGGGAGCTCAGGGCCCTTTCTCTGGATTGAAAGACTGCCGGAGAATCGCCGCGCCGCCGCGCTTGCCGAATTGCAAGCCGGTCAGGTGGTGATTGGGCGCACCGAGACCCTTGACCAAGGCAGACACATTTCCGTGCCCGGGGGAATGATTCACCATTGGATTGGCACGGTATTCATCCCGGGCGCGACGCTCACGCAAACGCTTTCGCTTGAGGAGGACTACGACCACCATCAAGAGTACTTTCGTCCAGACGTTGTACGTTCGAAAACGCTGCGCCGTAACAACAATGATTTCTTGGTCCTGCTAAGGCTCCGCAAGAAAAAAATCATTACGGTGATCCTCGACACGGACCACGAAGTTCACTATGCGATGGTGAGTCAAACGCAAGCCTGGAGCAGGTCACGCACGACTCGCATTCAGCAAGTCGAGGACGCTGGGCAGCCCGGCGAGCATCTTTTGCCGGAAGGACGAGACGGCGGCTTTCTTTGGCGCATGAACACGTATTGGCGCTTCGAGGAGAAGGATGGAGGGACTTACGTGGAGTGTCAGTCGATATCACTCACGAGAGACATTCCGATAGGGCTTGGCTGGATGATTGGTCCCCTTGTGACAAGCATCCCTCGGGAGTCTCTCTCGTTCACACTTGCCACGACGCGCTCTGTCCTGCTTCAACGGATAGGCAAGCAAGCGCCCTGAAATGCGAGGAGGACACCACCTCGCATCAAAACTGCTGGGAAGTCTTGCCTGTCAGGATGAATGTCTTGTCTTGGTCGAACAGCAACGCAGTTCCCGTATCCACGATGTAATAGATGAGATTGTAGGTCACAGCGGGGTCTGTCGCGCTCAGCACAAAAGTTCCTCGCCCGGCGCTTCCTGGCGAGCCAAATGAGCCTCCCGTGGAAGAGAGCGGGTCAGAGGGGAATGTCGCATTGTAGTTGTTGATGTCAAGATTCCCAGATGCGATGCTCACGCTGCTGATAGGAAACTGGCCAATCAGGCACTGCTGGTAGGAGCTCGGCGCGTTATAAAACACCCCTTGTCCGGCCAGGGACAGCGCGTAACTCCCCGTGCTGGGAGCTTGTGTCGTCGTTTGCGGATACGCAGCACCGGATGAGATAGCGTTTGGATCGGTTTCCAGCATCACGACGGCTGTTCCGAGCGAGGTTTGGGCTTGATAAGCAGCAAATTCAGAAGCGGTGGCAGTTCCTGAGGGGCAAATTCGCAAGTCGATCCGGCCCGTGGTTGCGTCCACGGTGTAGGGGCAAGAGCTTAGGGAAGCGTTCAGGGCAGTCGTGCCGGCGTTATTCGTGTCCAGAACGCCGCCGCTAATGTTCCCACCACCGTCGGACGTGAATACACCGCCTGCTGCATAGGCGCCAGCGGATGACATCCCACCAGTCGTGAAAGCGAAGTTTCCACTGGCCAGACTCGCCGCGGAGAATGAACTCCCAGTAGGCGCGCTGAGAAGCTCTCCAGCAAGATATGCGTTGCCGTCGTTCTCGACCAGCCGCAGCCGTGTGCTGTCTATGATGTAGAAAGCAAAACCAAGTTGTTTTGTTGTGTTGCTGCTGATCGTCAAAGTGCCGCGGCCCGTGCCGGGGTTGTTGGCATCGAACGCATATGAACCTTGCAGAGTTCTATCCGATGGGCTGATGCTGCCGTCGTCATTCAGATCGAGGATCGTATTGGACTCGGGAATGCTTCCCCCACCGTCAGCGGCGAACTTCCCCGCAATTCCCATTGGGTGGAAGTTCAGATCTGCGCCGAAAAGACGAAAAACGTAGGGTCCGGACAGGAGGGACGGCGACACGGACAGGTCACCGAGATTCTGCTGCTCGATTGTTCCACTTCCCGTGAAATTCTTGTCGAAGCGGATCATGGCGGCGTGCTGGTCTGTGGTGAGCGCGAAACGCCATGTTTGGTTGCCGCCGGTCGTGTTGACGATTGCGGAGCCTCTCCCATCTGCCCCGACTTGATACGTTCCTCCAGCAATCGGAATTGAAGAAGAGGACAATCCAATGCCGAATCCGGTGACGTCTTGGATTCCGCTCAGAATGTGTCCACTGCCGTCCGCCACAAAGCTGCCCACGACAGAGAAGAAGCCTGTCTGGTCGTTGCCTGTGTACGAGAATGCATACGGGCCCTTAAGAGAAATGTCTGAATACACGATCTTCGCCGTGGCGGTCACGGGCGTCGTGACGGTCGGATCCGTCGCTGTAATCGTAACGACGCCACCCGGCGGAGGTGAGTTCGGCGCAGTGTAGAGGCCAGTCGTCGGATCGATACTGCCAATGATGCCGCCGTCTGCAGAACTCACGGTCCAGGCCACATTCGTATCCGCCACGCTGTTGAGTGTGGCGGAGAATTGGAAAGTTCCCCCTGCTGGCACTGTTGCACTCGTAGGAACTACCGCGAGGCCCAGGCCGGGCGAGACGGTCACGACCGCAGTGTTGGACATAATCGTGGTTGTAGTGGTCGACCCTGTGGTCGTCTGCGTCGCGATTGCTGTGATGTTCACTTGGCCGTTATTTGTGGATGGTACGGTCGCGGGAGCCGTGTAGACGCCAACTTCATTATCGGAAGCCGACGATACGATCGTGCCGACTGTCGA
>Ga0187770_10001739_pt1 | contig 11758 bp, 10 predicted proteins | sample 0116_SJ02_MP02_2_FD_133154 | JGI IMG/M metagenome (GOLD analysis project Ga0187770, IMG submission 133154) | Tropical peat soil microbial communities from peatlands in Department of Meta, Colombia - 0116_SJ02_MP02_20_MG | ecosystem: Environmental > Terrestrial > Soil > Wetlands > Peat | place...
ACAGCAGTAAACCGAGGACGCGGATACGAATTTGCGGCTCGGCGTGAACCGCCCGCCCAATTCCCTTCTCGCCGTGCCATTTTGCCTGTGCTGCTGTTCTTCCAAACATGATGCCTTCTCCTTTTGCCTTTTTCGTAGGCGATTCCTTTTGACCTGGCTTCATATTACCACCGCTGAAGCGATATTTTCAACAAAACTCACATGATGCTTGGGCCATTTCAGGGATGAGGGCCTCTTCTTCTTAGCGTCGGCCTGAGTGACCGGATGAGGAGCGGGAGGACGACGATCGCGAGCGCGAGGAACCTCGTGACCTCGAAGAGGAACGCGTGCTGTAAGACCGGCCCGAAGAACCGCGGGAGCGGGACGGGGCAGAATAGGAATAAGAGCGCGAATAGGAAGACGAACGATAGCTCGGCCGGGAGTAAGAATAGCTGCGCGAGTTGTATCTCGGCAGGGCCTGGGAGGCGCGGCCCATCCCGAGGCCCTGTGTCGTCAGGCGGGATGGATACGTCCGAATGGAGCGCGTGGAGTTAGACCCCAACGCCCTCGCTGATGCTGATGAACGGGAGCTCGAGGAGGACGCCGTCTCCCGCGAGCTTGATGGATAATGTTTGATGGTTTCGCTCGATTGCGTCCGGGCTCCAGAGGACGAAGCGCCGGCCCCCCTGTCCGTGGCATTTGAGCGACCGTTCCTCAGTTGCCAAGAGGCGGCAGAACTCCGGGGAGCATAATTTTTCGCTTCACCCCGGATGCCGGCACGCCCGGAGAAGATCCGTTGGGCCTCCGGGGACTGGAGGCTCGACCTGCCGACGGTTGGCCGGATCGAAGGCTGCTCGCCCCGGAACGAGATCTGACCGATATGACTGAGCTCGCCGGCGCTCAGCATGTGGCGACTCACATCGCGGGATTGGAGCTGGTCCCGGCGGATGACGGACATGGCCCTGTTGTTGCCGGCGAAATAAGCTCCGCGATACCGGTCGTAAAACCTATTGTTGAGAAGGACCATAGGCCGGTTGTACCAGCTCAAGGGACACCAGCCGATGTAATCGTTGTCCCACCACCACGAGACCCAGCCAGGACCCCAATATTGTTGAGGAATCCAGTACCAGCCGAGGCCGAACCTCCAGGACCAGCGGCCGTAGTGGTACACCGGCCAGCCCCAAGGCTCGGAGGAAATCCAGTTCCACCCGATCTCCGGGTACCACCACCAGCTGCCGTACATTTAAGGACGCCAGTCGTTATCGATCCCGTAGGGCACCCAAACGTTGCCATATGGTTCCTCGTAGGTCCATTGGCCGTTCTGGTCGAGCTCCTCTTCGTAGTCGCTGAGCTCAGAGGGCAGGTGTCGAGGCGTGCTCTTCTGGGCGAACAGGGCGTCCCGGGACTCGTTCCACTGGTCAAAATTATCGGAACGGGGAGTGAAAGGGGCCGGGTTGCCGAGCATCTTCCCGTCGGAAGCGATGAGGGACTCCTGGCCCCGAACCATGACCGAGCCCGCCTGCCCCGCGGCCTCCAAGCTGCCCGCGAAGACGAGGACTTCGGTCTGCTTGTTCAGGCTCACGTTAAACCTGTAGAGGCCCTCGTCCAGGACATAATAAGAGGCGTCGGGGGTATCGACTTCGACCGCCTTTTCCCTGGCCAGGGAGCCGATCCTCAGGTAGGCATTCCCCTCGAGCACCTGAATCGTGATCCGATCATTGCCCTGTGTGGGCAGCAGGGCGAATTTCACTTTGCTGTTCTGGTCAAGCCGCAGGTAGTTCTGATGGCCAAATTGGACTTCGGCCTGGCCGTTCGCAGTCCCCAGTTGATCGCCCTGGATGAGAGCCAGATTTGCCTCTGCCTTTTCCGTCCCAAGGCCGGAGGTCCTCTGGACGAAGACGTCTCCGTTCAAATAGCTCAAGCGGGCATAACTATCGGCATAATAGCCCTTCGACGGAGTGTCCGACTGGGCGCTCAGGCCGAGCGGAATGAAAACGAGGAAAGCAACCGCTAGAAGCAATGCTTTCTTCATCTTTTTTCTCCTTCCACGGACATCTCAATGCAACAAGCATGCCATCTCTTGGCCCCCTGGGAATCTTCCGTTCCAGTCCCATTATTAGGACAGTTCAAGGGAAGTGCTGTCCTATTCAGTTGTTGAAAAGCATCCAGCGAAGACAGACCTCCGTGGTAAGCTTGCGGACAGGTTTTCAAAGGGTTCCCTTCATGATTGGAGGATGGCGTTTGGGTGGTTCGAGTTGTGTGCTGCACTCTCCCAGAACATCAGAGTCTCAGGATTATCGGCGTTACAGGTCGGGCATGTGATGGCCATTGCTGGCCCCCTTTATTTGTCGACCTCAGGATAACGCCGTCAGGGAGGGAAGTCAAACCAAGCGGACGAGCTCTAGCTTGGTGACTCAGGCTAAAAACGTCTAAAAACCCAACGGTTGATAGAATAGAAATAAGAGGGCGCCCGGAGGGATTTGTGCTATTGACAAAGGGATATGCCTTTGATAAGGATAGCCCGCGTGCTCACTCCGGGTGTGAAGGGGAAGCAAGATCATGATCACTCAAGCGAAGGTCTCGGGACGAATGCTTCTTTTCGCGGCGATTATTTTCCTGACGTCCTTGACCTCGGTCGGGTCTCATAGTGGGCAATCGGGCCAAACCACTTGCCCGCCGATTCCTAGCTCGTGGACCGGTTTCAACGCCAACCTAAAATACTATTCTCTTTACCCAGGCTATCCGAGCTATGACCCCCATCCGAGATACCTCGGTGAGCTCAGCGGCTCGTGGCGCGAAATTGGGGAGCAGTACGGCCAGAAAGCCGGAGACCTCATTCGCATGGTGTTTGAGGGTTGGTTTTTTGAGGTTGTGCAAATACAAGGGAGCATTGATGCCGTTCGTGAATACGTACGCCAGCAAGAACAGTATTATAAAGCCCTGGCCCCTGAGGCCCTTGAACTAATGGAAGGGATCGCGCGAGGAGCTGCAGCGGAACTCGACAAGTCGGCTTACGCGGGCATTCTGACTCACTACGAAAAAATTCTCGTCATCAACAGCTATTGGGGATTGAAGGGTGCGCCTGCAGGTCGAATTCTCAAGGCCGAAAAATCAACGGCCGCCGGCGCGGCTGCTGATGAGGCTGTCGCTTGCAGTGGAGCTGTGATTCTGGGTAAAGGCACCGCGGATGGGAAGGTCATCCACTGCAGCTCTGAGGATCAGCACTTCTTTCCTCAGGAATATTTGGTCACCTACATCGTCCATCCCGTGGATAAGAATGCCCACACGTACACGGTGACCGCTTCGAGCGGTGAGATCGGCAGCGAGCATGCGATGAACGACAGAGGCGTGGTTGTGAGCGGGTACGCGGGAGGAGGCGTTGACATCGGGAGCCCATCGATCTCCTTCCCTTTCAGCGGATATGAACGGCCCGGGCTGGACTGGCAGTTGGGATGCTGGTACGCAGCCGCTTTTTCCAATACCGCCAAGCAAGCCGTTGAGCTCCTCACCGTGGGCAGACCAGAGTACCGAGAGAAGTCGGGTTATAAGATAGTGATCGGAAAATGTATCAAAGGAGCCAACTGGGTCGTTTCAGATCTGCATGAGGCTTACGTGGTTGAGAGTATCCCCGCCGATTTGAACGGAGTGGCTCGTTACGCTGTCAGGCGTCCTGGAGACATAGGAGAAGAAGGTGACTACATAGTCTCCACGAACAACGTCGAAGCGAAAGAAAGCTACGATGAACAGAACGTACACGACCCCGGTCATCCCATGAGCCAGCATGGAAGCAGCTTACGAAATCCCGTATATGGATTGGGCGTCAACGGCGGCACTGGGACACGGTTCATGACCTTTATGTGGCTCATCAAGAACAACTACGGGCATATTACTCCGGATATGGTCAAAACCTGGCGGACAGCGCACTACGTCTATGACCTGCACGGCACGAGGCACGATTTCCTGGATGTCGAGGGGCATGGGCGGGTCTCGCCTCACCTGGTCCCGGGAATTGGTACGCTTTGCGCGCACTCCAAGGGACCCGCAGGCTCCGATCCTTTCACGGGATCGAATATCTATGTGAGCCTCTCAGTGCCGCAAGACCTCACGGTATACCGGACCAAAGGAAGGCCTTGCGAGTGGAGGGGACCCTGGGATGCAATAACCCTGCTTCCCAATCCTGCCACGGCGAGCCCTACGCCGAATCGCGAAAGAGCAGGCCGCCGCGGGCTTTCTTAAGCCGCCGCAGGAAAGGCTTGTAGAGAAAACTTCTTTCGTCGAGTTTGCAGAGCCGGCTGAACATCGGCTTGGTGACCGTGAACGAGAGGATGCCTGACGGCAAGTATTGACGCATAGCGATGTCCGTCGCGCCAATCGAGGCTTGAGGTATATTGAAATCCCTGAAAGGGATGAGTTCACGACAGCCTGAGCCAAAGGGAGCGATTACGGGAGGCGGGTCCCCGGGCGCGCTGTGATACTGTGCGCCGATCATCAATGCACTTAGCTGATCAGGGTTGGCAAGAAACGTGATTGTCTTGACGTATGGCCAGGCTTCCTTCTTGAGCGGGCCGATGAAAATGTGGGCATTCTTAGCTCGATAGGACGTTGTCGAATCGATGAACCTCTCCATGAGCTTCCCCGAGACCTTGAGACCTTCGTCGTCAGCAAGGAATTTGATGAACTCTTTTCTCGACCTGGCTTGAATTCCCCAAAAGCAACTGCCCGCGCCCCCACAGCCATAACTTTCTCTGGTGCTGTGGAGAGTCTCGCCTCTCAGCCAGTTCTTATAGAAGGAGAAGATACAGTCGTTTTCTTTGGGCGTGACGAAGGGTTTGAAGATGGTCGGGTTAGGCGCATCATAGAATCCGATGAGCGGGAGTTTGATATCCAGCTTTTTCTTTAAAATAGAAGGATTGGGTTGAGTTTCTTTTCTCATGTCCTTCTTATCTCATTTTTGCTTTCATTTAGCAAGATTCCTTTACGGCTCCTGAAGAGGAATTGACACGGTTTCGGTTCGCAATCAGGGGGCATATCGGAGGGGACAAGTTAATAGGTGCCGGTCTAGGGTCCTGCCAGCAGGACTCTAGACCGCCCTGGGGAACAACGTTCTTCTGGTCCGCCAATCAATCATCCTTCCAGCGGTTCGTCGTTAGGCAGTTTCGGACTCGCGTGCTGGTTTCAAGGATTGCCAGAGACCTCACATCATGCGGAGGCCGTTTTTGGGAGATGAGGTCCCTGAACCTCGATTTCTTGACACGAGTCCGCGGCCGGGAATATCATCACTTCGCGAGGGGAGGCACGAATCTTGAGCTCGAAAAGAGTGGGTTCTGTCCAGCGTAAAAAAGCAAGCTCGTATCCTAAGCGCCTCTGCAAGGTTGTGACTGTGCGAGAGGCAAAGGTTTCAGACTCAAAGAGAATCGCTCAGCTTTCTACTCAGCTAGGCTACCCCATTTCTGCTCAGATCATGGCTAAGCTCGTCGAAAAGGCCATGAAGCGCAAGGATCAGATGCTATTCACGGCTGAACTGTGCGGCAACGTCATCGGTTGGTTGGAGGTCTTTCGTCCTCTCTCTGTGCTCAATTCCGGCAAGGCAGAGATTGGAGCATTGGTGGTAGATAGTCAAATTCACCGACTTGGTGTTGGAACAGCACTGATGAATGAGGCCCAAAAATGGGCCCGGCAAAGCGGTTCGCCCTTTATCTATTTGCGCTCAAATATTGTCCGCAAAGGCGCTCACGATTTCTACCTGCGCAACGGATACTCGGTTCTTAAGACTCAATACGTCTTTCAGAAGACCCTGCAACATAGAAAACCAAGGATAGCCGAACGAAAAAAACCGTGATATCAACAATCTCTCTTTTAAGTGGGTCTACTGATTTGCCCCCGGTGACGTGGAATAATGAGAGTTGTTGCCTTCCTGACCGAGTATCCGGTATTCGACTTGATCATCTGTTACCTGGAGTTGGCTTTTGTCTCGGCGAAGTCACCGCCCTCCCAAGTCTTTAAGGAGGTCGCCCCGACGACGGCCAAGAGGGCCAGGAAGTGTGAATAACGGGTGACCTTAATGTTCTTAAATCACTACCTTGGCGCCTCACCCGAAAACTAGTCCGGCTAAGAATGGAATTTTTTGGCTAACATTTTCGCAGGCACTGTTTTCAGGGATACAGTCCGGTTGAAAGCCTTACTTCAGAGGTGATATCTTGAGCTGAGGCAGATTAGGAGGAGGTCAAAGGTCGCCGAGTTAGCTCTGCCTCTTGGACTATTTACCGTGGCATTACAAGAGCGCCATAAGAAGAAGTCCGAGTCCTCCCATAGCTATGACGATGGAAAGTACCCAGAAAGTCTTTTTCCGCATCACAACCGCCATGGCCGAAAGAGCGATAGCAACCTGAAATAAAGTCACTCCGAATGCTGCTTTATGATGGCGCTCGAACAATGCCTCAGAACGTTCGTTTGATTCCTTCATCTTTTCTTCGAAAACTTCGGCTTGCTTCTTGATATCCTCTTGTTCCCTTGAATACCTGTCAACTAGAGCAGCAGAATCTTGGCCCTTCTGTAGTTCGGCGATGGCCTTTTTTATCCCCTTGGCTTGATAAAAGTTCCACTGATCCGACGCCTGGCTCTGGGCTAGGATTGCACTGTTTTTTTCGAGGAGGGATTGATTGGCATAGGTGCCAGAAAGTAAGGAAGATAAAGCGGCAATCACTGCAATCAGGGCAGTTGACAATGCCAGATATCTTAGCCAACCTGCATTGAATTCCTGCATTGCGTCAAGATGTTCCTTATTCTCAAGAGGATTTTCTTCTTCCAATTCTGGCCTCCTTATTTTGGCCTATTCTATTTTCTCCATTGGCGGCTGTCAAACGGAGCCTTGCCTTAAGAATGTCATCCGCTGCTCGGATTCTCCTCCATCCAAGGGGGTGTTGTTGCCGAAAATCATTATCTGTATTTTGTGCTGTTCAGATTAATCACGACCATTGGACCTGTAGTCAATGGGTTAAAAACCGCGCTTCAGAGATGGTACCGTGACCGGGCGCAGGTCAAGCATCCGCGGGCGAACGCTCGCCTGCTGATGCGCACTCTCGCGGAGGCATAGCCTAGGTGAAACGAAAGGGGTGAACCTAAGCTTGGGAGGGCCGGAGCCTTGACTTCGGCCCTCCAATTCTCGGTTCCTCGACGCGTGCCCGCGGCCCTGTCATTCCGAGAAGGCCGGCCGCAGGCAATGCGGGCGTCAGAAGCGAACGGTTATGCCGGCCTGAGCGCCGTGAACGACCAGATCCTTATAGACGAGCGCAATCGTGGGCGTCTCGTTATACGAGGTCGTGCCCGCCACCTGGCGGATCGCCTGGGACACGGAACTCATCCATAGTAGATTGTATCCGACGTGAAGCTCGATCAGGCGGCCCATGCGGTACCCGGCTTGAACGCCGGCGTCTACTGCGGGGGTCAGCTTGTGGCTGTCTGCGGCGATGTCGTAGATGGCTTCGCCCGAGTAGTTCGTTGTGAAACCCGTGTGGGCGCTGTTGCTGAAGAGGGCGAACGCCCCGTGACCCTGGAGAACGAAGCCCCGCGTCGCCTCGCCCGCCGGGCGGAGGATATCCACGCGAGCGCCGATCTGCCCGCCCAGCAATTTATTCGTGGTGGCCCAGAGGTCATTTTCGTAGCTAGACTCGCCGAAGTAGCCGTAAAGATCGAAAGTTCCGTTGAGCTGAAGGTAACGGAAGCCGCCGTACAGACGTACCTTTGGCGCTAGGTCATACGTCAGGTTGGCCTCGAATCCTTTAAGCCTGCCGTCATTGGTCGCCGTCAATGTGTTGCCCGCGCTACCCATGCCGTACGAAGTGATCGGATTGGTTTCGATGGCCAAGTTCTCGCCGTTGGAAGTGTAGATCGTCGCATTCGACCACCTGGAAAGGAGGAAACCGCGGACCTCCACCCCCAGCTTGCTCCAAGCATAGCCCAGTCTCAGGTCGCCTCCCGGTTTCCACGTGTTGAGGGCCACGCTGCCGGTCGTAAAGACATCGCCCGTTCCCGCATTGGCATACAGCGAAACCAGCGGGACGGACGTTCCCGGCACTTGAGTCAGAAGAAACCCCGAAACGTCGACAGTGAATTTCGTCCCGTCGGCGGCCAACAGGGGCAAGCTCAGGACGAGAACCAGCAGAGTCAGGATTCCGGCAATCCTCATTCTTTACCTCCTTGTCTGATGTGCCAGCAAAAATATTTGGGGCAGTAAGCTTAGGGAATTTGCTTGGTCATGTCAAGATTTATTTGCGATCTCTCAGTCATCGTGAGCTTCTTCAGTTGGCAGTCTGAACCGCCAGTAAGGTGCTATGGGTTGAAGATCTCACCTCAGAGGTGGTATCGTGAGGAGGGGAGGGTATGTGGACAATTCGCCACCGCTCAAAGGAAAGGATTTCTTATCGTCGGTGTTTATAGACGGGGAGATGAATAGTATCAATGACGGCCAGGTACATCGCCCTTCTTCGCGGCGTTAATAACGTTGGCGCCGCGAGACGCGTCGCCATGGCGGACCTCCGGGTGCTGTTTGAGAGCCTCGGATTCCGCGACGTGCGGACGCTGCTCAACAGCGGCAATATAATCTTCTCGGTATCGGCAAACGCGCGTGGCGATGTCCTGGCGCGCATCGAGAGGGAGCTCGCCCGCAAACTCAGCCTAACGGCAACGGTGATCCTACTTTCTAGTCAAGAAATTGCGGTCGTCGTGCGGGACAACCCGTTTTCCGACGTCTCAGCGGATCTCTCGCGTTTGCTTGTAGTGGTGCCCCGGACGCGATCGGACGGGGGACGACTGCGGCCGCTCCTCAAAGAGCGGTGGGCGCCGGAGGCACTTTCTCTCGGCAGGCGTGTCGCGTACCTTTGGTGCGCGAATGGCGTTGCGAAAAGTCCTCTTTGGGCGGCCGTTGACCTCGCCCTCGGACATTCGGGTACGGCTCGAAACATGGCCACTTTCATGAAGGTCATGGCACTGATCGAAGGACGACCTTTATAATGGGTTGCCCTGCCCCCGGTCACGATGCCACCTCCGACGGTTTCCAATCCAGGGCGTGATCTGCTCCCCGGATCTTGGCCCGAAAAACGGATGCAAGATTTTCTTGCTAAAATTGGCATCAAGGAAGACGCAGGATATAAAGAAAAGATGACTCACTGAAACCTGGATGCGGTCCCTGCGCCTTCATGTGAGGGATTCCACTAGTTTATCGTCTTTCAAGCCGGCCAACCGTTGCCCAGAGTCTGGGCCATAACTACTTCGGTCTGGGCTATCGGCCACCGGCGCCGGAGGCGCCATGGGTTGAAAATCTCACTTCAGAGGTGGTATCGTGACCCGGGTGAGGTCAGGGCTTCTGCCAGGGAGCGGACCAAGAAATTGAACAAATAGAATCGTTATCAGGGGGGTGAGCATCATGAATTACGACGTAACCCTAGTTGAGGGCGCGTTTGCTAGCAATATGCATGGGGTAAGAGTCCATTGGGAGGGCAAAGCCAGGAGCTGGCCCTCAAAGAAATACCCCAATCATCTTTACCTAATAGGTTACTTTCGAAATCCTCCTCCGGGCTCAAGCCCAGATTTAAGACGTGCGACGAGGAATGCCCTTAAAGATATTTTCGTATTGTTCGATAATGCTAGCCAGCGCCTCGGACTTCCGTTGGAGATCGATTGGCCCCACGCCAAAGAAAAGGCAACAGCGGCACTCGCCAGCTTTCAAGAATGGGCCACCGTTACCACTCCGGCCAACGAACTAGAATGGTATAAACAGGCTCTAGAAATCATCGACGAGACAATCGATTTTGTTCTTGGGCAGGGTGACCGTAGAAAAGAATATCGCCTCGAGTGGCATGAACGGTATGGGCCGGATACTGAATAGAGGATTTGCTTGTGATGGCCCCGCTAAGGCTGAACTTGCGTTAGTTGTCCATCGCCCCGCCAGTCGCCTGATCATCACCGGAAGTCATATCTGAGAATAGAAACGCAGGCCCCAGGGGAGAATAAGAGCCCCCTCATAAGAATCAATATCTATTTCTGATGATAAGGCTCCTCTGTCATTTCTCGGGTAAGCTCCAGAAACGCTCGGCATCCGTGGTATAGATCTCGGAATTGGTGCTCTTCTGTAGGGGCATATTCGCGGGCTCGAGATAAACGTGAAGATTGCCGGGCTTCGACTCATAACCGAATTCGCTGGCCGCCGGACAGCTGAAATGAAAAAGATTCTTGCTCATATAGTCCAAATACCATTCCTGAGGAGTGGCTTCTTCTCCATTATGATTGGCCTCTTTGTCGAGGACGATTTTCTTTTTCTGGATGATGTATTGGCGCACTTCGGCGATGCTCAGCAGTTCCCCTTCCTCGTTCTTGAAATAGGCCTCGAAAGATGGGTCCATATAAATCCACTTGCCCAGGCTCGGCGCATAAACGACGTTGATGACGTGGCAATCCGGGTCATCCTTCCATTTCGGCAGGCAGGTAATATGCCGCGATTTAAAGCCCATGGCCAAATACACTTCGTTCAGCACTGTCGCCAGCATGCGGCAGTTGACGCCGCGCTTTTCCTTTTCGCAAACCTCGAAAATATGCAGGGCATTAGCCGGCTGAGGATTACGAGAACTGCCGTCATGTCGGATCGTTTTATGAACCCATCGCATTAAGTTGATGATGCGCGACACGTCATCGCCTTGACCGGCCACTTCATCCAGGTGATATTTCCGACGAAGCTCCTGCAGCTCCGATTCCGTTGCTGGCTGATAAGTGAAGGTGGGCATGTTGAGTTCTAGCTGAGATTTGTAGGTGGCGTGGTCTCTGAGGATCTGTGCATAATCGCCAACGCTCTTTAACTTGGCCAAAAGGTGTTGGAAATCTTTCTCCTTCTGGACATTCGTGAAATCTGAATCGGACTGTAGTTCATAATAATCGCGGTATCCGGCGGCCAAAGCCTGATCCAAGAAAGCAATAGACTTTGCCGTTTCGCCAAGCAAAGAACATCCGCAGGCCAGGTTGTAGAGGATGGAGATGCGTTTATCGCTGGGGAGATCCAGGAAGTAGCTGTCGTTGTAGAGAGAAAGGAGAACGGTCACGGCTTGCCTGTATTTCTTGGCCTGCCACAAGTCTGCTCTGGCCTTTTCTGCGGCTTGATATCTGTCCTGTTCAACGGGAGCTTGCTGAGCTTGTAAGCAGAAACACGACAGAGTGACAACGATAAGGAGTCTGGATACGAGCCGTTCCATATGAGACCTCCGATACCCTAATAATTGAGTTAATCCCATGACCAGTACGCTTCAATATAAAGACGCTTGGCCCTTTAAGAAGGTTGACACTATGAAAGAAAATTGCTCCTCTAAGAAACGTTACTGTTAAACTTCCAGACCTGAGGCCTTTGAAACGACATGGCATTCTCGATTGGAGATCAACAGGGGTATGCCCGAAAGAATCCCTTAACCTCCCGGAGGATAAGCCCATCTCAATATAACTCTCTACTGGCCAGTAGACACCTACCCTATTCCCCCCAAGATTCCGCCTCTGCTTGTCTCAGGGCGCTCGAGCGCGTCCGGCGCGACCATGAGTCCAGGATTATGCGTCTCTATAAGAAATTCGTGAAGAGAACGCGGAAGCTCAGGAAGAAGCGGGAGCAATCTATTTAATAAGTCGCTTTTTCAAAGAAGACGTTGATGTCGATAAAGCGACTGCGCGTCCTGCTCTGTCCTTGGGAGCTTAGAAGTTTATGCCTTGCATCTTCGAGATGGCGGCAGTAGAATCGGGATAGCAAGAG
>Ga0187770_10001741_pt1 | contig 11756 bp, 8 predicted proteins | sample 0116_SJ02_MP02_2_FD_133154 | JGI IMG/M metagenome (GOLD analysis project Ga0187770, IMG submission 133154) | Tropical peat soil microbial communities from peatlands in Department of Meta, Colombia - 0116_SJ02_MP02_20_MG | ecosystem: Environmental > Terrestrial > Soil > Wetlands > Peat | place...
AACAAGGAAATTGCCCTGCGCGTCGGCACGACCGAGCAGGTGGTGAAGAATTATCTGCGTAAAGTCTACGACAAACTCGGTGTCGCCGATCGCCTCGAACTGGCGCTGTATTGCCTGAATCACCACGTCGTCGACAATACGAAAGTGCCGCCCCTGCCGGCGTCAGCGGAGAAGAACCAAGCCGCCAGCGCGGCGGCGGCCGGCGCTTCTGCCTCGACGGGTGCATCAGACGCCGGATTGGCTCCCGACTCTCTGCAAAAGTCCTCGTAGTTTTCCTACGCAATCGTTTCAACTTGCGAATTTCCTGTTTCGATTAAGAAAGCCATGGTGCCTTAGTTTGCAGATGGTTGAGTCGCGCAGTCTGTCAACCGGCATCGTTCGATGGGCGTGTCTGAAATCTCCGGGCAGATTTCAGAGTCTACTTCAATACCGCGAAGTTGCGGTTCGAGGGGATCACCCATAGAATTGAAACGAACCAGCCGCAGAATCCTGGGATTTCGTGCGCGCGGGCAAGTTGAACGGGCAGTTCCTTCCTGAGTTTTGCGCCGGAGAGATGGCCGAGTGGCTGAAGGCGCACGCTTGGAAAGCGTGTTTACTCGAAAGGGTAACGTGGGTTCGAATCCCACTCTCTCCGCCAGTACTTTTGTTATCTAGTGCTTGCCTGTCGGTGATACCTACACTGATACCAGAATCAGCGAGGATCACCAATGGCCAACCGTCAAGTCAATCTAACCAAACGAGTCCAAACCCCGCACGGGACGCGGTATTGTCGCGTTGTCCTCTCGGCCAATGGCCGTGTCAAGCCCGATTATGTCTACCTCAATGGGCACCAAGAACGGCATCCCGAAGGCGCATACTACCTGGAATGGCGCGAAGCAGCAAAGCGCGTGCGTCTTTCCGTGGGCAAAGACGCGCAAGACGCGGCTGCGCGGCGTCTTAAGAAAGAAGCCGAGCTAAACGCCATCAACAACGGCGTCTCAGTGCTGCCCGAAAACGGCAACGGTCAGCGTTCACTTGCCGCAACTGTTGCCGACTACTTGGATGAAGTCAAGTTAACCAAGAAACCCAAGACCTTGGCCGCTTACAGCACGGCTCTTGGCTACTTCACCGAATCTTGCCACAAGATGAACTTGCAAGAGATTGAACGCGGGGACTTGCTCAAGTTCTCTGCCTTCTTGCGGAATGAGAAGAAGCAATCGCCTCGTAGTTGTTGGAACAAATTTTCAAATGTTATGTCTTTTCTGAAAATCAATGGGATTCGTGGTCTTGTTGACAAGAACGATTGGCCAAGATTCGTAGAAGAAGAGCCAGAAGTGTATGAACGGGAAGAATTAGACAAGTTCTTCAAGTCATGCAACTCGGAAGAGCGGCTATGGTATGAGTTCTTCTTGATGACCGGAATGCGAGAACAGGAAGTGATGCACTGTGAATGGGCGGATGTAAACCTGACGCGCAGCACGGTCACCGTCCGTTACAAGCCGGAATACGGCTTCAGCCCCAAGAACTACCGGGAGCGGGAAATTCCCATTCCGGCCAAGCTGGTTAAGCGCCTCAAGGCATGCAAAGCGAATTCTGACAAGACATGCGGGCTTGTGTTTCCCACCGCCGGATGCAAGCCCAAGCTGGATTTCCTGGACTGCCTGAAAGCATGCGCAACGCGGGCAGAGCTAGACAAGGACAATTTCTGGCTGCATAAATTCCGGGCTACATTCGCCACGTGGTCGCTGTGGGCTGGTGTCGATCTGCGAACGGTCCAACAATGGCTTGGACACTCCGACATGGAAAGCACCATGCGCTATTTGAAACCAAGCCGGAGTCAGCAAGTACGCGATAAGGTCAACAAAATCTTTTCCTGATGAGGGGATTCACTGCGAGCGTAGCCAGTTGGCAACAGCTTTCGGGTCAAATCGAACACAAGTGCCAACGCGGAACGAAGGAATGCGCCCGGCGGCAGCTTGCTTGAAGATCGTCACCTTGGAGACAGAGAGCAACTTCGATAGCTCTTCAGCGGTCAAGGCCCGACCGATCTTCTCGATTTGATCCGCGAGGGACATCATTTACCAGTGCTTTCTCCAATCGGCACCATGCCTTTGCAATTCTTTTCAGGACAGCAGTAGCCCGACACGTTGCCAGTAAGCAGATTCCTTTCTTGCAAGGCAGGATTGGCCCAAAACTCCTTGCCGCAATCGGGGCATTTCAATTTGTAGCGCTGCTCTAATTGCCCGATCCGGGTCAGCACGTCAGTTTTCAAACCTTGCTCGACTAAGTTCTTAAACGCCTCGATACCGGCTCGTTCGCGGACAAACATCTGCACACCGCAAGGCGAACAAATGACGTAGGGCTTCTTTCGTATGCTCTGGCGAACATCAAGCGGTTTGAGGCAAATCGGACACGGGAACCACTGTTCATCCCTATTAGACATCGTATTTCTCCTACTAATGTGATACGCTAGGGAAATGCTGCTAGGCAATAGAAAACTGCGTTATGATGCGTTGTACAATATAGTTATACGTAGTCTGTGCGGTTCTTGTCCCGATGGAAGGTGACAAGTGCAGTATATTATCCGTATAATTATGGGGAACTTGAGAATACCTCCCCAGAATGCAAAATCTACACTGCCGGAGAAGTGATTGAAAAAGGCTGAGGGAAGACGAGTCAAAGGAAGGCCCGCTCGGATTGACCCGAACATAGTGGTCGGCTCAGCCGATGCCTTCCGCGCCTGGTTCCATCAGTTCTGGGCGAAGCTCGGGCCACGCTTCCTGCGGGCAAAGTCCTGCGAAGACATAGAAAAGGCCATCAAGGAAGATGCACCCACGATCGGCGGGAGCCTAATGCACCACTCCGCGTTGATCCTAGCTGTCGTGCACGACCGGAGATTTCCTCGTGCCCGGACAGAATCGCAGATTCACTTCTTGGCCGATTCTCTCGGGGGTCAGGGCTTCGTGACGCCCCGCCGCTCCCGCGAGATATGCGCGAAAGAAAGAGCCAAAGTAAGAAACGTCATCGTGCGGCGGGAGTATTACATCGAATGCTCTTGCGGCTACAAAGGGCCAGCCCTCGACGGTGCCTGCCGCGAATGCGGCACCGGGGAATTGTCGTGGGAACTGAAGGTGAACGACATCGAAAACGGATGATCCGACGCCATTATGCGATCTTCAACAATCGCTGAAAATCGTGGGAAGCAAATCTCGCTCGCAGTACGCAAGGTAGGGCAACCCGTAATCGGCGGCGATTGCGGCGTCTAACGTTACGTATGTACGTAACGTTAGAGGCGGCCTGTGAGGCCCTCAGCCGGACGCAGACCGGCTATCGGGGCGCGTTCTTTTTGAAGTATTCCAGCCTTGCCAGTCCTCGGGCGGTCACGATATAGGCCAAGTTGCCCCTACTAGAGATGGCCCGACGAAAAAGCAATCCTTGCCTTTCAAGTCTTGCGAGGTAGCTGTAAAGCGAGCGGCGATCCGGCCTTGGATTGAGCTGGAGAAGGACATCATCCGGCTTAAGAAGCCTTCCGCTCTTTGCAAAGACCATCAAGACTTGTGCTTTCGTCATGGTTAAGAACAACAATGAAAACATTGTGAAAGCGAAGTTCTTGTCGAAAACGGGGCGTTTCAGCGCTTCGCGTACGCTAGTGTATGATAACAATCATGTCTGAATCTTTCAAGTTTGGTTAGTTGCGGATTACAGGGCGCTTCAGAGGACCTATCCGCGAAGGGTGGTATCCGAAGGATTGACAAAAGCGTGACAGGCTCATTTTACGCTGCTTATAGGGATTTCAGGAAGGTTTCGACCTGACGCTTCTCGTCAGCCGTCAAGCGATCGTATTGCTGCCGGACTTTGGTGGCTTCGCCGGCGTGACGGGCGATGGCTGCGGCTGTGCCAGGCGAGTTCCCGTCGTGCATCAGGCCGGAGCGAAAGCGCAGGCCCCACAGAGGCGGAGTACGGAACTTGTTGGCCGTGGACTGGTCGAGGAATCCCGGCTTGGCGGCTTGGGGTATGCCGTCTCCGGTTCCGACATCGTGAAGCAGGAAATCGCTATAGGGATGGATGACTTTGTTGCCGACGAACTTCGGCACCTTGTAGGCTCCTCCGTTTATGCGCGTTCCTGGTGGCAGGGTTTTGTACGTGGCCACGTGACAAACCGCGCATCCGATTTCTGAGAAGAGCTTCTCTCCCGCCAAGCCGTCTGCGCTGGCAGCCAGGTTTGAGTCGCGGGCTGGGGGCTCCGTACGGCGGATTTCTTCTACCAGACGCTGCAGTTCCGTCTTTCCCGTTTTCGGATCTGGTGTGTCGAGGGGCGTTGGGCCGTCGTCTGGCGAGTGCGTCGGATACTCGTCGGGGTAGAGGGCATTGCGGATGCCCAGTTCGTTGCGCAGCGAATCGGCGCAGGAGGATAGCAGGCTGCTGTGCTGGCTCTTCCAGCCAAACTTTCCCACCTGCAAGACGGGTGAATCCGCATGCGCTTCAAGGACGGGAGCTTCGACAATCGCTCCGACGATTCCTAGGTCCAATCGGCGCTGCTGCTCGCGATTCCGCTCGATGTCCTGATGATCAATCGCTTCGATGTAGCCATCCCCGAGCAGGCTCAGAGAGACTCGCTCGCCAGCAATTTCCTTCCCGGTAGTTGAGGTTTGGGCTGATTCGCCGTTGCGGTGGTGAATCCCTCCTTCTGGGGAAGGACTGAACGCTCCCTGGAAGGAAAACCCCTTCCTTACTACCGTCATGGCACTGGCGCCGAATTTTACGGGCTCGGTGTGACAGCGCTCGCAGGCTACAGCGTTGTGCGGATAAGATTGGGCTTGACCGTGAGCCAAAATCGAAGGTCCATACAGGACCGGCAGCCATGCTCCCAATAGCCTTATGCACCACCGCGACACCTGCGACTCCCTTCAATTGTTCAAAATCCTAGCCGGAGCTGTCCGGAAACAGGGGAGCAGGTCAGCTGAATGCGCCAGTGATCGTAACGGTCGCGCCTTGGGTCTGATGTTCTTTTAACCAGTTTGTAAAATCATTCCCCGCTCGGTCGATCTCTTGGCCCGCTGATAGACAGATAAACGATGGCGGCAAGTATCATTAATACGTTTGAAAGCGCAGTCGCCATCTCATTGCGAGTCCAAAAGGCAATTGCGGATCCTGTAGCAAGCACTGAGGTCACGACTCCGAAGAAAACGTTAAGTGAGATTTTATTTCTGAAAAGATAATACGCTGTCGTACCTGCTATGGCCGCAATGACTATGCCGACCGACGCGGCCCCCTCCGCAAGCGCCATTTGCTCCCCGCGCGCCCAACCCCGACCAACTGTTTGACCTTCCAGAAAACCGATTCCTGCACCTACTACAGCGGATGTCGAAACTGCTCGAATGAGCGTCCACACCGAGGCAAAAATCCGGCCGATCCCTTGCGTCATCTCAACACTTCCCCCAGCTGCGCTGCTTCGGTAAAGTAGTCTCTATCCTTGGGAATTCGGGGACAGACGGGAAATTCCCCAATTACCCTAGTCCGAAATTGGGGAATTTCCCGTCTGTCCCCGAATTCCCCGTCCTTATTCTACTGTTACCGTCGGCGACAAGAAGACTCGGTACACACAGTGTGCGCCTACAAGTAAGGGGCCGGCGACGACCCAAAGCGAAAAGCAATTGGACGCTACGGCGCTAAGGCCTTCATGGGCAACGTAGATGCCCTCCGCAAGGATCCCAGCACAGCCGAGAAAAACGGCGGTGCTTTTCAGTTTCCGATTCTGATGCAGGCGCTCCGGACGGAATGCCAGGCCTATTCCAATCAGGCCCAAGAGCCCCCCTATCACCATGCCGCTAACTAATATAAAGCTATGCAGTGCAGCAGAATTTGATGGCCCCGCAAGCAAATTGGGGAAAACTGGGATAAGGAACACATAGGATACCAAGCTCGCGCAGACAAGCGTGAATGCTGGCAGCAGCCCGATGATGAATTCCGCGACCCATAAAACCTTGAGAAGCCGCCGACGGTTCATTACCAATCCCATCCGGTAAATTTGTAAGGCGGTAGCCGGAAACGGCACCGACACACAACTATGGCCCCACTGGACCCGTATAAACTACGCCGCAGGCGGCAAAGCATCCAAGGTGGGAATCTGGGGACAGACGGAATATTCCCCAATTACCCCTGGGCCCGAAATTCGGGAATTTCCCGTCTGTCCCCGTATTTTCCCCCTTTAAGGCGTGACCCGTTGCTCGTTCTCTTGCAGCGGCCATATAGACATGGCGGATGACGTGAGCCCGCTTGCGATGATCAGGGATGAGCACATAAAGTACCATCCGTTCGAGGTAATCAGTTCCGTAAGAACGACCAAGATGGCGGTTATTCCCAAGAAAACGGCAGCACCAGCAAGCACCTCTTTCTGAACAGATTTTATTGCGGACGAGTCGAACGTTAGCCTAGTAGTTATAAGTGTAAAGACGGTTATAATCGCCATACCCACTTTGGCTATTTCCACACTGTCCACGCGGCTTTCGATTGCCTTCAGAAAAAACAAGAGGTACAAGAGTCCTACGAGATAGGCAACAATGAGAAACACCAACTTAGGGGACAAAGCTCTTCTGAAATATCCTTTCATGGAAATGGTACGGCGGCTCTCTACACTAGTTCTAGCCATCAAGACGTACAGAATGGTAACCGAAACAATTGTCACTACGAACGAAAGAATGTTTTCGAAACGAAACGTTGCGCCATGGCAGACAAGTGCCAGCATGCCCAGGATGGCGAACTCGATGGCTAGAGCCTTCACCAGGTACAACTGACCCACCGTCAATCCCCCTTGTGTCCTTGCAGCTGCCTTTACTGGGCTGAATAGGAGCACTCCTAAGAACGCGGCATCACATAGGTATGTGGCACCACCACCGAGCAACCGAAAGTCTCTAGAAATCAGGACTAACGCGAAAATGCCAGCCCCCAGCAACGTGCCGACAGTTCTGCACGACCGACAGGTCATTTTCCTCCTTTAGCTTTCGATACTGCCTCAGCTTACTCGCAATCCGCTGTCATATCCATAATTCCGTTCCAATAGAGAACAACCGGAATTGTCAATGGGATGAGAGCTGGGTAAGCATGGCCTGCTTCAAGAGCACCTTCAATTCCCTGGCTCCAGCCAGTTGTTGCGACATACTCAGTAATTACAGGTACAAGTGCAATTTCTCCAAGTATGAACACCCCACCAGTTACTGTCTCAGTGACCGCCGCACCACAACCGGACCTGTCGGACCTATTTTTTCTTCCAGCAGTGGGCGGCGGAGTGGGCGGAAAAAGAGACACGTGAGCCATGTCAGGCACTGGTGGTGGAGGAGGCGATTTAGGCTCTATCCAGTTCAGGCCGGGACGCCAATTTGTGCAAACAGTATCCACAATGGTGACGACGCAATCCGTAAGACCTAGGGGATCGACCAGATTCATTGGGTTGTCACCGACGTAAGCATATAGATTAATGCCACCTGCGAAGCCTATCGGATCTTCCGACGTAAACCGACCGAATTGCGGGCTGTAGTATCTGGCGCGATAGAAGTATAAGCCGTTGTTGTCGTTCTCGCGTCCGGTATACTGGAACACGTTCGTGCTAGTACTTCCGCTGCTTGTGGTGTTGCCGAATGGATCGTACCCGTACTGCGTTGTGAATGCCCCCGATGAGTTGGTCAGCCCCAAGACGCTCCCCAAAGCGTCAGTAATCGGCGTGTAGCTCCCCGCCGTATCGGTCCGGTTGAAGAACTCGTCAATTCCGCCGAGGACTCGATTCTCCACCGGCGTGCTGCCGGAGAGTTGCTGCGCAGGGTTCCAGCCCTCGTACAGCAAATTGTCCCCTGCGGGGTTGAGAATCCGTCTTCCGAAGGAGTCATATTCAAAGTTGGTACTTCCCCGCGTGATGAGTTGGTTGCGGGCATTCCAGGTATAGGCCGCGACCCCATCGTTCAGAACATTCCCGTTGGCGTCAGGGGTGATGGTCGTACCATTCCAATTCGTCAGCTCATTCGCAACGTCGTAGGTTGCCGACGTGACAGCCTGCGGGAAGCCGGTCGCCGCCAGACTCCCACTCAGCCCGGTTCGTCGGCTGTCCGCGTCGTACTGATAGCTCAAGCTGCCGATTGCTGTACTTGTGCCCAACTGATAGCTCAGGGTGCTGATTCGAGAGTCGTGGTCGAAGCCGTACGTCAGCACAATGCTGTTGGGCAGAGTCAATGTGTAGCGACGGTTTGCGATGTCATAAGTGATGGCGACGATATTTGTTGAGGTTGGGCAGGTTCCCTGGCCAACACCCGTGAGACGGCTGGCGTTGTCATACGAATAGCAAACACTGGATTGGCCCGATACTGTGGCGCTCGTGAGTCGGCTGTCGTTGTCGTACTGGTAGCTGACGCTGCCCTGGGGCGTTGTCTCGGAGGTCAGACGATCCAGGAGATCGAAACCGGGTGTGATTGTCCCGGAAGTCGAATCGACCACCTGCGTTAGCCTGTTCCCACCGTCGTAGCTGTAGTTAATTGTGCTCTGGTACGTTGGCCCCGGCTGTGTTCCATAGCCAGCAAACTTCCGCCGATTAATTCCGTCGTACTGGAAGGTTGCGACCTGCCCTCGCCGATCTGTGAACTTGGTGAGATTCCCGAGCTGATCGAAAACGTAGCTCTCTTGCCGGTTCAGGGGATCGGTGCGGGTCTGGAGATGATCGAAACTGTCGTAGGTGTAGACAGTCTTGTTGTTTGTCCCTTGTTGGCGGGCGTCCAGAACGGTCTGGAGGTTCCCGTTCGGATCATAGGTCAAGGTAGTGATTCCCTGGAGGGGGTCCGTTACCTGCGTAAGTTGGTTGAGGTTGTTGTATTGATATTTCGTTATGTGGCCGAGAGGATCGGTCACTTGAGCGGGACGGCCAGCCTGATCGTTGAAGATTGCCGTAGTGTTCTGCAGGGGATCGGTAACGCTGACGAGGTTCGCAAGGTCGTATCCGAACTGCGTCGTGTTGGACAGCGCGTCGGATGCGGAAGTTATCAGGCCCATGCCGTTGTAGCCGAATGTGGATTCGTGGCCCAGGGGGTCGGTGACAGAAATGGCGTTGCCATAGTTGTCGTAGCCGATGATCGTCGTATTGCCGAGCGGGTCGGTGATCAACACGGGCTGGCTGAATATGCCGTCGTATTCAACTGATGTTGTGACCGCGTTCGAGGTTCCGCTCAGCTGCGTGCGGGAAGTCACGTTGCCCATCACGTCGTAGTTGTAGCTCGTCACCCTATTGAGCTGATCTGTAGTGGAACTGATCAGATTGTCGGCGTAGTACGAATATTGGGTCGTTTCCTGCTCGGGCTGCCCAAGGGCCCGAGTGTCGCTGGACGTGTAGCCATTTTGGTTGAACGAAACCTGCCGAGTGTATCCTCGCGGATCGATGACCGAAACCTGGCTCACAAGGGGTGCGTAGCCTTCATTGCACGTGCCGCAGGCGCGAAAAGTCAAAACGTCATAAGGCGGAGGGCCACCTGATCCGCTATTCGCGGTAAAAGTGACGTTCTGTGTGTTGGAAGTGGTGGTCCAATTGAACTGGTAGTAGCTCACCTGATCAGCCAGAAGCTGTTGATAGACCATTCCAGCACTCGTGTAGCTGTTCGTCAGGTAGGTGATCAATCGCGGGTCTTCAATCGTTGTCATCCGGTTTAACGTGTCGTAGCCGTACGTCCAGGTTCCATTATTGGCGTCGATGACGGTTTGAAGGCGTCCGCTCGTGTCGTAGTTGTACTGAACCACGCGACCTGTGTTGTCCGTGGCGGTTTTGACGCGGTACGAACTATCGTAAGTGAATTGAATGTACCGTCCGCTTGGGGACGTGATTTGCGAAATCGTACAGTTGGTGTTTGTACTGCGCGTGATCTTGAGCTGGTTGCCGTGCCGGTCGGTGATCGCGAGCAATCCCTGGCAGCCCGGATTGTCCAATCCCGCCGCGTCGGGAAAGCTGTAGATTGTGCCATCTTTCGTTACCAGCTGGATCGCCCCCGGCAAAGTGTAATTGTTGGGATTGCTAGGAGTTGCAGTGACGATTGCTCCGTACCACGGAGTTCCGGCGGAGGAATTCAGATAGGTCCCGTAAGACCCCGAACCGACGCCAGTAAAGTGAATACGCGTGCCGTTCGGAAGGATCAGATCGACGTATGCTGTTTGTCCAAAATCACTCCCGTCGCCTCCGATAAACATTTCGTAAGGATGGGTTGCACCGATGCCAAAGGGTCGTGACCAGCTATCGTTCGGGCGATAGGTGCGCTGTAGAGATATCGGAATGACATCTGGCAGGTAAAGGTCGGTTTTTCGATAAACGAAAAGGCCGCTAGACAGATACACCGGTTCGCCATCAGCAGAATGGTCGCCCGCGGTGTTCTGCGTGAGGGGTCCAGTCCCCGAGCCCACCATAGCGCCGGAAAAGCCATAGATGTAGACACCCGGATCGGGCACAACCGTTGTGCCCGTGCGATTCACATGGCCATTTCCGTAAACAACCCAACCGTTATGGTCGGGATTGTAGTTCCAGAAAGCGTAAGGCACCCCAGGCTTCTTATGCTCGTTGTTTGGATAGAAGAGGCTGGCTCCTCGTGGTCCCCTGCCGTTCACCGAGATGTAGGCACCGCCTGGCTGAATCGTGAAGTAGATCGGGATACTGACGAACGGGAGTGGGAAAGGAGGACGATCAATCGGGATCGGAGTGATCGTAATTTTCGTTACTGGCCTGCCGTTCGAGTCCGTGATAACTGTGCCCGGAGGCAGATGGAGCGAAAGTCCAGGCATCGTCGGTGTGGTGACAGTTGTCTCCTTGACCGTCGGTGACGGAATGGTGACTTCATGCGCCATGTCCAGCAAGGACATCCAGATTTTGAAGTCCAGCTTGTTCGTCACGCCGGATTTGATTTCGTCGCCGAATTCGAAGCGTCCGTATGTCTTGCCGGGGGAATTCGCTGTCGCTCCCTCGATGATGAATACTTGGTGTCCCGACGGGATATCGGTGAGCAGGAATCGGCCGGTGCTGTCAGATTGCGCCCGCTGATTTCCGATTTCAAGGGTCACGTGCTCTAAGGGCTCGCCATTCAATTTGAGCACTTGCCCGGCCAGAGCGGTCGTACCTCGTGGCCCCTGCAAATCTGGAAGAGACTCGTACTTCGATGGCGGGCGGTGGGTCTGCCAATCAGAGGTGGGGGACCATGTTTCGTCCCCGAACTGACTGGGCGTACTGCCGAGCGTAGAGAACTCAAATTCTGCAGAAGCAGTGCTCTGACCTGCGGCGTCGACGACTCCAGACACCTGCACGGTGTAAGTTGTTGACGGAAGGAGCGCAGTGGCAGGCGTGATGAACGCCAGCATCCCGCCTTCCGCGGCGACAATCTTGCCTGCAACAGGACCGTCCGGTTCCTGCAATGTGACTGTTGTGCTGCTGACGCTCGTCATCTGCACTGGTCTGGAAAATCGCACCGAAACCAGAGTGTTCAAAGGCACGTTTTCCGCGCCATCCTGCGGCGAGGAGGCGCGCATTTCAGTGAGCGACCCGGCGGGCTCTTGCAGAGATGCGAGGTCAGCGATGTATGAGACAGTTTGAGTTTGCGGATCGAAAACTTGTGGCTGGGCGGCGGAGTTTCCGTTCGCGTCAACTCCACCGGTAAAGAGTACGCGCCCATCGGACAGAAGTGCCGCAGTGTGGTTCCGGCGGATGAGCGAAGCTGCCTTCGAAGTCAACGTTGTGCTGTTCTGGCCTCTGAAGTCCCACAATTCCACCG
>Ga0187770_10001742_pt1 | contig 11752 bp, 7 predicted proteins | sample 0116_SJ02_MP02_2_FD_133154 | JGI IMG/M metagenome (GOLD analysis project Ga0187770, IMG submission 133154) | Tropical peat soil microbial communities from peatlands in Department of Meta, Colombia - 0116_SJ02_MP02_20_MG | ecosystem: Environmental > Terrestrial > Soil > Wetlands > Peat | place...
GGCGTGACGCGTGTCCACAATAAAAACCAAAAACGGACACAGAGAACGGACACGATGCGAAGGGATGCACCTATGCAAACGGTGTTGAACACTGATTTGGCCCAAGCCATTAAAAAAGAAACTGGGGAGAATGTCTTTCTGTGCTACCAGTGTCAGAAGTGTTCCGCAGGTTGTCCAGTGGTCGAACACTTTGATCTCCCTCCCAATCAGTTGATGCGGGCGATTCAGTTTGGTCAAAAAGAGATGGTTCTTCATTCGAATACCATCTGGCTCTGTGCCATGTGTGAGACCTGCGCTACCCGATGTCCACATGACATCAACATCACAAAGATCATGGATGTTTTAAAAATCATGGCGAAGAATGAGGAAATCGAGCCAAAAATCCCCTCTGTTCCTCTTTTCTATCAAGCGGCTATGAGGGGAATCAAGTGGTTTGGGAGAATGTATGAAGCCGGCCTGATGGGAGAAATATACCTCCGTCAGATGTTATCCGGTGAGCTCAACTATCAGCAGGTCTGGAAAAATGATTTGCCAATGGCTTTGAAGATGTTTAAGAATGGGAAGCTCAAAATCTTTCCTACTTTCGGAAAGCCAAAGATCAAGGGAAAGACGGCGCAGAAAAAGGATGGGATCGCTTACTTTCCGGGCTGCAGTCTTCATGGTACTTCAAAGGAATATGATCTCTCCACTAAAGCTGTGTTTTCTAAACTTGGGGTTACCCTCCACGAACCAGAAGGATGGGGTTGCTGTGGAACCACCCCTACCCATTCCACAGATCATTTTCTATCGACATTGCTTCCCATGAAGAATATCACCTTGATGAAAGCGGAGGGGTTTGATCATGTCACAACCCCCTGTCCTTCCTGTTTTCTCAGGATGCGGGTCGCATTGAAGGAGACCCAAGAAGATAAGAATCTGAAGGAGAGGGTGAGTCAGGAGATCGCAAACCTTTCCTACAATGGAATGAAGGTTGAACATCTATTGAATACGATTACAGAAGGAATCGGTTACCAACAGGTAGTTTCAAAGCTCGTCCATCCCGTGAAAGGACTTAAGGTGGTCTGCTACTATGGATGTATCATCACGCGGCCTCCAAAGATCACAGAGGTAAAAGATTACGAATATCCCACTCAGATGGATCGATTAATGAAGGCGATCGGCATTACACCCCTTGGTTGGTCTTATAAGACTCGATGTTGTGGGGTCTCACTTGGAATCTCACAGCTTCCGATTGCTCTGGAGTTAAGCAGGAGAATTCTTAAGAATGCAAAGGGTGTTGGGGCGGATGCGATCGTGGTGGCTTGTCCGCTTTGTCATGTCAACTTAGATGCCCGCCAGAAACAGATTGAAGAGGAATATAAAGAGACCTTGCATCTCCCTATCATCTACTTCACCCAGTTGATGGGGTTGGCCTTCGGCTTGAAATCAAAAGAATTGGGTCTCGACAAACATTTCGTCGATCCCCAGCCACTGTTAAACAAGATTGTGGGCTAAAAGCGTATAGCAATCGTCTCAATATTTGCTCTTAGTTTCTTTATCAATGTGTTCCGACAATGCCAAGCTCTTTTTCTAAAGCTGCAAAAAGTTTGCTGTAGAAATCTTTGCCTTCTATTGTCTTTTCTTCTTGTTTCACCGTTGTCGCTTCAGTTCCAGCAGGGACCAATCCAAGAAGTATCCCCTTACTTTTGTCAAAACCGAGAGAAATTCTTGTGCGCTTCTCCCCCTTACCATTCTCTTCTCCTCCTGCCTACCGGCAGGCAGGAGGAGAGGGTGGGGTGAAGCGCGAAATCAGGGGCATGGAAAAAGAAATACTGCGTCCGTTTTAGTTATTTTGTTAATGGGTGAAAACCAGTTTCAGGAGTATATTCCGGAAAGAAGAAAGGCAGAACCATCTCTGGTCCTGCCTTGATTGTTATTTAATGCTTTGGATACAGATTTATTTCCTGGATCTTCTCCAAACGTCCAATGAAGCAGAGGCGGAACGATGAGATCACAACCTGCTCCATCCGGAGTGAACCTATTCAGAAAACGACAACTAAAACGTGTAGGCGTCGTAAACGACTGCATTACCTAAGCGCATCGCAATAGCAATAGCCATGGCCCTGTTTAGCCAAGCATATTTCGGTGAAGCTGTTTCAAATGCCATATATATCCGAAAATAGTAAAGGTTAGGATCGACAACCTCGCCCTTAGCTACCTTTGCCATGACGTCAGGGGGACCATAACGATACCCTTTCGTCTGAAGATAGATTAATGCGCCATCGTCGGTCTGGAGTAAGTATCGGGTGTCGATGATCGCCAGACCATCCTTCGTTACAATCTGCCAGTCGGCACCGTTATTGAGGATCGCACCCTTAATTTTTGGGCCTTCAAACTTCCCACCTGTTATGGGAATGATTCGGCGCCTGCCAAGGTCTGATGTCTGGCCTAACTCCCATATTGGCGCAATTAAATCAACATACCAGCGGCCCAGGTATTCGAGCTTCGGCTTCGGAGGCTCGAAACCCTTGGTGTCAGCAATAGTTTTTGGGGCCTGCTGTGCCATACATATTTCTGGAACCGCAATTACCACCAAAGCCAATGCAACGATAATCCATTTCTTCATAGTCCTTCCCTCCTTTTGCTTGTGATTATAGTATGCTGTTTTCTACCCTCGCTGGTCAATCGATTTTCCACCTCCCTTCTGTCTCACGATATTTTATTGCGCAACACCAATAGGAATAATAAGCACCATTCCAATTTGAAAGGGTTGAAGTTAGATAGGAAAGGTTGGTTTGAAAGCTTATCTTCTGATAAAAGCTTACTAATTTTGGATGGAAACGTCAACAGGACGTGGCTACACATCATAAACGTATAACGGAAAAGTCAACGCTTAAATACGGACAACTTTAGATTCACCAGAATCCAAAGAAAAAGCTTGACAAATTCATATATAGGTGTATAAAGGTATACACCTTTGAAGAGGAGGGGGAGGCATGATAACCAAGATAAGAACCAACATCTTTCTAACTAGGGTTCAACAAAAGAAGCTTAGAGGATTATCAAAGAAAACTGGGGCCCCGGTTGCTGTTCATGTGAGAAGGGCTATTGATGATTATTTGGGGAGGTTTGAGAAGAAGGAGAAAAGTAAATAGTGTATTTCTCGCTGACAGGAGTCTTTGGAGATAGTGAGGGGGAGTGAATCTGAGCCTTGAAATGGGGAAAACGGTATAGATAGCGCAGCGCGTGAGAAGTTCCTTTTCTTTGTTTGTCATTCCGGACTTGATCCGGAATCCAGTCTTTTTAACTGGATTCCCGCCGGAGTCTACCGCGTACTTGATACGGGGCGGGAATGGCACCTTGAGAAATAAGCCAAGAAGTGTCGGACGCACTACACTATCCAAGAAAAGGAGAGGTGTCCTAATGAAATCCTTATCAGTTAAGTTTGTAATTGTCAGCGCAGTCATCGGGTTTGCTATCTTTGGCTATGCGGAAGGGTGGGGAGCGGATTGGAAGCTGTTTGCGGAGACAGATTTGTATGAATGTTTCTATGACGCTGGGGATACCGCTCCCTCATCAGAAAACATTGTGGATGTTTGGACAAAATTGGAATATACGAGGAAAGGTGTAAACGGGATTGTGGCGAAGTTTGGAAAACATTATTCAGATTTGAGTTATTCATTGGAATTATGGGAAATTAATTGTGCCGAAAAGAAGGATCGTATTTTATCGATTACCGAATATTCCGCAGAGGGAAAAATTTTATACGCTGATTCGGCTGAAGAGAAGCTCCCGGCCTGGAAAATTATTCCCCGACAATCTGTTGATGAGAGTCTATACAAAGCAGTATGTAAATAAAAAAGGAAATCTTACTCTAAATCCATCTGGAAGGGAATGGGGTAATCACCTGTGAAGCAGGCATAGCAGAAGGATTCGGCATCCTCCCTCATGCATTTTTTGAGACCCTCCAAACTTAAATAATGTAAGGAACTTGCATTAATAAACTTCTGAATCTCCTTGATCTTGTGCGAGGATGCAATCAGCTCCGATCTTTTCGGCGTATCAATGCCGAAGAAACAAGGGTTGGTGATGGGCGGAGAGCTTATTCTGACATGAACCTCTTTGGCGCCGGCATTTCGAAACATCTTATTGATCTTTCGGCTGGTGGTCGCACGGACAATGGAGTCATCCACGGTGATAATCCTCTTGCCCTTTAACAATTCTTTTACCGGGTTCAGTTTGATTTTTACGCCGAAATGCCGGATTCGCTGTTCAGGTTCGATGAACGTCCGTCCGATATAATGATTTCTGATCATCCCAAGTTCCAGGGGGATTTTTGATTCGGCCGCGAAGCCCAATGTGGCCGGAAATCCGGAATCCGGGATAGGGACAACCATATCCACCTCAGCGGGTGATTCTTCGGCAAGTTGGACTCCAAACGCTTTTCTGACCTCATAGACGTTCCTGTTGAAAAGAAAACTGTCCGGCCTGGCGAAGTAGATAAACTCAAAGATGCACTGCTGACGTGGCTTGTGTGGAAAAGGCTTGAAAGATTTTATTCCATCTTCATTGATAAGGAGAACCTCTCCCGGTTCGATCTCCCTCAAGAACTTAGCGCCGATAAGGTCAAAAGCACATGTCTCGGAGGCAGCCACAGGTGCGTCCTTAATCTGACCGAGAACCAAGGGCCTGAAGCCAAAAGGGTCCCTGGCGGCAATCATTTCCTTCTCCGTCAAGATGAGCAAAGAGTAGGCTCCTTCGACCTGTTTGAGTGCATGGACGGTTCGCTCCAAAAAGGTTTTTTCCTTGGAACGGGCAATGAGGTGAACGATCACCTCCGTGTCCATGTTCGACTGGAAAATGGATCCTTTGGATTCGAGTTCGCTATGGATGAGAGAAGCATTAGACAAATTTCCGTTGTGGGCAATGGCCAGGCTACCCTTATAGTAATCCACCACGAAAGGCTGTGCGTTCTTGAGCTCGCTCGATCCAGCAGTGGAATAACGGACATGACCGATGGCACTTTTCCCGGAGAGCCTCTTCAGAATTTCCTTGGTGAAGACTTCAGAGACCAATCCCATCTGGCGGTAGTGATGGAGCTGCCGATTGTCTGACGAGACGATCCCGGCACTCTCCTGACCGCGATGCTGAAGGGCATAGAGGCCCAGATAGGCAAGATTGGACGCCTCAACGTGATCATAAATCCCAAAGATACCGCACATGGTTCTCTCTCCAAACGCACGGCGCAAAGCGCTTAGCGCATAGCGAATGTGTATTGTTGCTTAACCGCTCAGCGCTATGCTCTATGCGCTATGCTCATCGTCGTACCCTTTCGGGTGTTTTCTGTGCCAATCATAAGCTGTTTTAACGATCGTTTCCAGGTCGGGGTATCTGGGAATCCATCCCAACTCATGTCGAATCTTCTGTGAACTCGCTACCAGCCGAGCAGGATCCCCTGGTCTCCTTGGTGAATCGACGGTCGCTACGTTTCGCCCAGTTACTTTTCTCACTGTTTCGATCACTTGCCTCACAGAATACCCATTCCCATTCCCCAGATTATAAGTCCCGGAAATTTTCCCTTGATCTAATTTTTGAAGAGCTAAAATATGGGCATTGGCGAGATCAGTGACATGAATATAGTCACGGATGCAGGTTCCATCCGGAGTTTCATAATCCGTGCCAAAAATAGGAACGGAAGTCGTGTCCAAAGCTGCCTTGATCACCAAGGGTATCAAGTGGGTTTCTCGAGAATGGTCCTCTCCCAGTTCACCGTCTGAATCGGCTCCTGCAGCATTGAAATACCTGAGAGAGATGAAATTCAATTTATCTCCATCGTGAAAAGCCTGGAGTACCTTTTCAAAAATCCATTTAGTTTCGCCATAAGGGTTTGTCGGAGCGCAAGGATGCCCTTCGGAAATCGGAATTTCTTCGGGCTCACCATAGACTGCTGCAGACGAAGAAAAAACAATTTGCTTTACATAAAATTGTTCCATAATCTCGACAAGCTTCAAACCATTCTTCACATTATTGTTGAAGTATTTCAACGGATCCTGAACGGATTCCCCGACCAAACAATCCGCTGCGAAATGCATCACCGCATCGACGGAATTGGCTTGAAACACCTCTGCAAGTTTTTCTTGATCAGAGAGGTCCCCTTCTATGAAGAGGGCATTTTTAATGGCTTTTCGATGGCCGGTTTGGAGATTATCAAAGACGATGGGCTTGTAATTTTGATGCAGAAGTTCCTTGACGACATGGCTTCCAATATATCCTGCCCCCCCTGTGACAAGGATCGTTGACATTTAATCTTTTTATAAGGGATTTCAGACACATTTGTCAATGAGAGAAGGTAACACAGCTTCTTGTATCTGTGTAATCGGACTGAAATCTGTGTAATCAGAGATTTCTGGCGTTTTCCCAGGAATCTTATATCTCTTTCAAGCGGACGTTTGAAGGTGATTTCTCGACGGTTTCCGAAATTTGTTGAAGATACTTTGAAATTTTGTCGGCCTCTTCAGACTGATAGTTAGGGATCCTTGTAATTCCGTACTTCTCATATTCATCCAGAGCGACTTTAACGGTGATGTTTTCAATCGTACGTCCCGGTTGAAAGGCAATCTCGCTCTTGATTCCTCGTATGGTCTCGACCACCAGGCCCACGGTGGTCAATTCATAGAGAAGCTGTCGTACAAGTCGAACCGGAATCTCCAACGCATGGGCAATTTGAACGGCACTCAAGGGTCTTTCTCCAAGAGAAAACTTCTTCGTCAGAAGGTGAAAGATCCTGAGCATGAGGAGTTTTTTCGATGACACACTGATCCGGGAATAGTCTGGATGAAAGCCGAATGTTTCATAATGCTCACTGGCATAAGCGATTTCCGCACCGAAAAGAACGATCATCCAACTCATTTGAAGCATACCCAAGAAAAGAGGCAGGGCAGCGAAGCTCCCGTAAATGGCGCCATAGCTTGCCACCCCGATCTGGAATTTAATGTATATCCATTGAACAATTTGGGCAATCGTCCCTGCAAAGATCCCTCCCACAATAGCTGACCTAAGCGGAATTTTAGTGTTTGGCATGATTAGGTAGAGCATCGTTAGGAGCGTCCAGATGGATACATAGGGCAGTAGATTCAACAGGAGAAGAATCACCTTTCCGAAAACTCCCAGGAAGGCGATTTTGTTGACGATCACTTTCACCTGACTTGCCACAAGGACGGTCACACTGCTTGAAATGATAAGAAGAAAAGGGCCTAAGACCATCATTGCAATGTAATCGCTAAATTTTCTTGCTAGGCTCCTCGATCGCTTTACTTCCCAAATCTCATTCAAAGATTCTTCGATTTTTCCCATGATGGATATGACTGTCCAGAAAAGCAATACTATTCCGACTCCCGCGATCAAACCTCCCTTCGCCTGTTCAAGGACCCTATGAGAAAATGTAATAACCTGATTGGTGATATCCGTTTGCCAATTGGCCTTCGCTGCAATTTGGAGGATCTGTTTTTCGATGAGTTTCTCAAGACCGAAACCTTTAGCCATCGCAAAAGCTACGGCAACGACAGGAACCACATTGAGTAGAGAATAATAGGTCAAAACCGAGGCGGTCTTCTGACAATTATCTCTCATAAATCCACTTGATGACAAAAGAATAATGCGCAGGTACTTAACGAAGAAGGTTTTTACGGGCGGGAGATCTTTGAATCGGATTTCCCAGATACCAATCTTAAAGAAGTTAAGAATGCGTGATACCATTGTAATTCTCCTGTTCGACTTTGTTACGGTCAAAACCCCTCACCTTTGTCCTGTCCCCCCACCACGGGGGAGAGGGAAGGCTAAAGGGCGGAGGTACAGTTCGGACAGCGCGTCGCCTGAATCGGGATCTTTGAAAAACAGTAAGCACACTCTTTCGTGGTTGGGACAGGAGGTGGAGCTTCCTCTTGGCGCTTCAGTCGATTGATCGTCCGGACAAGCAGAAACACGGCAAAGGCGACAATCAGAAAGCTAATGATGGTGTTGATAAACACGCCGTAGTTCATGGTCACCGCGCCGGCCGCTTTCGCGGCGCCAACCGATGCATAAGGGCCAGCCACCTTACCTTCCTTAAGCACCGCGAAGAAGTTGGAGAAGTCGATTCTTCCCAGAAGCAGACCGATGGGTGGCATGATCACGTCCTGGACAAGCGAATTGACGATGGTGCCAAAGGCTGCACCGATAATGATTCCAACGGCCATGTCCACAACATTCCCCCGCATTGCAAATTCCTTAAATTCTTTCAACATCGCTGACCCCCTCCTCTTTTCGTATCAGATTCTCAAGGGATGTTTTCTGATTATTTAAGCTTAAAATCAACACGGCTGTCTTTGATCTTTTCCTTCTTCTCAGGCGCAAGGGATTTAGGCTCAAGGATAAATATTCTCTCCGGTTCGACCTGCCCGGATTTTAGGATGGCATCTTTCACCTTCATGGCCCGTTGAGAAGCAAGTGTTCTCAAGTCACCCTCCTTGATCTCAATATGGGTCAGCATCAATTTTTCCATCTCCGGAGCGGGGAGGTCTTTGGCCATCCCGAGGATATTCCTTGGCTTCGGGAATTTTTCCTCTTTATAGGCCATCTTCAGATACTTCTCATATTCAGCAGGTTCAACTTTGACCTCGTCCACCGGAACTGCAGGTTGACCTTTCTTCACCATCTCATTTAGTTTCTGGGCCTTTAATTTCTTATTGAACAGATACTGTATCAATCCGTCCTTGTCTTTTTCCAGATCCACATGGCCTTCAATGTCGAGCTTCAGGGAAGGCCGATCATGAAGAGCTTTCACCAGGGTGTCGATTTTTTTCGTGTTCTGTTCCGCGATCGCAGTGCTCCCATAGTCAAATTCCACATAGCTTAGTTCTTCTCCAGCTCCGAACAGAGCTCCAAGGAGTGAAAAGGGCGAGGTAGCGGCTTTGGAAATCAGATTAAGGAGTACCTTCAGGATGATGCCCCAAACACTGAACTTAGGATCATCCAGACTTCCTGTTACAGGAAGATCCAACTTAATCTCCCCCTTCCTGTCCTTGAGAAGGGCAATGGCAAGCTTAACAGGCAGCTTAGTGGCCTTAGGACTTTCCACTCGATTACCAAGGGTGAATTGATCGAGAAAAATATAATTCTGAGAATCGAGTTTCCTCTTGTTGATGAGGTATTTCAGATCAAAGGATAGTTTCCCCTTTTCGATGGTGTATCCGACATATTTCCCGGAATAAGGGGTCATTGGGCTGAGTTCCATATCTTTAAAGCTGACTTTTAAGTCCACATAGAGGTCTTCTTTTAGAGGGTTGATCTTTCCTGTAATTTCGAGAGGGGCAGAATCATTGAGCTTTCCTCGGAGGTCGACATCTGCCAACGACGCTTCTTCTGAAGAGAGCCCGGATACTCTCCCGCCTATCTCAGTCAGTGCGGTAGAATACTCCGGGTTCACAGATCTGTCAGAAAAGGCGACCTTTCCTCCCTGGAGTGTAACTGTTCCTACCTTTATCTTATTTGTCGATCCTTTATTCTTTTGGGTTTCGGGAACCGTTTCTTGCGCCTGGGCTGATGGAGAAGCCTCCTTTCCTTGGTCGCTTTTTTCTACAATTTCCTGAAGGTTGAGTGTCCCTTGAGGATTGATGATCACTCGAGAATAGAAATCGGTAAGTGCGATTCCTTTGATATCGATCGAGAGAGGAGAATACCCCACGTTGAGATCACTGAAAGAAAGGGAATTCCATTTCAAGAAATCCTCGGCGTTAGCTTTGTCAATTGAAGAGAAATCGGATAAATTGGCATTGCCTCTATACGCGATCTTAAGATCCTTTTTATCCGCCATCCCCAGAGAGAAGTTACCTGATGTTGAGAAGGTGCCGCCAGTGACAGTGACCTTGACTTTATCAGTAAAATAGGATTGGAAAGAGCCGATCTCAATACCCTTCATGTCCATCTTTAGATCTGCTGTCATGGGATCAATGCCAACCAGTCCTGTCGTGGAAATCTTTCCCTTTTTATCCAGAAGGAGCGAAAGTGAGAATTTGCTCTTGCTGTTCTTCGCTGTCGAGATGTTTTCTCCTTTCAGCTCCAAGTTTTTCGCAGTGGTGGTTACAGGTCCAGAAGGCGTGTGGTCCAAAAAAGAGACTTTGCCTCCCGTCATTTCTATCTCATCGATGTCCAAAGAGAAAGGTGATGAACCCGTGACTTTTTCAGGGACGGACCTCGGCTCCTTCTTCTCCGGCAAAAGGGAAGAGACATTGAGCCTCCCTTTTTCATCACGCCGTATTTCCAATTCAGGGGATTGGATGGAAACTTTCGACAGGTGAATGGTTTGGGAGAGAGGTTCCGAAGGAGCAATTGAGATATCAAACAGCGGAAGCCTCAAGAAGGGCTTTTTCTGTTCATCCTCCACGGCTATTTTTTTCAAGGAGACATTTCCTGAGACAGTAATGGAAGGCTTCTTATCCTTGGCTTCAATGAAAGAAATTTTTACCTTCGTATCCAGAAATGCTGAGACGATCTTAAAATTCATTTTCGTCGGAGCATAGGCAAGATAATAAGGGATGTCAAGATCGTTAATTGTGATATCAAAGGAGCTTTCACGCGAATCGGCGAAAGGCTTTGTTTGTCCCTGAATGGTATAAAGGGTTCCGTTAATCTTGACTGAAAAATGGGGTTGGACGTATCTTTCGATATAGTAAGGAAAATTCGATAGAAAGGGAATGCCGATGTTCAATTCTCTGACAGTATGTTTTATCCTTTCGGGTTCGTCCGAGAAATCAATACTCCCATTTTCTATTTTAATGTTGTTCAGTGAAAACCGGAGGGGTTTGGATTTCTCCTTCTCCGGAGGCGCCGATTCCTTTTTTTCCATCAGATCAGAAAAATTATAAGATTTGTCCGGACGGCGGACGATTTTAATATAGGGGTTCCTTAAGCGAACCTCCTTAAGGATGAGAGCCATCTTAGGAATAGAAACGCTCTGGAGATTTAAGAAAAACTCATCAAAAGATACAAATGTTTCAGAGCTATCCTTGTCTTTTATCGTTAGACCTCTCACCGCTACCGAAAGAGCGTAAGGATTGATTTTGATCTGGTTGATGGTCACCGAACGATGAAGATTCTCAGAAAGTTTCTTTGTCAAAATAGATTTCAGGATCGGAGGCAGAACAAAAAAACCAAGGAGCGTAAAGAGGACAAAGAAGATGATCAGTCCGATGAAAATCTTCTTCAAACGGGGCTTCAGCTTATTTTTATAAATGTCTAATAATTTCTTCAACATAGGCCCACCTCCCATAAGTAAAGAGTTAACCACCTAAAAAGCATCCCCCTCATCATCATCAGTTTACCAAATATTTTTGAATAATCAACAAAATTCTATCGGTCACCCCCCTCCAGCGCGAATTTTTCTTTAAGTATCCTCAATGCTTCTTCCCTGGTTTTGAGCTTCCCCTCTACTTGCTTGTGGCGGATAAAGCTCAAGATTTGTCCTACCCTCGGGCCTGAGGAATATCCCAAAGCCATCACATCGTAGCCGGTGATCAACGGCGGCGGATGGACAATGTCCTTTTCCCGGAATAATTCGAGAATACGAAGACAGTGGGCTTCAACGACTTCATCATTTTGGACCGACAGGATCCCCCGGCCCGCCTCCTTATCAGCAAGCGAGAGAAGGACGAGCAAGGGGGTGTTATCCCCTATTTGATTGACCAATCTCCTGAGGGCCGTCTCTTTGGTCTCTTGGGATAGATTAAGGATTCTCATA
>Ga0187770_10001746_pt1 | contig 11742 bp, 7 predicted proteins | sample 0116_SJ02_MP02_2_FD_133154 | JGI IMG/M metagenome (GOLD analysis project Ga0187770, IMG submission 133154) | Tropical peat soil microbial communities from peatlands in Department of Meta, Colombia - 0116_SJ02_MP02_20_MG | ecosystem: Environmental > Terrestrial > Soil > Wetlands > Peat | place...
AATGAGCATATGTTGGTCTGACTATCCTTTTGTGTCGTTTAAGAGATTGATCAAGGCCATGGGCAATGTGGTCATGGCCTTGGTAATTCTAACTGACGAACGTCCGTATGACGCATTGGGGGATGTCCTGAGACGTCTTGCCATTATGGTGATACCGTTATCGATCATCCTGTGTAAATACTACCCTGAGTTTGGGAGGGGAACCCATCATGACAACTATACCTACGTCGGCATGGCCATGGGAAAAAACGGCCTTGGACAACTTTGCCTCATATCTGGCTTGTACTTTTTATGGAATCTTTTTCAGGGTAGCCGAGGTGAGATCCGTGTCGGAGGTCATCGTTACAGGCTTATGAGTTACTTATTCTTGGGTATGATCGCTTTGCTTCTCGGCTTGGCGAACAGCGCCACATCGCTTAGTTGCTTGGTTGTTGCGCTGTGTTTATTTTGGGGGAGTCGGATACCCTGGGTGTATCGCCAACCTCAAAGAATTCTAACCGCAGGGGTGATTGTGGCAGTGGTGGTGTTGGTCTTGGAGACGACTTTTCACATTCAGGGATTAGTCCTTTCTCTGTTGCACCGAAGTCCAGATCTGACAACGAGAGTTCCGATGTGGGTCGAGCTTCTGAGCATGCAGAGAAACCCCGTTGTGGGTTTCGGGTATGAGAGTTTTTGGATGGGTGAATGGATGAATCCACTTCGTAATAAGTATCCATTTATCCAATCGCACAACGGCTATCTTGAGGTTTATCTCAATCTGGGAATCATAGGCCTATCCATCATCGTCGCCACGATTTTGTCGGGGCTCTTGAAAGTGAAGAAACACCTGGCGACAGACTATCCATCCGCAATCATGAGACTATCTATTATTGTGACAGTTGCCTTCTACAACTGGACGGAAGCAACCTTCTACGGAGTCAGCAACCTGTGGTTGCTACTGTTTTTTGGTGTGACAGACTTGTCGGGTCAGCACAAACTGGAACGACAAGAGGTGGGAGCGGAAGAGTAGAACAAGTTTGACTCCTGCCATATCACCACAGGATTTCTTCCTGCATGGTGTGACGAAAAGTGAAACAACTCGTTTCCATCCTTATTCCAGCTTTTAATGCTGAAAAGTGGATTCGCGATTGCATCGAATCTGCCCTTGCACAGACATGGCCATGGAAGGAAATCATTGTCGTTGATGACGGATCAAGAGATGCGACCCTTGGTATTGCAAGATCTTGCGTTTCTCCGAACGTGCAAGTGATAGTCCAGGAGAATAGGGGCGCTAGTGCTGCGCGTAACCACGCTTTATCGTTGGCCCAGGGTGATTACATACAGTGGCTGGATGCGGATGACCTACTTGCGCCGAACAAGGTTGCAAGGCAGTTGAAGGACGCTGAACCCGGCCAGACTTCCCGAGTCTTACTGTCCGGCGCCTGGGGAAAATTCTACCGGCGGCCCGAAAGGTCTCAATTCATGCCCAGCCCTCTTTGGGAGGATTTGGAACCGACGGAATGGCTACTCCGAAAGGTAGACCAGAATCTGTGGATGCCCCCAATGTCCTGGTTAGTCAGTCGCTGGCTAACTAAAATGGCAGGTGGTTGGAATGAAAACTTAAGCTTGGATGATGATGGAGAGTACTTCTGCAGGATTCTTTCCTGCTCCTCCAGGATACGTTTTATACGTGAGGCACAATGTTTCAAGAGATCCACTTTCGGCCTCAGCCACGACCTAACCTTGAACGACTGTAAGCTGGACTCATTGTCAATTTCACTCCTTTCGTATATCCAAAGACTGAGAACTATGGAGGACAGCCCGAGAACACGCGCTGCTTGTCTCAAGTTTCTAAATCGTTGGACCATTTACTTCTACCCTGAAAGGCCAGACATTGTGCATCGAATGCAGTTGACGGCAAAGGAGCTTGGTGAGGGATTGGCCTCTCCCAGACTGCGGCCGAAGTACCAATGGCTGCAGAAGATCTTTGGTTGGAGCATTGCGAAGAAGGCGCAGTATAGACTTCCGGCTCTTCGATCTTTGGCGGAAGGGAGCTGGGAACGGTTGTTATGGTTCCTCCCCGTAGGAAAGGTCGGGGCAGTTCGTAATCATAGCACATAGAGATGATGAGAGTATGCTAATACGAAATATTTGTCGGTTTAAAAAGTCCTCCCCTCTCGCCCCCGTTTCGGAACTACTGCCTTAAGGGATCTCGTAGTAGCCGAATGTCGAGGTGGAAGTGATATGTTTAAGTCTAAGCTGATAAGAATATTCTTTTTGTTGAGCTTTGTCGTCACCTGGTGGGCCATTGCCGCGATGCCCGATGTTGCTAAAGCGGGTGACTTAGAGATCCTTTATGTCTTTGGTGGAAACGAGGGGCCTGAGATTCCTGAGCACGTCCAACTTGCCGCTGACGCACTTGGAATTAAGTTAATACTGGCTTCTTGTGAAAAGTTTCCAGACCAAGCGGTCTTAAAGCATGTCGCTGGGGTCGTGGTTTCACCGAAGGTCACTTTTCTGGAACCAGAGTGCCTTCGAAATCTCCTCACAAAACTTTCGAGCGCTATCCCCGTCCTATTTCCGGGGTTGCAGCATGGTCATGAGAGGGCGCTCCGCTCGCTGGGACTTTCTGTCACGATTGAGGTAGGCAACGGCCCTCATTCGAACCCATGCCAAGTCATCGTACATCCCGTGTCTTTTGCCTCGTTCTTTGGTGGATTACGGCTCGCATATCGCGCCAACGATGATTTCCGTCTCATCCTCCCGGGTAGCCAGGCCATCATCGGTTTTCCGGACTCCAACGAAGCGGCCCAGTACCTGGTAAAAAAGACAGCAAACGGTAGGGAATTTTTCCTCTTATCCGACACACAGCTCCTTCTTGAAAAACCGTCATTGGCCGCTGATAACCTCCTGCTCGGAGGGCTGCCTTATTTGATATTTTTTTCCAGAGCAGGAGGAGATCGAGTCTGGCAGGGGAGTGGTTTATTCGCAAACCTCACCATCGATGACCCATTTCTGATAGAGCCCTATGGGAGCCTGTCTTTTGAAAAACTCCTTCGTCAAATGGATGTGCACCGGTTTCATACGACGATTGGCTTTATTCCGCGTAACTTCGACCGGAATGAGAAGAACACCGTGGCTCTCTTCAGAAACCGACCGGATCGGTTTTCGATTGCCGTACACGGAAATAACCATGATCGGCGGGAATTTTATCGATATTCTTCCAAGGCTTCGGTCGAACCTTTCGCTACAAAGCCCCTTCGAGAACACGAATTCAATCTGACCCAAGCTTTAATTCGAATGAATGAATTCAGTAGGTTAACAGGCGTACCTTATGATCCGGTAATAATATTTCCTCACGACATGTCCCCGGCCCCAACCTTGATGCTTGCCAAACAACTTGGATACATCGCGACTATCAATGGTTCCAACGTACCTCTCGATTCCGAAGTGCCTCGTCGGATTCAAATGGGCTTTCGGCCGTATAACTCTTCTTTCTACGCCTTTTTGAGCCTTCGACGATTTCAACCCCGTTATTATTCAGAGCTCCGAATGAGAGCAGACCTGTTCTTGGGCAACCCATTGTTTTTATATTCGCATCAAGATCTTTTCGAGCCAGGGATCGAGACGTTCAACCCAATGGCCGATTTAATCAACAATCTCTGCTCCAATATAGAATGGGGATCGCTGGGAAAGATTGTAACCCACTGGTTTCTTTGGAGACGTATTGCCAGCAATACTTTTGAAGTCAAAATGCTCTCTCCGGTGTGCGTTATAGTTAACAAAGGGGCAGAAGGAAAGCATTTCGAGATTTCGAAGGAGGAGGACCCTGGGACTAAGGTGCTTTCAGTTATGGTTAATGGAAAAGGGATCGTCTGGAAGAGAGAACCGGACCGACTGCGCTTCAGATTGGCTTTGCCGCCTGGAGGGTCTGGCCGGGTGGTGATTCAATATGACGCAGGCGCTTACCCGAGGGTAATCGGGTTGCATGACAGTGCGTCGAACATGGTTTTTTTGTGGCGCGGCCTTGCCGAATTCAGGGATCGTGTCCTAAGCAGATTTCTACTTGGAAGGATTGGACGTGACTTTCTCTACGAATCGGGTATTTCAGTATGGCTCCCTTTGTTGTTTGTGGCTTGTATTGTCCTTGTCGTTGTCGGGTTCGTGCTCCAAAGAGTTGTCCGGTCGAGACGTGGTAAAGGAAGGACCGGAAGTTTTATTTAAGAGGTTTACGTCAAATCGTATATGTCATTACTGTTCAATTCCTATCAGCCCATAATGGAGCGAAATCCCTCCTTCCCTTCCTTGCCTGCCAGCAGGCTCTGAACCTACCCTGGTACAGGGCAGGCAGGTTTTACAAAAGGGAGTTCCGCGTTTCGCGGGATTTGTCAAAAAGGGGACAGGGGAGATTTCATGATGGAATATGTCTTCTCAATATAGAGATAGAGTCCCTAAGTAGTACCGTAATCCGCGGGTAAAGGACAATGCTTTTCAATTCGGTGGTGTTTTTGGGATTCATAATCGTTGTGTTTGTCGTTTATCCACAACTCCGTCTCCGGGGACAGAACGTTTTTCTCCTGATCGCAAGCTATGTCTTCTACGGGTATTGGGATTGGCGTTTCGCTTTCCTCCTTTTAACGCCAACCGTTGTAGACTATTGGGTCGGGCAAAGGATTTATGCGTCGGACAATCCAGGGCGAAGGAAGTTGCTGCTTCTGGTCAGCCTCGCAGTGAACCTGGTCATCCTGGGTTTTTTCAAGTATTTTAACTTCTTTGTAGACTCGTTAGCTTCTATGCTGGCGGCCATCGGGTTTGAACCCCACGTGCCTGTGTTGCGAGTTATCCTTCCGATCGGCATCAGTTTCTACACATTCAAGACTGTGAGTTACACGATCGATGTCTACCGGAAAAAGATATCGTCTACGGAAGACTTTATTGACTACGCCTTGTTTGTATCGTTCTTTCCTCATATCCTGGCAGGTCCTATTGAGCGTGGTTCGACTCTCCTTCCTCAGATTTCCAGCCCACGGCAGATAACACGGGAGAAGGTGTTGACCGGGCTGAATCTGATTCTGATCGGCTACTTCAAGAAGGTTGCGATCGCCGACACACTTGCGCCCATTGTCGCTCACATTTTTGCCACGCCCGGAGGGATGTCGAGCGGGCAATTATGGAGCGGAGTTTACGCATATACTTTTCAGATTTATGGCGACTTTTCCGGATATACCGACATAGCGCGTGGCATTGCAAGGATTCTTGGATTTGAGACCATGGAGAACTTCAACGCTCCTTATTTGAGCAGGAGTATCACGGAATTCTGGCGGCGCTGGCATATTTCTCTGTCAACCTGGTTCAGGGATTACGTGTACATCCCACTTGGCGGAAATCGCCGCGGGAAAGCTCGGACGTATCTAAACCTGATTGTTACCATGCTGCTATGCGGCCTTTGGCATGGGGCAGCGTGGACTTTTGTAATCTGGGGATTAATTCATGGCCTTTATCTGGCCGGTCACCGCATCATCCAGAGGGGACGGAAACCCGCCTTTATGTGGCCGGGAACCTTTTCAGGAAAAGCGGTAAGTCTTGTTAAAATGATTCTTACATTCCATCTTGTTGCCTTTGCGTGGGTCCTGTTCAGATCGTCGAGTTTAGATAGTGCTTTGGTATACTTTGAAGGGCTCTTCCGTTTCCGGCAGTTTACTGGTTTCTCAGTCTCTATTTTCTTTGCTGGAAGCCTAATCTTGGGTCTGGATGTGGCACAAACCTGGATCGGAAGCCAAACATGGCTCACAGACCGACGAGAGCTTAGGCCGTTGCGTTATGCTGTTGCCGAACTTCTGCTTGTCAGCGTCCTTTGTGCCGTCATTGCACATTTAGGCACCATTACCCCTTTTATCTATTTCCAATTCTGACAGCATCCGATGCGTAGACTCCTCGATAGATCCGCCTGGCTGAGGCGGTTGTTCTTAACGGCAATGCTCGTCCCTTTCGTCCTACTTTGGGGGGAGATATTCACGAGACTGCTCCTTCCACAAAATGTCGATTCAAGGATGAATATATATGCATCTGATCCTATTATCGGGCTCACCTACAAACCAAATGCGAAAACGTTTGAGAAGGGTAGGGAGTATAATGCTCTGTATCAGATTAATAGCCTTGGTCTTCGAGACCGAGAGTATGATTCAAAAGAAAGTGGCGTTTTCAGGGTGCTCCTGCTGGGCGACTCTTTCTCGGTCAGCCACGGGCTGCCGATTGAGCAGAGCCTATCCAGGCAAATGGAGCGGGCACTGCAGGAAATCGCGGATAGAGAAGGCAGGGCTGTCAAATTTGAAGTGATCAACGCGGCTGTGGGCGGCTACTCGCCTTATAATTACTGGAAAGCGTACCGACGCTGGGCGCCGGTTTTTAGACCCGACGTGGTGCTCGTCGGATTTTCACCCGACGATTACGACTGCAGCAACGAGAATGCGCGCTATTTGATCGAAAGCGGAGACATCGTTGCCATTTCTGGTAATGGGCAGGAGCCAGGAAGAGACGAAAAGATTTCCGTCAGAAAGATAAGGAAATGGCTTTCCTGGAACAGCGAGTTGTACATACTGATGCGCAATTTTTTTTATTATAACGATTTCGTAGGTCGTGTATGGCTGAGGATAAGTGCTAAGACGGAAGCAAATCTCAGCCAGTTGGAACAATATGTCGTTCCTCAGCCGGAAAGCATGAAAAAGGCATGGGCGAAAGCCTTTTCCTATCTGCAAAAGCTTCGGCAAGAAACGGCAGGCGATGGAGTCAAGTTGATCGTGTTGCCCATTCCCATGAAGATGGAAGTTGACGCCGAACAGTACCGACAGGCATTGACGGCAAGCGGTTTGACACCCCAGCAAGTTGATCCCGGACAGCCGCTAAGATTGATCTCTGGCTTTTGCAAAGCAGAGGACATAGCACTTATCGACCCCCGCCCGGCGATCCGGCAACGCCATGCTGAGGTACCGTGCTACTTTGTGTACGACGGACATTGGATAGCCGAGGGAATTCGTGTCGCAACAGTTTCCCTTGCCAAACAATGGCACGACCTGAGACTTCCGCCTTGGACCTCTCCAAAAGTCAAATCTGCTCACCCGTGAGTTTAAGGTCTTGACCATTTTTTTACCCACTTTTTTTCTAACCGCTGAGTGGGGATACAATTTCGGAGTACATATTACGTTTAAAGAGAGTGCTGCGGTGATGTTGTTACAAATTCTCGCACAGTGCAAAGCGGATCCGGGTTTCGCCCCGACTTGCAGGACGATGGAGGACAAGTATTGGATAGTGAAAATGATTGCTAAAAGCAGTAGGGTCATTTGGTTTGAGGCCGGAGGTGTTAGCTGAAACCAAGAAAACCTCTGTATGTTTGTCTTTCCTTAATACTGATTTTTTTCGGTTTGTTTGTCTTTCATCAACCGATTCTGAATGGAGCAGGTAGATTCTTAGCACCATCCGGGAACGAAGGGGCGGAAGTGGTCCTACTGGATGGAAGCCGCATGCTTAAAAAGGGCGCCCTTCGTGCAGGGATGAGACTTCTATCTGATGGGAAAGCTAAGAGTATGGTTGTGGTGGTGCACCACCCTCGTAAAGAGAACCAAGTTTTTGCCCTTCAAGAAAGGTATCCCCAGCTTATACTCGATGAACTGGAACATCTTGGCTTGGAGAGGGAAAAGGCCCAAGTCATTTCGGCTCCTATTGATGGCCATCCCATCACGCTCGCTGAGGCCAGGTTTGTTGTTGCCAAACTTTCTCAAAGGGGGACTCGAAGTGCTATTTTACTGTCTGAAGGATTTCACACTCGGAGAAGTTTTGCAGTTTACAATCAAGAAGGAACCCGGAGAGGACTCCGTATCGTCCCCTACCCCTATTTTATCGAATACGAAATCAACTCTTGGTGGCATGATGGCCAAGGAGTTGGTGATTTTGTTAATGAGAGCCTCAAACTCAGCTACTATCTCCTGAATGGATATGTCTCGATTAAATCAATTTGGTAATAAGCTATTCTCCACCAAAGACCACAAGTAATTGTATAGATCCGACGCTATGATTCATGCTTGCCCCCGCAAGGCTTCTGGAGGTGGGCGCTTGGCGATGTTTGAACGGAGGGAATTTAACATGACAGAGCATTCTTTTAGTCCCGATGGTGAAAAGTTTTTGCTTCCGAGTGCCGAGGACTACACAAAGGAGTTCCACCGTTTGCAGAAAGTGGTCCGTGAACAGAAATCTTTGGGGCGAGAGATTGTGGTGGTCATGGGGCTCGGATTTGTGGGGGCAGTGATGGCCGCTGTGGTGGCTGATGCGCGTGATAAGAACGGGCAGCCTAATAAATTCGTCATTGGGATGCAGCGGCCAAGCTCTCGGAGTTATTGGAAGACACCCTTGCTTAATCGTGGAATATCGCCGGTGAGTTCGGAGGATCCTGAGGTTCCATTGATCATCAACCGCTGTGTCAATGAGAAAAAGACGCTAACGGCGACGTACACGTACGATGCACTCAAGCTTGCAGACGTGGTCATTGTGGATGTCCAGTGTGACTACCTGAAACAATCGCTCGGTAATGTACGGGATGGTCGGGCGGACATGGAAGCATTAGAGGAGTCTCTGGAAATCATAGGGCGACACATCAATCCGGAGACGTTGGTTTTGATCGAGACGACTGTGGCCCCGGGGACAACAGAGCAGGTGGCCTACCCAATTATAAAGAAGATGTTTCGGAAGCGTGGCATGGAAAGAGATCCTCTCCTCGCACACAGCTTTGAACGGGTAATGCCAGGGAGAAATTATGTATCGAGCATCCGTGATTTCTGGAGGGTATGCAGCGGAGTGAATAAAGAATCCACGCGGAGAGTTGCCAAGTTCTTGAACGAAGTGCTGAACACGGAGAAGTTCCCATTGACAGTGCTCGATAGACCTATCGAGTCTGAGACAGCCAAAATCGTTGAGAATAGCTTTCGAGCAACCATTCTCGCTTTCCTTGACGAGTGGAGCCTTTTCGCAGAACAAAACGGCGTGGACTTGATCAAGGTAATTGATGCCATCAAGGTCCGACCAACTCATAGCAACATCATCTTTCCGGGCCCTGGCATTGGTGGCTACTGCCTCCCCAAAGACGGTGGTTTGGGGTTGTGGGCCTACCGCCATATCCATGGGTTTGAGGACGATATTTTCAAAATCACCCCCCTTGCGATTGACATCAATGATACCAGGTCGCTTCATGTGGCGCAACTTACCCGCGATGCGCTCCGGAATATGGGGCGACCCATTGCATCGGCTGATATCTTGGTATTGGGGGCTTCCTACCGCGAAGATGTCGGAGACACAAGATATAGCGGTTCCGAATTGATTGTGCGGCGCCTCGCGGAAATGGGAGCTGAATTAAGGGTCCATGACCCTTATGTCGTTCACTGGTGGGAGTTTGAAAAACAGGATGAGTATCCGGCCTCCTCACATAGCCTAAAGAGATTTTTCCGCGGTCAGGAAAAACTAAAAGATCTTCGCGTAGAACAGGATATGAAAAAGGCGTTGCGCGGTGCAGATGCAGTCATTCTTGCCGTGAGGCACAAACATTATCTGAATCTTGATCCGGATGAAGTGGTGCAAAGCGCGGGCGGGCCGATCGCTGTGGTTGACTGTTTCGGTATCCTGGATGATGAGAAAATAAGACGCTATTTTGAACTCGGATGTGAGGTCAAAGGTTTAGGACGCGGTCATGTAAAACGAATCAAGGATCAGGTGCGGGAATCAAAAGAGCGACAGCTTGTCAACCGTGCATCTGGATCTCTGAGAAGAAAGTTCCCTTTTGAGCCCGGGGTTTCACTTGGCGATGATTAATCGAGATTCGGTATCCAATATTTATGCTGTCATCCTTGCGGGTGGCTCCGGTACGCGATTCTGGCCTTTGAGTCGTGAAACGTGTCCCAAACAAATGCTTCAGATTGCCGGAGAGGACACCTTGCTTCGGCAGACCATTAAACGTATTGACGGCTTAGTCCTCCCGGAGAATATCTGGATTGTAACTACAGAGGACAAAGCTCAAGGCTTGAAGTTTCATATCGAGCCATTAGGTCCAAGGGCCGAAGGAGTCCAGTTCATTAAAGAGCCTGTAGGCAGAAACACAGCGCCAGCCATCGGCTTGGCTGCCATTCATCTCAATCATTTGTCTTCCGAATCTGTAATGATGGTGATGCCGTCTGACCATGCCATCCCTGATAGAGAAGAATTCTTAAGTGACCTAAGGCTCGCACTCCAAGGGGCGACGGAAGATCATCTGGTGACATTCGGAATTAAACCCAGCAGACCTGAAACCGGTTACGGATATATCAAAGTTGTGAGCGGTTCAAATATCGGAGAAAAAAGTCTTCACAAAGTTGAAGGGTTTATTGAAAAACCGGACTTTGAAACGGCAGAAACATACCTCTCGGACGGGAGTTATTACTGGAATTCTGGCATCTTCGTGTGGAAGACCTCCAAAATCCTCTCCGAAATCGAAAAGTATCTTCCCGGCCTTCACAAGGGCCTAAGGGAGATCGAGTCGCTTCTATTTATCCCCGATCGACCCAATGAACCCAATAAACGCAATAAACTCAATGAACTCTATTCTCATTTAGAACCCATTTCCATTGATTATGGGATAATGGAACGAAGCCAGGATGTCCTAATGGTTCCCGCGACTTTCCGGTGGTCTGATTTGGGAAGTTGGAGCGCCCTGGATGAAATCATTGAGAAAGATAGCGAAGGGAATATCCTCAAGGGCAATACCATTGATATTGGAAGCCGAAACTCCACCGTCTACGGGAACGAGAGGCTCGTCGCGACAATCGGCCTCAACGATATGGTGGTGGTAGATACTCCGGATGCGATTCTGGTAACTCCCAAAGATCGGGTTCAGGAGGTTAGAAAGGTCGTTGAGGTATTAAAACGGAATGGTCGGGAGGAGCATCTGTTTCACAAGACTGTTGATAGACCTTGGGGGAGTTACACGGTTTTAGAGAAGGGGCAGGGATATAAAATCAAAAGAGTTGTTCTCAAGCCCGGAGCTAAATTGAGCCTGCAGCGCCACAAGAGAAGGAGCGAGCACTGGGTGGTCGTGGCAGGTGCGGCCAGAGTGACAAGAGGAGATGATACATATCTGGTCCATACGAATGAGAGCACTTATATTCCCGTAAACACGAAACATCGGTTAGAAAATTCAGGAGAAACTCCTCTTCAAATCATCGAAGTTCAAAACGGAGAATACCTTGAGGAAGACGATATCGAGCGCTTTGACGACATCTACGGCAGAACGTAATTCAAAAACCCGCTGACTCAAGTAACATAGGTAGCCCAGCCAGCCCAGTGAGCGCAGCATTCCTTTTAGCCCATAAGATCCTCAACCTCCTCGACTCCATAAATACACCTGACGCCCCTCGCGCCACGCCTGACGTCTTTCACACTAGTGAGTCCCAAAGTGTGCGTCGGAAGGGGAAAACGCGGAACTCGCAGGCAAACTGAAACAGGTAATAAGAATCCTCCGCTGGTACCTCACACCTCACTCTTGGCATCTAACCCATAACTCTTCGGGGTATTCTATGAACATTCCGTTCTTAGACCTAAAAACCCCCATTGCGAGCCGCAGGAAGAACTGATTGCGATCTTTTCGGGCGTGCCTCCGAAGCGCTTCTTTCGTGGGTGGCCCACAGGTACAGGCACTCGAGGAGGAATTCGCTCAGTTCTGCGAAACGAAATAGGCATGGCTGTCAATAC
>Ga0187770_10001747_pt1 | contig 11738 bp, 8 predicted proteins | sample 0116_SJ02_MP02_2_FD_133154 | JGI IMG/M metagenome (GOLD analysis project Ga0187770, IMG submission 133154) | Tropical peat soil microbial communities from peatlands in Department of Meta, Colombia - 0116_SJ02_MP02_20_MG | ecosystem: Environmental > Terrestrial > Soil > Wetlands > Peat | place...
CCGATGCCGACGTCCTTCTCCTCAACCAGAAGGCTGCCGTCAAGGACTCTGTGATTCCCTCGAAGCTGCTTACCTATTTGGCCTCGGGCAAACCGGTCTTGTGCGCCGCCAACGGCGCCAGCGAGGCAGCCCGAATCATCAGCGAAGCCCGCTGCGGCCAGATCGTTGCACCTGAAAACCCCCAGGCTTTGTCTCAGGGTGCGCTCGCGTTGCGCGCCGATCCGGCATCGCGCCGGGAGATGGGAGCCAATGGGCGCTCCTATGCCGTAAGTAACTTCGAAAAAGCGCGCGTGCTGCATCTCTACGACCGCTTCTTCCAAACATTACTCAAGCGTCCGCAAGCTCGCGCGGCAGTGGCGGCGAACTGACCCGCTCCGATCCGAGCCAACCCGATTCGGCCCTGTACCTTCGTGCGGCTTGCCGCTCTCTGCGATTTCCAGCTTTTGCCGATCACCAAACAATGTTTGCCCACATGTTCGACTCGCCGTATCTTGCGAAACAACGCTCGCGAAACAATCTCCGCCGCGGAAAGCGAATGGTGTGCCCCCGAGATGCGTGACCGAACCGGCGCTTAATCAACGCACCCGATAGAGGAGATCTCACCCCGTGTTCCTGTCATTGCGTCTGTACCGCTTCATCCTCACCGCCTCCACGTACCTTCTGCCGTGGATCGCGTTTGAGGTCGGTTATCAGTTCTGGCTGATTCTTTGGGGCTACTGGGGACGTCCGGCGGACTACCCGCGCAGCGGTCACATCGTGCTGCTTTTGCTGTGTTCGTTTGTTTGGGCCTTCATAACCGGGCACTACAACGTCACCAGCATTGACGAGCTGTTCCGCGAACGCACGGGAGCGAGAGCGGCGCTCTCCGCCCTGGCTGCCACCAGCGCCGTCTATCTTGGCATTCTTTTCTTCAGCCGGCAGGAAGAGTTTCCGCGGGGCCTGTTTCTCTGCGGAATCGCCGCCCTTTTTGTCCTGACACTCCTCATGCGCTCTCTGCTGCGCTCCATTTTTCGCAAGCGGCGCGAGTGGGGCAAACCGACGCAAGTCCTCATTCTTGGCGCCGACAGTTTTGCCCAGCAGACCGCCGACCGCCTCCGTAGTGTCTCTCTCGCCCCGTGCCGGATCGCCGGTTACATAGCGCTTCCCGGCCAGAACCCCGCGCCCGGCGCGGCGCCGCTCTACCGCCTCGATCAGATCGCAGGTCTGAATGCCTCCCATGGATTCGAAGAAGCGATCATCGCCATCCACCCCATGGATTTCGCGCGTGTGCCTGCAGCGGTCGAAGCGCTGGAAAAGCTTTGCCTCCCGGCCCGCGCTATCGTCGATCTCGGCGAAGGCGTTTCCGCCCGCCAGAAAATCGTTCAGATGGGGCGCCTGCAGCTGCTCGACCTGACCTCGACTCCGGCCGATCTTGTACACTACGCGTTGCTCAAGCGCGTGTTTGACCTCGCTTTCTCCGCGCTCGTCCTCACGCTCACCTCGCCGCTGTTCGCGATAATCGGGGCCCTGATCCGTCTCACCTCGCCCGGCCCTGTCTTCTTTGCCCAGGAACGCATCGGCCTCAACGGAAGAACCTTCCGCATGTACAAGTTCAGGACCATGTGCGTCTCGGACAAAAACCTCAGCGATACCGTCTGGACCACCGCCAACGATCCCCGCCGCACCCGGCTGGGCGAGCTGCTGCGCCGCACCAGCCTTGACGAACTGCCCCAGTTCTTCAACGTGCTTAAGGGAGACATGAGCGTGGTCGGCCCCCGTCCCGAACGCCCGTACTTTGTCGACAAGTTCCTGGGCGAAGTCCGCCGCTACAACAACCGCCATGCCCTGAAAGTCGGTATCACCGGCTGGGCGCAAGTCTGCGGATGGCGCGGTGACACCTCCATCGAGAAGCGCATCGAACACGACCTCTACTATCTGCAGAACTGGTCGTTTGGCCTCGACCTCCGCATCGTCGTCCTGACCATCCTCTCCGCTGTCACCCACAAGAACGCCTACTGAAGTCGCAGCGGCGGCCGCCGGCGGCTGGAAGCCATCGATCGCTTCTGGTGCCCTGAGTCGGAGCCCCCCCTAAAAAACCATGCCGGGAGATGCGTCAATCGATGAAGGAATGACGCTTCCCCCGGCAAACGGGTTTCTAGGTTCTTCTACTCGCGATCCAGGATTTCGTCGATCGCGACTTTCCCGCCCTTTTCCACCGTGATGACCTTGTGCAGCGGCTTGAATCCGGTGAGCGTAATGTCCACCACGTAGTTTCCCGGTCCCATCATGATCTCAACCGGCGAGAGCTTGTCGAGCATGCGCTGGTTGATCGCTATCTGCGCGCCCCGCGGCCGGGTGTGGATGCTCACCGCTCCCATGCCCACCGTGCTGTCCGCGCCCCGCCCGAACAGCTTGTTGAGCTTCCCTACGGTCCGGATTTCATCTGCATTGCCGAGCGCCCGCAACGCCGGAGCATATTGAAAGTTTTGTCCCGGTCCCAGTTCCGCCGTGGTCGTCTCGTCCAGATAGCCCTGCTTCTTGAGCAGGACCGTGTGCAGGCCCTTTTCCACCGCGAACTGCGCCGGCGTCACTCTTCCCGTCACCTTGCCGTCCAGGGTGATTTCGGCCCCGGCGGGAGTGCTGTTCACGACCACAAGAGCGTTGATGGGAGACAAGCGGGCCAGGACGGAGGATTTGCCTCCAGAAACGATATCAACCGACCGCATCTCACTCGTGTAGCCGCTCTTGCTGAGGGAGACAATGTGCTTACCAGGGCTTAGTCCGGTCACGTCGAAGGGCGTAATCCATGCTGGATCGCTCTTGCCGTCCATCTGAAATACAGCGCCCTGCGGTGCCGAATCGACGAATGCCTGCCCCGGCGTGATCGCGGGCGTCACCACTACTTGCATAGGCTGGTTCTTGGCGCGGCGGCGATCCACCGTGCGAACCGTCATCGCTGGCTTCGCTTCCAAAGGCGGAGCCGGAACCGGAACCGGCGTGGCTGTCTGTGCCGCCGCAGGCGGCATTGCGGCAGTTTTCTGAGCGGCAGGTTGCGCTTGCGGGGGTGCGCTGGCAGTTTTCACCGGAAGCGGCGCTGCCGTCGAGCCATCATCCTCGGAACGCACGTGGAAGAACACCGCGACGGCCACGACCAGGATCAAGGCCAGCGCTCCCAGAGTCGAAAACAGAATCAGACGCGGGGGAATCGTGGCGATTTCCCGAATCGCCTTCTGCGCCACTTCCCGCGGCTGGATTCTCGGCTTTTCCTCTTCTTTGGCCTTAGGTTTAAGTTCGACCTGCGTCGCGCTGGCCGCTAACTCTTCCACGGGCTCCGGAGGCGGCGTGTAAATCGGCTCACTCAAAGGAGGAAGTTCGTCGATGTCGGAAAAGCTGTTTTGGGGCGCGCTGGCCGAGCCGGCGGCCATGATGGGGTCGACCGCGATACGCGGTGCATAGGCTTCCGGTTCCTCCTCCTCAAGGCTCACTGACGAAAGCATGGGAGCGGCTGGGCGCGGTTCGTGTTCGGTCGAAGCGTGATCGAGATCGTCAATCAGGCGCGCGCCCGAAGTCACAGGCGCCGCCGGCGAGGGCGCAGTCTCAGTCGGGGTCTGGGTATTGGGACGAAACTCTGTTTCCGACGACACTCCTGCCGCTGCTGCTGCCGCCTTTGCGGCCTGAGCCGGAACTTGCTCTCGCGCTGCCGTGGCGGGTGCCGCCGCAGCGAACGGCGCCGGTGCAGACTCCTGGACCCTGCTCGGCGCCGCCGGCTTACCAGCGGGAGCAGGTGCAGCTGTCACAAACTTGGCCGCAGCCGCAGCCCGGGCCGCCGGATCGATCTTTACGGGCGCGGGAGTGGTGGCCTTCTTCGGCTCCAGGGCTGCCTTCTTTCCGTTATCCTTGCACTGGTCCAGATCCTCGACCATGTCCCGCGCTGTCTGGTAGCGTTCAGCCGGGTTCTTCGCCAGCGCCTTCATAATCACGGCGCTTACGCCGGGGTGAACCTTTGCATTCACCGACACTGGCGAGGCCGGCATCTCATTCTCAATCTGGCCAACCAGGATCACGGGATCCGCGGCGGCGAAAGCTCTTCGCCCCAGCATCATCTCGTAGAGAATTGTTCCCAGCGTAAAAAGATTCGAGCGCTGATCAATCGCCTCGCCGCGAATTTGCTCCGGCGAGCAATAGGGCATCAGCGGTCCCAGGCCTTCCCCCACCTCGGCGCGAATCAGGCTCATGTTCGAGATGCCATAACCGAGGATCTTGACCATCCCATCCCACTGCACCATGATCTTGGCCGGCTCAAGCGAAGAGTGCACCACTCCCAGCGAGTCCGCGTAACCCACCGCCGAACACATCTGCCGGCAGATATCGAAAAGATCCCAGATCGAAAAGCCTTCCTTGCGCGCCAGCATCGTGGCAATGCTGTTGCCCTGGATATACTCCATCGCGGCACAGAACTGTCCCTCGATCTCGCCCGCCCCATAAAGTACAGCGATGTTCTGGTTTGCCAGATCGCGCGTGCGCTCGCTCTCGGCAACCAAGGTGTCGACGAAAGTCGGCGCCCGCTCGCCCAGCACAGCCAGGTTCTGCGTCTTCAGCGCAACCACCTGGTTGGTCTTGCGGTCCAGTGCCTTATAAATGAAAGAGGTTTCCGACCTACAGATCTCGCTCTGAATGTCGAATCGGCCAAACATGGTTGCCATCGCAGTTGCCTCGCAGGACAAGCCGCTCACGCACACGCAGGATTGTCGTGGATGAAAACGTTGGGGAGAGCCGCCAATAGGATAGCGTCGCAACCCCACGGGAGTGGAGTTACGAAGGTACTGAGGACAGGGCTCCCCTAGGGGCGAAACGGCAGATTGGCCAAGTTGCCCCAAGGGCGATCGGCTGGCCGGAATTTGCTGGCTTTTCGCACCGGCCGCGCTCAAACCAAGGCAGGCCACGATACGCACGATGGGCTGCAGTTGTCCGCGCGGGGAAGCCTGTTCTATCCTCAAGCTATTCTGGGGTGCTGCGCCCTTGCCGCGTGGCCTGTGGGTCCCCGCGCGTGTACAGTCCCACTATGACGATCACCCGATTTCTCACCAAGAGCGCCTTTCGCAACCGGAGGCGGAGCATCCTCACAGTGTTGAGCATCATGTTCTCGCTCATGTTGCTGACGGTCATGATCACGATCTGGCATCTGTTCTATATCGACCAGGGCGGCGCCCACGCCGCCTCCCGCCTCATCACTCGCCACCGCGTGTCGCTCACGCAAAGCATGCCCATCTACTATCGCGAGAAGATTGCCACCGTGCCCGGTGTGGTCGCTGTCGCTCCGACGCAGTGGTTTGGCGGACTGTACAAAGACGATAAGCCGGAGAATTTCTTCGCGCAGTTTGGCACGGACCCCCAAGTCATTTTCAAAGTCGCAACCGACCTCACCATTCCGGACGATCAGCTCGAGGCCTGGCAGCACGACCAGGCCGGCGCCGTCGTCGACAGCGAACTGGCCAAAAAATACGGGTGGAAAATCGGGGACCGGATCACGCTCAAAGGGACGATTTTTCCCGTCGATCCCGAGCTTACGATCCGCGGAATTTTCACCGCTCCCCAGCCCACCATCACTCTCTATTTCAATTGGAAGTACGTCGAGGAAGCTGTCGCTTTTGCCAAAGGACACGCCGGGACCTTCAACATCCTCGCCGATTCGCCTGCAGATGTGCCCAAAGTCGCGGCTGCGGTCGACGATTTGTTCCGCAATTCTCCCGAGCCCACCAAGACCGAGAGCGAGAAGGCTTTCCAACTCGACTTCATCAACAGCATGGGCAACGTAAAGGCATTTATTTTGAGCATAAGTTTTGCGGTAGTTTTCGCCACCCTCCTCGTCTCGGCCAACACTATGGCAATGTCGATCCGCGAACGCACCCGTGAAGTGGCCGTTCTGAAGACCATCGGCTTCACCCGGCCGACCATCCTCGGTCTTTATGTGGGTGAGGCTGTCGTGGTCGCCCTTCTCGGCGGCCTTCTCGGATGTCTGTTCGGAACCGGCCTGGTCGCGGTGATGACACACGCGCCGGGATTCTTCTTTGCCGACCTGCGAGTGACTCCCTCAACCGTCGCTCTCGCCGTCTTCATCGCGGCCGCCGTCGGTTTGCTGAGCGCGATTGTGCCCGCCTATCATGCTGCTAAACTCGATATCGTGGAGGGCCTGCGCTACCTCGGTTAGCGAACGCACTATGGCGATCCCCCTCAGCTACAACGTCCGCAATCTCAAGCTGCGCAAGGGCCTCACCGTGATGACAGCGCTCGGCATCGCGCTGACTGTGACCACCGCGGTTTTCCTGATGGCGTTGCTCGCCGGCCTCGACAAAGCGTTCATGACCAGCGGCGATTCGCTGAATGTCCTGGTCATGCGCAAAGGTTCGACCGCCGAGCTCTCCGGAGGTTTTGACGCCAACCTCTTCCCCACGCTGAAAACTCTCCCCGGCATCAAGACGGACGCCCAAGGGCAACCGCTTGCTTCGGGCGAGTGGGTGGTGGTCGTCGTGCTCCCGCGTAAAGACGGGACCGGAGAGGTCAACGTTTCCGTGCGCGGCCTCATGCCCGCAGGTCTTTCCCTCCGCCTGGACGAAAAAGACGCGAAGGGCCAGCCCCGCATGAAACTGATCGAAGGCCGCTGGTTCGAAACCGGTCAGCGCGAGGTCGTGGTCGGAAAGTCGGTCCACGACCGTTTCTCTGGAGCCAACGTCGGCGACACGATGGATTTTGCCAAAGGCCAATGGAGGGTCGTGGGCGTGTTCGATTCCGGCGGTACTTCCTACGATTCCGAAATCTGGGGCGACGTGAACCAGATCGCGGTCGACTTCGACCGGCAAGGCGGGTATTCGTCCGTCTATCTTCGCGCCACTGACCCCATCGCTGCCGACGCCCTGAAGAACCGTGTCAGCGACGATCAGCGGCTCAAGCTCGAAGGCTCACTCGAGAACGAATACTACGAGAAGCAAACCAGTTCAGGCGGTCCCATCAAGTTCATCGGGACGGTCGTCGCCATCATCATGGCCATCGGATCGAGTTTTGCAGCGATGAACACGATGTACGCCGCCGTCGCCTATCGCTCGCGCGAAATCGCCACGCTGCGCATCATCGGTTTCTCACGGCCCAGCATTCTCACGTCGTTTGTCATCGAGGCCATTCTGCTTTCCTTGCTGGGCGCGATGATTGGCATCGTTCTCGTATTGCCCTTCAACGGTATGACCACAGGCATCGGCAATACGCTCACTTTCAGCGAGACCATTTTCAGCCTGCACCTGACCGCGCGCGTTGTTATTGCCGCGGTTCTGTTTGCGGTCGTAATGGGCCTGGCCGGCGGTTTTGCTCCCGCCTGGCACGCCGCCAAGCAGGATATTTTGACGTCGCTGCGCGCCTGATTGTGTGGCGCGGACATACCGGATCGTGTGGCGCGGACACTCTTGTCCGCGAATCGCCACGGCTTGCAGCGGCACTGGTGTGAGCATTGCTTGTTCTTTGTCGGAGAGTCTCTGACTTTTCGCTTTCATGCGCTGACGGAATTCACACTCTGCTAACGCCGATGTTCTAGAATTCTTACGGCACCTTGGAACCCGCTGCATCGAATAATCTGAATGCCTACCGATACCAAACACGACGACCTGCAGAGCCTGCGCATTGACCGGTCCTTGCGCGACGGCGGCGGAGAGCCGCCCGCCTGGTCGCGGCGCATCATCGTGGGCGGCATTTCGCTGGTGGTCCTGCTCGGAATTGCTGCGCTCGCCTACCGCGCTCTCGCTTCCAGCACACCGGAGGTCGAAGTCGTCCGCGCCACCGCCGAAGGCAGCGAGGCGGCCGGCAGCACCGTTCTTTCCGCCAGCGGCTACGTTGTGGCCCATCATAAGATCAGCGTCAATTCCAAAGTCACCGGCCGCGTTGCCTGGATCGGCGTCGAAAAGGGCGACAAAGTGAAGGAAGGCCAGGTGCTGGTACGACTCGAGGACGAAGAATTCCGCGCCATGTACGAGCAGGCGCGCGGCGCCTATGAAAGCGCGAAAGCGCGGCTCGCGGAAGCCGAACACGGCTCGCGTCCCGAAGAAATTCAGCAGGCCGATCACAATCTTGCCGAAGCCCGCGCCACCGCCGCCAACGACAAGATCAATCTCGACCGCACCCGCGATCTGTTCGCCCAGGGCGTAGTCTCGAAACAGAATCTCGACGACGCCCAGGCGAAATATGACGCCGACCAGCAGCGCGCCAATTCGCTCGAGCAAGCCTTTCGTCTTATGAAACTCGGTCCTCGCGCCGAAGAAATCGACCGCGCCCGCGCCGATGCCGAGCAGGCCAAGGGGCAGATGGATTACGCCAAATCTCAGCTCGATGCAACTATCATCCGTGCCCCGGTAAACGGCACCATCCTTGAACGCACCGCCGAGAAGGGTGAGCTGGTCACGGCTCAATTCGCCAGCGGCGCCGAAGGCGGCCCGCGCGGTTCCGTCGTCGCGCTCGCCGACCTCAACGACATTCAGGTCGAACTCGATATCGCGCAGGACGATTTCGCCAAGCTCTCTCCACACCAGGAAGGCATTGTCACGCTGGACGCCTTCAAGGACCGGTCCTACAAAGGCGAGATCGCAGAAATGTCGCCCGAGGCCAACCGCCAGAAAGCCACGGTGCAGGTCAAGGTGCAGATCCTCCAGCCCGATTCCTATCTGCGCCCGGAAATGAACGCGACCGTCCAGTTCAAGGCGGCGAAAAAAAAGGACGACAAAGCCGACGCCAACCAAAAATCCTACGTCTTCATTCCCACCGCCGCCCTACATGACAAGGACGGCGCCAGGTTTGTCTTTCTCGCCTTTCAAGGCAAGGCCCTCCGCCGCGATGTGCACGTCGAAGGGCAGCGTTCCGGAGGCTATCTGGTCGACTCTCTCGTCGGTGGAGAAAACGTGATCACGGCCGCACCCGCAGATTTGGAAAACGGCCAAAAAATTCGCATCAAGGGGCAATCATGAGCGCAGCGTTAACTCCCTCCGCGCAGCCGGCTGCGGACGGCAAGGTCGTTCAGGCTCGCGGCGTAAGCAAAATTTTCAAGCGCGATGCCTTCCACGTCACCGCGCTCGACAACGTTTCCATCGAGATTGCTGCCGGGGAGTTTCTCGCCCTTATGGGACCGTCCGGCTCTGGCAAAACCACCCTGCTCAACCTGATTGCCGCTATCGACCGCCCCAGCGCCGGCGATTTGCTCGTCATGGGCGAGAACGTTTTCAAGCTCGATGACAGCCAATCCGCCCGCTGGCGTAACACCCACGTCGGCTACGTGTTTCAGAGTTTCAATCTGATTCCCGTGCTCACGGCGTTCGAGAACGTCGAACTGCCGCTGCTGCTCACCAAAATGAATCCGCAACAGCGCCGCGATCACGTCATGACCGCGCTCAAACTCGTCGGCCTCGAAGAGCGCGTCCATCATTTGCCGAAGCAGCTATCCGGCGGGCAGGAGCAGCGCGTGGCCATCGCCCGAGCCATCGTCAGCGACCCCACGCTGATCCTCGCCGACGAGCCGACCGGCGATCTCGACAGTCACTCCGCCACGGAAATTCTTGAGATCTTGAAGAAATTAAACGAGGGATTCCACAAGACGATCATCATGGTGACCCACGATCCGCACGCCGCCAGCTACGCGCACGCGACGCGTCATCTGGAGAAGGGCCAGCTCCTGCCCGCGTAAAACAGAGTCCACGCAGTGGATCGTCAAATCATGCTCAAGGTCGCGGATAGTCGAGCTCAGGACACTAGCGCGGAAGAGCAACGGCTCCTCGATTCGTGCTCGAATCGCGCTGCGGCATAGACCGTGTACGTGAGAAAGAAAGAAATCCCTACGCTGGGATCTGCGTTGCCACCGGCTTCGCCGCCTGCTCCACTTCGCTCACCCACTGCCACACGCGCCGCCCGCGCTCGTTCGTCAGGCTGCGCGCCTCGCCGTATTCCACCAGCCGGTTCAGCACGGTCGTGACCGAAGCCAGGGGGTCCTTGTGCCGCGAGAGAATCGCGGGCGCCTGCCGCTCTAGTTCCGCACACACTTCCCGCGCGCCCAGCGGCTTGCGTACTTCCATCAACACCCGGCGGCACGCTTTGGTGAAACCGGGCTGCCGCCCATTGGGCTTGCGGTCGATGAGTTCCAGCAGCTCCTCGCCAAGCGCCTCTTCGCCGAAAAGATTGGCCAGCCCGGCAATCGTCTGCTTGACCGTACCGATCCGCTTCATGATCTCCGCGCGCTGTTCGAGCAGTTGCCGCAACTCTTCATGAGCCGCTTTCACCACCTGATGCACCGGAATGTTGCCAGCGCCGCCAACCGCATGTAAGCCATCCCCACTTCTTTTTGCGAAATCCATAATTCCTCCGGCAGGCAGACGAGCGTTCCCCCTGCTTGGATACGTAGCGATTCGGCCGGAAGTTCCAATCCCGGCCGGATGAAGTGGCCCCACTGCCACCCCCGCAGGTTCACCCTCTACGAAAGACACCACACGGGGTTCGTTTTGTTAGACGCGCGGAAACGGAAAAAAGAAGCACGAAAAGTGCCGAGCGCAGCAACTCGCAACCGGACGGCCGATCCCGCCCCCAATCCCTAATCTGGGCGGGCATCACCCTACCCCATCACCGTCGTATGCTCGGGCTTGATCTTGTAGATCACTCTCACTTCGCCCGGCTGCCCGTACGGATACTTGTCCACCCCCAGATACTTCTTCGCCATTTTGTCGATGTGCCCGTTCGCCCCTTCCTCGGTGATCTCGACCACCTTGCCGCGAATCTCCAGATATCGGTACGGATTGTCGGGGTCGATCAGCGCCAGTGCCACGCGCGGGTCGCGCCGCACGTTCTTATCCTTCTGCCGCCCTCGCGCCGAATTGAAGATCACGTGCTCGCCATCGAAGTCGCACCAGACCGGCGTCACCTGCGGCCGCCCGTCCGGCATCAGCGTGGCCAGGCTTGCGAATGCGCGTTTCTGAAACAGATCGCGATATTTTTCCGGAATTGCGTTCGACATTTCCTGTAGTTGCCTCCTCTATGAGTTCGCCGTCCCGATTATATGCGTTCACCGATCTGCGGATCTGGAACTTACCGTGTAGGGTGCCCACAGGATTTCGCTACAATGGAGCTTCGCAACATTCGTCTCGGAGTCGCGGCGAGGTGCCCGTCAGTCAACTGCGGCCCGCAGAATGCTTACGGTCTCCAATCCATGGCCGTCCTTACGGGGAGAGTTCATCTATGAGATCGACCCCTTGCCATAGAAGTTCGGGCCACCGCAACGGTGGACGGTTTGCACCGATCTGGACGGCCCTCCTGCTGGCCGCTGCGTCCCCGCTGCTTGCGCAATCGGCCCCGCCTCCGACCGTCGTGTTCATGACCGATTTCGGCGTCGTCGACGACTCGGTCGCGCTCTGCAAGGGCGTCATGTACGGCATCGCGCCCAACCTGCGCATCGTGGACCTGACCCACCAGGTGACGGCCTTTTCCATCGCTGACGGCGCCCGCTTTCTCTTCGGAGCCTCACCCTACTTCCCCGGAGGCACAGTCTTCGTCGCCGTCGTCGATCCCGGCGTCGGCAGCGCGCGCAAGGCGGTCGTCGTCAAAACTAAACGAGCCCAGTTCTTCGTTCTGCCCGACAACGGCCTCATCACCCTGGTCGCCGATCGCGACGGCGTCGATGGCATTCGCGAAATCACCAATCCCGACTGGATGATCGGCGCCAGAGTCTCCTCTACTTTCCACAGTCG